>Ga0065711_1009855_pt1 | contig 18935 bp, 18 predicted proteins | sample Hoacrofraction12_FD_59098 | JGI IMG/M metagenome (GOLD analysis project Ga0065711, IMG submission 59098) | Hoatzin crop microbial communities from Cojedes, Venezuela - Epithelial fraction 12 v2 (version 2) | ecosystem: Host-associated > Birds > Digestive system > Esophagus > Crop | place... | reverse complement strand
GGCACCGATGGACAGAAGGTAACACCACTTGGGAGCACCCTGTAATGCTGCTGCTGCTGTTGTTTCATTTCTTTACCCACCCTTGTCTCCTCAGGTTGTTTTGTTTCTCCCATCCCGCATGCTAGCTTTTTCTTCTAACCAACTGAGGTTTCTGTGAACTTATTTGCACATCATTCTACATGTCCTGCAGAAATACGTGGGCTAGCTGATAAATTAATTCAGGTCACAGAAGTGCTATCCCTTCATCAGCAAGCTCCCTGCAGGAACGGGATATGTAACCTAGCTGTGCTCCTGCTGCAGGAGGAGACACAGCCGGATCATCTGGGTGCAGCCATCCGGAGCGTTACTGACCCCTGCAGGACATCTACACAGAGAGTTCTGCAGAAATTTGGTTTTCATGGCAGCTTGTCACAGAATCTGAAATTTCATCTCTAAGATAGTTCTTGTTAATATTAAACCCCTAAAACCGGGTTCAGTCCTCTGTCTCCTCTGTGGTGACTGTAGACAGCCACGACGTCACTTAGATCTGCGTGCCATGCAGATGTACCACAGTGGGACAGCTTAGTTTGAGATTATTTCACCTGGCTTTGTCTGCTGGCTAGCATGGACTGATTTTTCTCTGCACTTTGTCGTATACCCAGCCAAGTACATCTGTGAGATAATACCAGTTCTTCTTCCCACTCCTAAAATGCCTGCTGATGCTCTCAAACAAAGTCCTTCGGTCACCACCACTCTCTGGCCAGGGGGAGCTGTCTAAGCCCTGCCAGCAAAGCCATTTTGGGGCACAGAGCAAGGCAGTCACTGCTCTCACGGCATCCATCGGGCAGCGTGGTTCCCGTGCACCTGAGCTGCTCGGGTGCCAGATGCACAATGGAGGACCAGCACAACTGTGGATGTGAGTGACCACCAAATCCAGCCTTAAGGGACGTGTCCATCACCCAGGACACGTGTACAGGATGAGCATGCTTGAATTCCCACCAATGCCCGTGTTACAACTTGAGGTGTTTTGACTACTTTCTCCTCCTCCATTTGTCTCTGCACGCTACACTCCTGTTTAAGGAATACACTTACTGTTTATTCTCTAACTGATTGCAGCTACAGTCAGCGGATGATGTTAAAAATTAGTAACTGTTAACAGGAAAAGCTGTATTTTCTCTTCAGACACCTACAGCTTCTCTTCTTCTTGTGAATGCTGTCTCTCTAGGGAAAGCTGGGGAGAATTGGACCACCGGGCTGTAAGGGAGACCCTGGTGACAAGGTAGGAACGCTTTACTCTTTCACTAGGCACATCAGACGTATCGCCACAACTTTAGCTGCTGAATGAGTTGCACATGCAGAGAGATAAAGCCACTGAGAGGTTACTGGCCCATTTTCCAACCGACTACATGATCTGATCCCCCAGGCTTGGGATCCCTGGAATGGCGAGCACAGCCTGATGTTTTTGTGCCTCTTTTCCATGGGCTAGTAATCTGAGATCCCCCAGCGTCCCATCCCTTCAAATAGAGAGGAGGAGCTGCTCCTTTCCTCAACACTAGCAACAAGCAAAAACTTTTAGTCTCTAGAGCAACTCTCTAAGCTGGTTGATTTAGTCTGCAGGGAAAGTGAATGTTGTTGCCACTCCAAAATGTGTGGTTCTTTGTCCTTTCCCTCCCTAGGGCCCTGATGGCTACCCAGGAGATGCAGGAGACCAAGGTGAAAGAGGAGATGAAGGCATAAAGGTACGAATACTCTGAAGAGTGAGCAGAGTGTGGGCAAAGGCCACCAGTGGGGACAGCTAAACACCATTGCCTATATTTGCTCTTAAATCCTTCGCTACTCATGGAGCCCATAGGCTCTGTCTGCCTGGGGTCTGGATCCCATCAATGATCACCGGAGACAAGGGAAGAGCCTTGCTGGCCGTGCTCCTTGGGCTCCTCATGGTGCACGTCAGTGGTGCACAGCAACATGCTGGTGACACGGGCAATGACTCTTTCTCTCTGGCTGTTTTAGGGAGATCCTGGCCGGCCTGGTCGCAGTGGACCGCTAGGACCTCCAGGAGAAAGAGGAAGCCCGGTAGGTTCATGCAGCGTTCGGATGTTTGCAGTGTCTTACTAGGCTCTGCTCCACGTGCTGGGGAGCTGGGGTGGTGTGAACTGCTGGTCACGGGGCAGCTGCAGCACAAAGACGACTGCTTGCCAAGGCATCCTGGCGACTCTGCAAATTAGCCCACCAGCATGGAGAAGGCACAAGTCCCTGGGTGGTCACGTGAGCTGTCCCGCCATGCATGTCACTGTCAGTACGGTGGGAAACATCATGTGGGCAGCAGGAGGGGGGACTGCGCAACATCCCTGCAGCTGCCCAGAGCAAAGTGGGCCCGGGTCTCGAGTGTTTGTCCAGAGCAGAGAAAAGCGGGCAAAAGGAGGATTTACCTTCCTAGCCAACCCTTTGCACTGCATCTTTCCTTGTCTTCCCATCTTCTCCTGAGTGGAAAGGCCTTGTTTAGCCATGGTTTCCCCTGCCACAGTCTCACGACTTCCTTGGTGTTTGTGGCAGTGCCAGTGTTTACAGGCTGTTCTTATTCACGTGAGTAAACTTCAGTGATTAATTGCTCAGAGATCTAACGCAGGCTTTACCCACTGCACTGGACCTTATAGTCAAAGGGGTTGCTATGCTAATGGCCAGTTACTTCAGACACAGCGGAGATGGCTGAAATAGTCCTCTGGCTTTAAGCAGGGCTGGGCAGATGCTGTAAGGAAGAGTTGACAAGCCTTTGCACTGGTTGATAGAGAAAAGGTGACACAGCATCCCATTGCTCCAAGGCTGGAGCCTGTGCACATAGCTGTGACATGCAGGCATGGTGGGTGTGTGGAAGCATAAATCACGTGCTCATACATCTGCTGAAGGGTGGACTGCTTGACACAGCCAAGAGGTGTGTGTGTATGTGCACCTTGACCTCTCTTCCGACAAATCGTATTTCTTTTCTTTCTCCAAGGGTCTTCCAGGCGACCCTGGAGCTCAAGGGCCTGCTGGAATTAAGGGAGGAAGAGGTGAAGCAGGACCTCCTGGACCCAAAGGAGAGCCTGTAAGTGTCTGAATAGGTCTCTGGACAGTGGGCACACCATGGAAGCCTGATGCAGTTTCATGGATGAGCTCTGAGAAACTGCCTCATTTAGCCTGCCTGTCCTATTTTCTGTGTGCCAAAAGATGTGCAGATGCTGATCTCCTTGTCTCCCCCATCTTCACAGAGCAGTAATTCCATAGTCCCAAGCCTGATGATAACCATCTCACCTTAGAGAAGCATCCTGTGTTCTCACATAACCACAAATGCCTCTGTGGATGCCATGGGACCCTTTAGCCGTACTCTAGCAAGTTCCTCAAACCTCAGGCTTCTCACAGGAGCTCACACAGTCGAGCTGTGTGAGTCTGGTGGCTGTTGTGGTAGAGGTCTCTGAAAAGGGCAGCATCAAATCACAGCCGTGTCATGACATCGATGGTGCCACACAAACTGAAGCTAATGTGATGGGGCACTGCAAAATTTAGGGTGTGGGTTGGAGATGACATTCCCTGGCAGAATACAGCAGCACAGCTCCACCAGCACGAAGAGGCCAGAGCCCAGCTGGCTTGTGTCCTTGTGTGAGATCTAGTGCGGGAAGCAACGCCAGGTGAGCTGGAAGGAAAGCAGAGTCTTTAACTGTGAAGGAATGAACCATGAGTGTTTGTGGCCACTGTGGTGACCACCCTCCTGAAAGAATAGTCTGGCTGTGGCTTTCCAAAAGCAACAGGCAAGGTCTCCCACGCAGTGCCAGCATGGGCATCCCTGCTCCCCTGCTGCCAGGCACACGCTCGCTAAGGGGGAAAGGAGACTTTTCCAGGGTCAGGAGGGAGAAAGCAGGGCAGCCAGGCATCACTGTTCAGGTAGTATCCATCTTCACAACCCATTTACGTGACTTTCTGTGTTTTTAAAGGGTCGACGTGGAGATCCAGGGACAAAAGGCAGCAAAGGCACTCCTGGAGCCAAAGGAGAAAGGGTGAGTAAAGCAGCTGCCCAGACCATTGCAAACGAGCCTAAGATGCACAGGGCTGGTGTGTGTCATGTGCTGCTGCCCAGCCATGAAGTGTCCAACACCAGAGCTGGGAACNGCAGATACCGGTGGGNTCTGCATGTGTGCTCTGCTCCCACTGTGCCTGCTGCCTGCCCTGATGGCNGCAGGTACAGCCTCCTCTTCCAGGGCTTGATCCAGAGAAGNGATGAAGAGCTGCAAAGCTCGAGGCTAAGNGACGTGTTCAGAGGGTACACTGCCCTAACACTCTGTTTCAAGCCAAGAAGCACAAGATTTGAGAAGAGCGCCATGCCTCCTCACTCCAAGAAGCACTGACGTGCACATAAACAGCGATGGGGACATCCCTGACCAGGAATATCTTTGTCGTTCTCACAGGGAGATCCTGGTCCAGAGGGTTCTCGTGGCCTGCCTGGCGAGGTTGGAAACAAAGGAGCAAGGGTAAGCACGGAGCAGGGGTTGGTGACAGCCCAGCTTTCCTCCTCTGGCACACCTGCCTGTACCTGCCTCTCTACGTTCTTGTGTCTCGCTTCACTTTGCAGGGAGACCAAGGACTGCCAGGACCTCGAGGCCCATCAGGTGCTGTGGGAGAGCCAGGCAACATAGTAAGTCATCCTGGGACATCTCTGTGACCGTGTCCTCCCTTGCACTACTGACACAAGCTGGCTACACCATCACTCCCGAGGGGACCCTGCTTGAGCTTTTCTCACGGAGGCTCAGAAATTCGCCCAGAGGCACCTGGCTAGCCCTTCCCAGGGCAAGCAGAAATTTCGGGACCAAGGGAGTCCCTGCTTCTCCATTGCTCCCAGTGCCCAGGTGTTCCCATGACAAGGTGGAAGAGACTACGTCAGAGCAGGTCACTGGGCAAGGAAAGATGGGGCTCCCCGGGCACCTGTTTGTCTTGGGTCTGTGGTTAGTCCAGCACCCCACTGTGGCCACAGTGCCATGACATCCATGTGGCTCCAAGGGATGCGGGAACCCAAGCACTGAATCAGTCACAGTAACCTCATCAGGAGGGGAGGTGGTCCTGCAGCATTATCTCAACAGCTGGTTTCTCCAGCATGGTCTCCTGTGAGGCCAGGGAGCCGCAGGGAATATCCTCACCCGCTGCTTCTGCTCTCCCCAACACTGTCCTGCAGGGATCACGTGGGGACCCTGGTGACTTGGGCCCGAGAGGTGATGCCGGACCACCAGGACCAAAGGTAATGTACCTGAACGCAACTCTGCATTTGAAAGGGTATTCTGGTGTGCTTTTTATTTTATTATTAAAAAAACGGCAGTTTCCACTGCAGAAACTTGTATGCTTCAGGAACAGAATGGCTCAAACCTGAGCCTCCCTACAGGGTAAAGATGTGGGTCTCACTCTGGCCAAAGCAACTCTGATTACACCCCTCACCCTGCACAGATTCAGTGTCATCCCTGGCCTGTGACATCCCCAAGACCCTGCGAAGCCTTGCTCCGCACAGCCTTTCCCAATGTTTCAGGGCCAGCTGCAGAAGTCACGGCTCCTGGTGGTGTCTCACCCCGAGAGAGGATGAAAATAGCTCTGACTGTCACAGGCTTCACCAGGTCAGAAAGGCTTGGTTTGGTTTCTGATGGGTCATTTTTTTTTTCTACCAAAGGGTGACAGAGGCAGGCCTGGCTTTAGCTACCCTGGACCCAGAGGACCGCAGGTATGTATACCATGTCCTGCACAGACAGACGTGCCCCCAAGGAAGCCTGTTTTGGTGGAGGTTGATGTTGGAGCCGAGAAGCCTGGGAGAGGAGGGAAGGAAGAAGAAAAACGATCAGGGTCACAAAACCGTGGAGCCCTCAAAGGTGGCGATGGGAGGTTGAACACCAGGACCGAACCTGGCTGCATCTCCATCAGCCTTGTGACAGAGGTGCTGGGGACCCCAGCCTCAACAGTGGTGATGGGGAGGTGACCGCACCCACGACCCCAACCATCAGCCTGAAGCTACACCTGCTGTTCAGCTTTGTGCCCCTCACTGCAACATTTGGACGTATGCGTGCACGGTGTGGGGCCAGTACCGGCTGGGTGCTGACCGCTCCCTCCTCTCCTTTCGCAGGGTGACAAGGGTGAGAAGGGGCAGCCGGGACCCAAGGTGAGTGTGTTTGTCTCCATCGCCTGTTTTCTTATGCTGACTGAAATGCTGAGTGGCTGTCGCCCAACCCTCCGGGTGTGTGGCCGAGGAGCCTGTCCTGCTGGCAGCTGCTCTGGCTGTTCCCTGCAGCTGCGGAGCCTGGGTGTATCTCCCACGCCCATCTCCTTTCGAAACCATCTGAAATATGGTTTGTAAAAACTTAGTTAATGCCTGTGTAAACACCATTTATATGCTCTGCGCTAAGCTGCTGGTTTAGAAGGTGCTTTCCTGGACCAGGCATGTGTTTGACAAGCTCAGAGAAGTAAAGACTCTGCCTGAACATATCCAGATGTGCTCCATGCCGGATCTGTTTCTCCTTCCTTTGAGCAGGGAGGAAGAGGTGAGCTTGGACCAAAAGGAGTGCAAGGCACCAAAGGAGCGAAAGGGGAACCAGTAAGTAGACTTCCTATACTGCCTGCGGGGTCAGCATCCCCCTCCCACACCTCTTCCAGGCGTACTGGGGACGGGGGACGGCGCTGGCCGCTCTCCTGTCTGCCCTGTGTCCCCAAGCTCAGCTGTGGCCGGCTGGTGGCTGCTCTTAGCAGGGCTATGCCTGACGAGGGGGTCAGGAGGAGCTCCGAAAACCAGCAGCTGCATCACCATCCTTGCCAGGGAAATATTTGACTCTTCCTTGTTTCTTCCACAGGGCGATCCTGGCCCAGGAGGGGAGCCTGGACCCCGCGGTCCAACTGGTGAACCAGGCCCTGAGGTACAGTACCGTGCCACCATGTCTGAGCAGATGCCACAGTTCCCTCCTCACCTCCCCACTTCTCCCTGATGCTCTAAAGCCCAGAGGACCCCAGTGAGTGTCCCCACAGCAGGGTTTTCCGGACTGGACACCAGCTGCCAGACGTATCTGCTGGCTCCCAGCGAGGCTCTCCTACCCTTCCCATGGCAGACCTCTGCAAAAAGCCACGTTTTTGATGGCTCTGACATCTAGATCCCAGAAAGGGAATTCATGGGAAAAGTGTGCCTGAAATCTGTGCGCTCTTCTTACAGGGGACCCCCGGCCCAGCGGGAGATCCTGGCTTGACTGTAAGTAGCCCTGCTCTGCAGCCCCCCAGCGCTTTTCCTCCTGGGCAACTTTGTTGTGCGCAGCCTGAGATGTAACAGGGCGTCAGGTCCTGCTGCTGCCCAGCAGATGTGGCCCGTGGCTTCCAGCGGGAGCCAAGGAGAGAGGGGAGGGGGTCTGCGAGGTGGGAAGGGAAAGGGAAGCCTTTTCCCTGGAGAGGGAGGCTGCTGCGTAAGGGGAGGCAGGCATTCACCCTGCACCCCTTTGCTGGCAGGACTGCGACGTGATGACCTACGTGCGAGAGACGTGCGGATGCTGTGGTAAGGAGACCATCGCCTCTCCCCGTGGCAGGGCAATGACTACTCAAGGGATGGCAAAAGAGACATCACCAGAGGCTGCCTCCTTCTTCAGCAGGCCCTTCTTCTGCCCCATGAGCTGCCCTTTGCACGGAGCCTCTGGCACGGCAGGCTCTTTGCTGCTCTGCACAGCGCTGCGCCCTGCAGAGGAGACACCAGGGGAAGTCCTTCCCTGCTCGCCCCGGTCCCAGCCCACCACTGAGTGCAGTGGCACTGCAGGGGCAGCCTGGCTTACATCCCCAAAATTCAGCTCTGCCATCGCAGAAGCAGGGAGCTGTTATACAGAATTGCATGGTCCCGATGATAGGATAGAGTGTATTACACAGCAAGATTAGAAAGGTTTCTTTTGATATACGTCGACAGAAAGATGCATGTAAAATTCTCCCTATGCTGCCAGCTGTGGGCAGCACCACAGACCATGTGGACACTTGGTGTGGTCCTAACTGTATCCATCTTCTCACAGATGGTCTCTTCTGCCCTGGTGGCTCTTGTTCCCACCATCACTGACCTTTGTGTTTTCCTCCTGCTGTCCCTCTCCCCAGACTGTGAGAAGCGCTGCGGTGCCCTGGACATCATGTTCGTCATAGACAGCTCAGAGAGTATTGGCTACACCAACTTCACCCTGGAGAAAAATTTTGTGGTCAATGTGGTCAGCCGGCTGGGCTCTATTGCCAAGGACCCCAAGTCGCAGACAGGTCTGGACTGTGTGGGGACAGAGCAGGGCATGGGGAAAAGAAAAGTCTTGGATCCTTCCAGCTTCCACATTTGTCGTAGCTGTCCTGGGCTGCAATCCATCTCTCCAGCATTTTTGCAGCAGTTTCTGCTTTTTCCACTTCCTGTCTTTGTAGGCCAGTCAGGCAGCTCTTTGCTGATATGAAAGTTTGCTGCCTTTCTCCACTTTTCACTGAGGACACAAAGCCAAGTAACGTGACGCTTCATTGGCAGGTGCTCGTGTTGGGGTGGTGCAGTACAGTCATGAGGGGACCTTCGAAGCCATCAAGCTTGATGATGAGCGCATTGATTCACTGTCAAGCTTCAAGGAAGCAGTGAAGCGCCTGGAGTGGATTGCTGGAGGCACCTGGACACCTTCTGCCCTTCAGTTTGCCTACAACAAGCTCATCAAGGAAAGCAGGCGAGAGAAAGCCCAAGTGTTTGCGGTGGTGATCACGGATGGGCGCTATGACCCCCGGGATGACGACAAGAACCTAGGGGCTCTTTGCGGTAGAGATGTGGTCGTCAACACCATTGGCATTGGAGACATGTTTGATCAGCCAGAACAGAGTGAGACCCTGGTGTCCATCGCATGCAATGAACCCCAGCGAGTTCAGAAGATGAGGCTCTTCTCAGATCTGGTGGCAGAGGAATTCATTGACAAGATGGAGGACGTGCTCTGCCCAGGTCTGTACCTATCCTTGCACTGCTTACGGAAACTGGAGTTTTCTAGCCCCTGGGGTTTGGGGTGGGGGCCATATATGGTGTGTTGCAATGATCGCAGAGGCACTGTGTTCCACCAGGTTGGCCATAGCTCATAAATTGGGTCATTCATGGTGGGGGCTGACCTTTATGGAGCTCTGGATAAATAATACTTCCTGAGATACGGGCCAGCCTTCTGGGGCAGTGCTTTGGAATGCTTTCCCCTTTTGAGAGACCTCGCCCTGCCACCCTGGCTGTGCAAGCCGTGAAGGGGAGTGGCAGCACATCACTCAATTTTCCTTGTTTCTTTTCCTTCTAGATCCACAGATCGTCTGTCCTGAGCTGCCCTGTCAGACAGGTAAACATTACAAGTAGCTTCATGTCATCTGCACAAAGGGGTAGGTCCGAGGGAGAGTCCACAAGGTTCAGGAATGGGAGGGGAGTGTGCAATCCTGTCCATTCCCTTTGGATGGCAGGGGGTTGGGAAATAGTGTGATTTTACGTGAGGAAAGGCTCCAGGTTTTCATCTCCTGCTCTTTTCCTGTCTCTCTGAGTTCTCTGCGCAGGTAGGTACAAGTGCACTGCGTTAGTGCACCAGCATGGCTCAGCCCGGATAGTTCTCTCTGTCCCAATTCCTGGGAGCCACCAGGTTTTGACCTCCAAACTCAGCAATTAATTTCTCACTTGTTCCATGTCTCCATTACATATCAAGTCAAAACCCCCTTGCTAAACTCTCTCACCCATGTGAGCTTTGAAATGCAGAGCCCAACCTGCAGCACTGGGCAGGATGCTCCTTGGGAGCGACACGGGCGGAGCAGGGGGGAGGGACCGTTTGGAAAATGACACCACAGTGGACCCAAAGCTTTGGCTTCTCTAACGCTGGCTGTATTTAATTAACAATTAACTCATGGTGTTGGATCAAAGGAAAAAGGCTGTAAGGATCCTCTGGTATAAAAGAGATGGCTGCTGCTCGCTGCAGGTAGCTTTACTTCATCACATTTTGCTTGTTAAGGCGCAGATCTGCAAGCTGAATTCCTAGAGGTCCTGTCTGTCTGAGTCTCTGTGCCTCTGTAAATACAATAGATGCACTGTTTGCTGATACACACAAAGCTTATAGGGGAAAAAGTTTTGCTAGTTCTGGCAATTTTTATCTCTACTCTTGCCATGAGTAAGTTTTTGTGACAGTCCCCAACTTCAACTCAATACTATACAGAATATCATAGAATCATAGAATGGTAAGGGTTGGAAAGGACCTTGAAGATCTAGTTCCAACCCCCCTGCCATGAGCAGGGACATCTTCCAGTAGACCAGGTTGCTCAGAGCTCCATCCAGCCTGGCCTTGGACATTTCCAGGGAGGGGACAGCCACGACTTCTCTGGGCAACCTGTGCCAGTGTTTCACCACCCTCATGGTGAAGAATTTCTTCCTAATGTCTAATCTAAATCTGCCCTCTTTCAATTTAGAGCCATTCCCCCCTTGTCCTATCACTACACACCCTTGTGAAAAGTCCCTCTCCATCCTTCCTTGTAGGCCCTCTATCAACTTTCATTCTCAGAGAAGTCCATACAAAGCAAAGGAAAACTGGTCCCAGGATGCTCAGAAATCTGAAGTCAGTAAAGATACAATTATTCCCATCTAAAATCTTTTGGTAATATTTTGAGTATTTGCACCTGGCCATGCAGAGAGCACAATGTCCAACCATGACGCTGAGCTATCCACACAGGCTCCTCTGCAGTGTCCTCTGAGGAGCTTTGTCCTGTGGATCCATGCACAAGGAGGTGACTTCCCCATGCCACACTGGTGACTGCTCAGGTGTCTTTGAAGATATTGGTGTTTGCAGCCTCCCCGTTCCTGAGGAACACTGCAGGAGAGAGACTGACCCAAGCAGTGGAACACTCATATTCTCCTACGCTTAGGCCATCAAAGCCTTCCAAACAAGGTGAAGTTGGCAGTCCTTTCCCTGGAGTGCACTTGGGTGTTTCTGTTCCTGATGCAAGGTGAGAACAGGTCGCTGGTACCTGCCAGTCCTGGGGACCAGAGGAGAAATGGCTTGAGGAGGCATCTGAGGGGGTTCACTCTTGGGCGAATCCCTCAAGCCATGCCGTAGGCAGGCCAGGTCAAGTGCAAGCCCTACACCTGCACCCCAGAGGACTTGGGAGATGGAGCAACATGGCCGGGTAGGTGTGGGCCTCGTGTGAAAGTGCCAGTACAAGAATCTCAGCATGGGCAAAAGTTGTCCTGATGTGCAAAGATCTATACTAGGCGTGGTAGACCAAGTTTTACGTGATACCCAAGGATTCAGCAGCTTTTGGGCAAAGCGCCTTCCCCCTGCCACACTGGATGATCCGTGATGCGTTACCGTCATCATCTAGCAGGATTTGTCATGATCACATTTGCGTAGTGGCAAAGGAATGTATTGGATGGGATGTGACATAAGGCACGTAACAGAGCCTGGGGCTTCTCTGCTCAGTGCTCAGCTTCCTGCGGTTCTCCGAGAACATCTCAAGAGTTGGTGCCAATTCACCTGCAAACCCTCAGGGTGGAGACGGTGCCCTTCGCAGGGTATGTGAGTGAGCGAGCTTTATGCACGTCCAATGCGTGTGTCCAGTCATAGACAGGCCAGACAGGTTGAAGTCGCGGAGGCAGCTACACCCAGCCCTGTTCTTGGCCCCATGGCTGTCACAGTTGCAGTCCTGGCACTTTCAGGAGCAAACCAATGGCTCATGCCAGGTACGCCAGCTCCAGCCTGGGTATTGTCAGCTGAGCACAGAGAGGGACAGGTAGTGCATACACCCCAGCTTCCTCCCTTGCTGCCTTGCAGAGCCAGGCACGTCGCCACTTTGGGTTCATCCGCAGACGAAGGCATGCTGCCTCAGTGCTTTGCCTAAGGAAATGCAGGTTTTCCTGTTTTCAGCCAGACCCTTTTCTCTCTGTTACCGCCCATCGATTAGTGCGGTGCTAACGGGATGCTGGAGTGTTAAATGGGTTAAACGCTGAGCAAACCTGAACTGACCACTTGCTTCAATAGAAACCGCATGACCTTCTGTGAGGCTCTTTCTAACCCATGCAAAAGGCTTTGCTTTGAGCTTTGGGATTTTATTCAAATTTAAGTTCAGCTCAGCCAGGTGGAGATGGAGGCTCTTGGGGTCCTGACTAGCCCGGACACTGTGCAGGAGCATTGCACACTGCAGGGCAGTGACTCTAGCCAAAACACAGCGGGCTGAGTGCCAGGCAAGGAGTTCACATAATGCTGTCCCTTAGATGTCTTCCCTGGCTGTACAGCATCATGTGTGCAGTTTTCACGTAGCAGAGTTCAAAGCTATGTGATGGCTGAATCCCATATGCAGAAAGAAGTCGGACCTCGTGGCCCTCTTCCTGAGCACTGCTCTTTCTCCTTTGTGCTTGTGGTGGATGAGTAGCAAGGAACTGGGCAGTTAGGGTTCCATGTCATTTTCTGAGGTCTCTCGGTTGATATTGTGAGTGATTTCAGTACAAATCCCACAGTTCCTCATAAACGTGGCAGAAAGATTTAAGATCTGGCTTTGGTCTTTACTCCTCTGTCCTTGTTAGTTCTGTTCTTCTCTGGTGCAGTGCACGTAGGAAAGCCAGGTAGCTTTCAGAGACCCAGCCATTGCTAGCAAGCCCTGAAAATATTCTTTTGACCCTCACTTGCAGATGACAGGAACCCTGGGAACGTAAACCCACTTATTTTCCGCCCCATGGAAGAGGGAGTCAACATAGATTTCCCCAGCACCATACATTCGATCGCCCAGTTCCTAAACTCCACGCGGGAAACCCAAGACCCCAGCATGTACACCCAGCTGGTGGCCACTTTGGCCTTTACCGCCGAAAAAGCCAAGTTTGCCACTGGAAATGAGCGGCAAGAGTGGATGGACTTGTTCATTGACACCTTCAAAATGGTGCACAACGAGATTGTGGGGGACCCAGAAACTGTGCTAGGGCTTTGCTGACATCTCTGTTAGACATCACGTGAAGTGGGTGGAGGCAGGGGTTGAGTGGAGGTGGTAATTGTCTTTTCTCTAGTGCCTGTTTGGCAGAGCGGGCAGGTACATCAGTAGGTGCTTTTAGTTTGGAAGAAACATAGGCAGTGAAATAGCTTAGCTGCGCTCAGTTGGAGATGGGACACAAAGGGCAGTCCTCTCCAGCTTGGCTGGCTGATGAGCATGGCACCTTTCTCCATCAGTGTCAAGAGATGCTCTTGCTTTGCCCACTGCTTTCCTGCAGAGGAGCTGCGTTGGCTTGGTCCCTCAGCCAGCCACGCTGCTCCCCTTCCACGCTCCCACCCTGCTCCGTCAGGCTAGTGTGCCCCAGCCCTCAGCCATGCACGAGCACCAGGCCCCACCAAGGAGGCTGCTGGCGAGCGCGTGGCTGAGGACTGGAAAGAGCACCTTGTTTGCAGAGAGCCTAACGATGCGCTTTTCCCACTCCTTCCTACGTATGTATTTGCTGATGGCTGCTGAAGCATCTTCTGCATCCTCTCGCTGGGTTACCCTGAGGGCTCTCTTTGGGTCCTGCAAAACATTTGTATGGCAAGACTGACAAAGCAAGGTGTATCTCCTCTTGCTGTGGCAAGCGTCTCTGGACAACCATTCAGTGGGCAGCTGGGGATACTGAAGGGAAGGAGCAAGCAGTATCGGCATCCCTGGCTTTCGCTCGAGAGCACCAAAAGCTCAGGAGTGCTGCTCACAGAAGCTGTATGAGCTCCCTCTGCCTTTTTCTCTGCTTATACATTTGTGTTTCTTCTGTCTTAATTAGGAACATGTACCTGTTCATGTCCAAGGGATAGAGGTTATGTAGGGCCAGGCGGTTGAAAGCAAAACTGCAGGACTGTGCAGTCAAACCTCTGTGATGTGTTATGCGAGATATTTAAGAACAAGTATTTAAACTTGATGAAGTACAGCCCATGCAATCCACACCCAGTGCTAGTTTGTTCAGAGAGACGCAGACCCACCACCTGCACTACGGTTACATGCATTTAGATGCGGAGTGATGTTCCCGTGAGCTCAGCTCCCCTTGGGTTTCACAAAAAAGTCAGGCAGATGACTTCCAATCCTGCCTCCAGAATAACTACTTCCCTCTCAAGCCACAAGAAGAGAAAAAGGCATTTCGTGTGCAGACACAGGAGTAGAAGTGTTCACTGCTGGCAAGTGAATTTTGCAGCCTCTCTAACTGGTATTATTGCAATAAAGTATACTCAGCAAATGTCATATTTCATGGATAGAAGGGAGATGTACAGTCTTCAAAAACGCGGTTAGGCTGTAATGTTTCCAGGTGTGCAAAGTGGAGCCAGTCGCCAAGATTAGGCACGGGAATTGGAACAAGGAACTTGCCCACTTTGAACTTACTGCAGTGTTTTCTTCCAGCTTCCAGCTTCTTCTCTGCTTCAACATCTGGGGCTTGCCAGTTTACGCTAGAAGCCATCTGTAAAACAGGCACGCAGGGGAGGTGTTTGTGTCACTCAGCACATGAGCAGGTCAGACGAGCTGCACAAAAATGATCTTTCTCCCAAAGCTTCAGTAGTTTTTGCTCCCAGTCTATAGAAAGCTCTGTGGTTGGCGTACAATAGAGGGAAAAGGGTTCAGAGAGCTTTGCATGGCGTACTCCACGTTTTTGGTGAAGGCAAAAGGATCAGCCCGTGTGAGTCCACCTGCTAGCTTCTGGTCATAATCTATATTTCCAGATTGTGCAAAGCCAAGCTCCTTATTCCATTTTGATTTTTACCCACAAGTTAGCATGGGACTCAGCCTGCTGGGGTGCAAGTAAGAGGACTGAACTCAGAGTAGTTAAGCTGCTCCAGCCATGATACTAGAGGAAAATCCCTCCAAAAAACACTGATTTGAAGAGAATATCTCAGGGCTGGGACATCTTGCTGAACAAGACGAGGATTTGGCAGGACTTCAGCAAAGGGGGTATTTATTTCGTTTCATCACATGGCGGCTGTTAATTTCATTTCCCTTGGAAATATTTCCTAGCAAAGTAGTACAACATTAGAAACAAAGTTTTTTACCTCTCAAAAACCTTCAGCTCTTTATGGGGGAAAAAAAAAGAGAGAGAAAATGTCTCTTTGCCTGAGCACTATTTGTGTTGGCACTTGTTAGAGGCAAGTGGGTGTAGTGGTGTTTTGCTAACATAATCCTGGGTAATCCCTCTAATAAAACCAGATAGATTTCATCACAGCAGCAGTTCCTTCTGTGAAGCTCTTGGGTGAAGGAAGGACACAGATCAGGGCTTGGGGAAAGGACAGGCCACACCTCCCCAAAGACACGGGAGGCTGTGGAATCAGGGAGCCCTAGAAAGCGCTGGAACTCAGGCCCCCTCTCAGTGTTGCTTTCACCTCCACTGTCAACACCATGAAACAACAGAGGAAATACAAGTTACCCAGGTTTTAGAAGAAGCAGGAACGTGATGTGAAAGGGTGGGGTTACTCTGCACATGCACGTAGCTAATCCCTAATGGCAGGAAAATCGATGGTATTTCTGCTTTTGTAGACATCCTTGGCTCTGTCCTAGCACGCAGTGTGCAGTGCGGTGAGCTACAGGCTTTCACGCCTTTGCTGTAAGCCGTGGGAGAAGGACCAGCGCACCAATTAAAAGCACGATGCGAAGATTTTAGTTGTCCTGATTCATGGTGGTGCCTCCGAGAGCTTCTCTCCCAGTTAAGGACGAGAATCTTGTTCCCTGCTGCTGGAAAGGGCGCTTGGGTCCTCAGCCTCTCAGAAACGGGAGGAAGCTGCAACTGGAGAGAGACACTGAGCAGGACAAATCCAAGGTTTTGCTGCACTGCTCACATCTGTGTTATGTTCCCCTGGGGTGACTCATAGGTAAAGGCATCTTCTCACTCGGTGCAGAGGCAGCCCTCTCCAGCCATGAGGGCTGAGCAGCAAGAGGAGTCTTGGGGGAGTGCTCCTGCAGTACAGGCTGCCTGGAGAGCAGCTGAAGCTCAGCTGCTGTCTGCTTAACTAGGTGTTCGTAAGGTTTGCTTTGGGTCATGTGGGAGGGGTGTAGATCTTGCTCGTCATCACAAGAAACTTCACCTCAAGTAAACAAGGGAAAAAGAGAGACAGCCTGGTAGGACTTCTCCAACAGGACACACGGCCCTTTTGCAGACCGCTACTTAGATTTCTGGACTGCGTGGTTGCGAGGGGCATGCCTTCCTGCCTTTTCCCCTTCACAACCGCGCAGAGCAGGTGAGGACCAAGAGTGCAGGCACTGCCAAGGCGCAGTTTTCCTTGTGGCGGCAGCGCCTGTGTACCAGGAGCCGCAGCATCGATGTGCTGTTAGACAACGTTGCTCAAGGAAGGTTGGGCAGAGGTGAGTACTTACCTTTATTGCTTTAAAGGAGTGCAGTGCTGCAGTTGAATTTGGAAGTGTGATATTCAGAAAAGCTCATGGGGGAAAAAGCATCGCTTGGAGGTTGGTTTCTACTGCAGTCAGAACTGGCCTTGCAGAAGCCTGTCGTTCACAGTAAGACAATGTACAGTGAGCACCATTCAAGGCATGCCATCGTTGTAGAGATGTTTTACGGTGTGGGCTAAGGAGAAATGCAAGTCTGCAAAGTTGGGGGACACAATACAGAAACAACCACGGATTTTTGCTATGTCCAGCAAGTTAGGTTAAACCACAAGTACCAGCAGAAGTTCCTGCATCAGGTTTTGATTGTTTTATCGTGGATGGAAGTGGTGCCAAACAGTCTGCAAGCTCAATGATATGCACCATCAGAGCTTCTGCTACACTCTCTTGTGCTGTTGGATCCGTGCTGGGTGCTGTCTCTGTAGTCTAAGAGTGCGTGTATCTACTTTGCTTAAAATACAACTTCGCTGTTTGCTGAATGTTAACTACACGCGTAGTACTCATGTACTAAGCAGTGATCCATTTGTTGCTCAACTCGTACAAAGGATTACGCTGGTTCAGCACCCCGCCGTGCTGAACTGGGGTGTAGCAGCGTTCGGTGCTGAGGAAGCACCTTGTCAGTTTGGATTTGCTCATAGTGCAGAAATTGAACCTAATGTGATACTCCTATTCAAAACGTTACCCCTCGTTGCCAGAAATGGATGCTCAAGCTGGGGCTACTCCAGAATCTCCTGTTCCTTGCCAGTCATGCAACACATGACATCGTCTCCAGGACTTCACCCTTGTGAGCATCAGTCTCAGAGCCACAGCATTGCTTGACAGCAATATGGCCATTGCCCTGCTGCCAACTCAGGGGGGGGCCAGCCACAGCAAGTACATCACAAATCAATACTGCTGTTGCAGTTGTGTTCCTGACCAGTGCTTTCAGCAGAGAAGGAAACTCAAGAAGAAAATCCAACTGTGCAGCAGTGGAGGTGTTTCTCAGAGTAGCAGTGCACGCAGAGGAATACTAAATGCAATACACGTAACTACTGCAAAGGGGCAAAATCATGGTCCCTGACTAACAGCTGATCCCAAAGACAGCTATTTTCTTCTCCTTTTCTTTCTGTGTTCATTCACTGCGTATGTTCATGTGCCCGCACGCCTGCTTTGTGGACAGGTGCTGTTCTGAGTGACTGAAGAACAATGTACTGCTGTGTTTCGCTCACATGTTCATCTGTTGTATATTACAAAAGCTGCTTTCCTATGAACAGGTGCACCAACAAGGGTAGTCCTGTTTTCCAACCACACGACCCAACCTTTATAAGCTCTTCAGGTATTTGTGATTGCTGATTAAACTAATCTGGGTGAAAGGTATGAAAACAGCTTTCATCTTACAAATCTGTGTGTGAAGAGTAACTCTGAAAGTAAACCACTCTCTAGAAGTAACGGAGAGCTTTGGAGACACTGCCTGCCATTAATCTCTGGATATTCCTGTTACAGATCAGAGCCGGGAACAAGCCCCAACCTTATCCTGTAGGCTTTCTTATGCTCCCAACTCTTGTCTTCTTTCTCCTGCAGAGCTTGCAGTGGCCCAGTGCACGCAGCGCCCCGTTGACATTGTCTTCTTGCTTGATGGCTCTGAAAGGATCGGGGAGCAGAATTTCCACAGAGCCCACCGCTTTGTGGAGGAGGTGGCCCGACAGCTCACGCTGGCCAGGAGCAACGGTGACAACATGAATGCCCGGATTGCGCTGCTGCAGTACGGCAGTGAGAGGGACCAGGACGTGGTCTTCCCACTGACCTACAACCTGACAGAAATCTCCAACGCCCTGGCACAGATCAAGTACCTGGACTCATCCTCCAACATCGGGTCAGCCATCATACACGCCGTCAACAACATCGTGCTCAGCCCGGGAGATGGGCAGCGACTTGCCCGGCGCAATGCTGAGCTCTCCTTCGTTTTCATCACTGATGGCATCACAGGAAGCAAGAACCTTGAGGAGGCCATCAACTCCATGAAGAAGCAAGATGTCATGCCCACAGTAGTGGCTCTCGGGAGTGACGTAGACATGGACGTCCTGATGAAGCTTGGCCTCGGGGACCGGGCAGCCATATTCCGGGAGAAGGACTATGACAGCCTCTCCCAGCCTAGCTTCTTCGACAGGTTCATTAGGTGGATATGTTAAATGAAGGAAGTGCACGTCCTCCTCGCACCAGTATACACACCCCTGATATTACCTGTTTTATTTGCTTCCCTCTGTATGGTTGCTAGCAACTCTGAGCTGGCCCAGAACAGCTGCCCTCTGGGTCCTCCTTTTTAGCCAAAATCCAGAGCTTTTTTTTTTTTTATTTTCATGATGAAAAGTCGTGTATCTTACATTTATGGTGCTAATTAAAACCAAGATCGAAGCAGGATACAGAGCCATACAATGTACTTCTGTAAAACTTTATACACATCAGGCCATGACTTGCGTATGTACTGTAATCCTAGGAGGGCCTATCAGAGAAGCAAGAAACCTTTCCAGCACAGCAGGACAAATGATCATCTCTACTTTTCAGATAAACTCTCAATATCCCTCAGTGTCCTGTGAGGAGCTTTACGGCTGTAACATCCCCCCCTT
>Ga0065711_1038298_pt1 | contig 18936 bp, 7 predicted proteins | sample Hoacrofraction12_FD_59098 | JGI IMG/M metagenome (GOLD analysis project Ga0065711, IMG submission 59098) | Hoatzin crop microbial communities from Cojedes, Venezuela - Epithelial fraction 12 v2 (version 2) | ecosystem: Host-associated > Birds > Digestive system > Esophagus > Crop | place... | reverse complement strand
AAAAAAAAAAAAAAAAAAAAAAAAAAAAAAAAAAAAAAAAAAAAAAAAAATATCTTATTACCTGCCCTTAAGTCAAATTCTGTCCTCACCTATCAATTTTTCCAGGATCCTCTGTGATTTTATTTCTAGCTGTGTAAATTTCCCTTCTTTATTGTAGTTTTTAAAAACTCAACAAACAAAACAAACCACCACAAGATTATTTCATGTGCAGGTTGGAAGGAGCTTGTCACATTTGTTTCACTTGAATTTCCAACTCTGAAGTGTAAGATTACGTAAATGTTGGTTGTCTTTTAATAGTGGAGAGGAAGGAACTCCATTTTTAACAAATAAATTTTCTGAATATAGTTCTGCCAAAATTGGAATACTTGCAAAACTGTCAGTTTAACTGGGGGAGGGCAAAAGATGATACTTAAACTCTTTCCCTTTTTTCTTTTTTGACAGGAAATAAATATTTGACTTTTTAGTCTTCTATTTTGTTTCATATTGTAAAGTCAAAACGAAAGCCAGCTAACAGCTTGATTTACTTCTTTCAGGAATCTTGTTTTGACAAATCTTTATAGTTTTCAGGAGTTTTTTCCATATTACAAGTAGATTTGTTTATCTTAAAATTCTATACAGTACATCAAGTATGCTCTCTGCCCAGCTGCATTCTCTGAATGTTTCCATTCTTAGGGTATGACTATATAAATATAAATATGTATGTGTAAAATACGTATTTTTATATATATATAAAGATGTGACCAAATCTTTTATGAACAATTACACTAAAGTTAGGTGTTTTTACAGTGTTATCAAAGTAAGTGTTACGCTCAGTTTGATGTCTGTACTTGATTGTGGAAAGCATACAAGAAGAGGCAATTAAATATGTTTCTCACTTTCTTTAAATTCTGCAGTCCCCCTCAAGTCAATAAGGAAGGATTTAGCAGCTAAATGACTATAGAAGCTGTGGTCAGTTATTTAACGTGATGTATTGGCTTTTAATAATTCTTCTGTTTTTGTGTAATTGTAGATTTGTTATGAATTTTATGTGGTTTATTTGTCGAGATAATTATTGCAGCAGAGACACGCAAGTACATTGTGGCAGGCATACTTACTGAATGATGAGCCCTTGGGAAATTTAACACAGCTCTTCAAGACTGGAATGAAAGAAAGAAATGGCAAGATGAGAGCAATATACATCACAGAAGTAGCTGGTCTGTGATAAGACAGGGAAAATGTTGAATATTACATAATTTTTTTAAGTGGTTGATGCATTCATGCTTTTCTAGGCCATTCCTACACTGTTCTTTTTTATCAGTGTGCCTGTTGGTGTGTTATAGAGTTCACTTAATTCTTCAGTGTGATTTTTTTGGACTTAGCTTTATAATGCTGTTTTCTTTCATCTCATCTGAAGTTTATGCTCTCAACACAGAATGAGGTACTCATGGCAATAAATTACATGGAGACTATCATTCGATGTTTGGAGATTTTTTTTTTGTTTGTGGTTTGTTCCCCCCGCAGAGGTGAACATCAGAATGTGGAGGCCTGTTGCTGTATTGAGTGTAACTCATAGTTCCCAGTTAGTGGCAGAATTTTGGCAAGACTGATTACCAGAATTCAGAGAAGCTTTGACACTGCTTGTGTGTGCTTACATGAGAAATAGATTGATAATATCCCAGGCTCTTCTACTTTGCAAAGTGATCTGAAATAGCTATTTGCAATATATGTGACAGGCTAATGCTTAATGTTACTCAAAACTTTGCTACTCCATGGTGTTGGCCAGTTGAGTTGGAAATGCATGGTACTCTAATTCACAATATAATGCAGCAGTCTTCTAAGATGAAGTGTCTCCAGGTTTTTTTTCTCTGCAAAAAAATCCAAGAGCTCACTTTCTTCCTCTGTGGCCTTCTTTATAAGCCTCATGAGTACTCCACAGAGCATCTTGGTCTTAGTGGAGGTAGACCAGAAATAGGTTTAGTCCAGGAGGGAAGTTTCCAGGTTGGAACTCGCTGATTGGTGTAGCAGAAATAGGCAATGCCCTGCAGTTTAAATGAGCTCTGAAGTCTTGAGCTTCTACGAGTGCTGAGCTGTCTGCAGTCTGACTTCAGAGGGAGCTGTGATTGCTCAGTTTTAGTGAGAAATTAAACCTTAACTGTTTTTTAATTTATCTGGATGGTTTTCTGATTACCTCGGTGCTGTGCAATGTGATCCTTTTACCCTGTTGGGGAGAAGCTCTGTTACTATAGAACTTAAGAAGTAAACGTTCGTTGTGTAGGTACTTAAAATATAGCTCAGTGACGGGATCATGGTTAAAACAGAAGTTTTCTACTTTATCCTTTCCTGGTAAAAAGTTGAGGCTAACCAAAATCTTGTAATAATTTTACACACTGATAGTACCAGCAAAGAGATAAGAAAGGCTAATGCTTTCTCTCTCAATGCACTTACAGGGAGGAATTGATTCTAGAAGTTATTAACAGATAGGTTTTGGTGATTTCAAATAAAAGAACAATTTCATTTCTTAAAACTCTGTCATGTGATTACATGGAAGAAAAAGTAGTGTATTTTATCATATGTTATCACAGCCCGCTAATGATACTTCATAAGCATGTTCTGTGTAAGTGCTTTTTGGAAGCTGCTATTTCTATCAGTCCTAAGTGAAATCTTGCAAAATATCCACATAGATGCCACAGAAAAACGTAACTTCTGATAGTGTTACCTGGAGTGACTTTTGTTCTTGGATGCTCTTTGAGATTTCTATCCACAGAGCTTACTGTTCTTTTAGTTGTGATCTTTGTGTGTGATGCTTACACAAATGTAACTGGTAACGGTACAGCCAAAACCATTTAGAGGACTATATTAGTGCAAAAATAGTATTTCTCTTTTGTTTACTTTTATCCTTAATCCAAATTACAGTACTGTAACACAGTGCATTAAAAGATGCCATATAAAAAGCTGCACTGTATTGCTTTTGTTCACCACCTCCTAGCAGTTTTATTTTTCTGTTTTAGTGACTAAACACTTCTTTCTTCTTGTCAGAGTAATTTTCTGATTAAATACTTCTATCATAATAGACTTAAAGTCCCTGCTATTTCTGCAGTTACGTTACCCACCCTTTTCCTGTCTTTACCCTGTGCCTCATTCCTTTTGCAAAGAGCAGCCTTTCTGTGGCTTTGTGCGAGTACCTTCTCCCAAGATGTTGGTTTTGGATTATTTTGAATGAATATCACATGGAGCTGGTGCGTTCTCAAAGTTATACAATATAATATGCTACTGAGTGCCAGCATAAGTTTATGTACAAGTCCCTCTGGTACTCTTCTAATGATGTTGGAGGGTACCTAATAAGTTCCAGGTAATGCATGTATTATATAGAAATTGGAATAGAGTGATATCTGCCTGCAGGATTGTAGTGCATGGTTATGGAGATCCATCTAGTCCTGGGTGCGTAGTCTTTGGCAGCTTGTGTATTACTTTGAAGAGTTGAGGGTTTCCAGTTTTTACATTTCTTCAGTCATTACTTAGTAGGGGTCCTCTTGACACTTTGGTATGAAGTCTTATTATAATACAGACTTATGTCTCATTATTGTAACAATAATTTCCACAACAGTTCTCAAGTTCAGCTCTTGGCAGGTTTCCATAGGGGATTCCTGCAGAGGCTCTTCATGTTGGGTGGGCTGGCTGGCTGAAGGTCTTTCCTGGGATCGAGAGGTGGTAGAGGTTAATAGAGGTATCTTCCGCATTCCTGAAGAGAAATAACATTCTGTAGTTTCAGAAGTGTTATCTCGTTCTTTTTTTTATGCATCTAGCAAGTAGTCAAGTCAAATCTGAACCTGTACTTAAGTAATTTTTATCTGCTTAGGACTGAAACACTTGTTCCATGATGTTCTGAGAACTCTTGGTTCATATTGAGCCACCGTCAGTTCAGGTTCTTAAATCAGTATGAAATTCTTAACTGCCTTATTTATTGCTGTTAGGGATACGAATGGGCCAGTGCCAAAGCGTGAAATCCAAATACGCGGTTTTAGAATTCAGTCCAAAAATCCAAGGTAAACTCAGTAAATCCTTGACCAGAACTGGCAACTTTCCAGCACTCCAGGTCCAAAGCCATCCGTTGTCATCGGTGACATTCCAGCATTTGAAAGTGTTAGCTGTTTGGTGTTTTAAGTATTGGAAGTCCCCTGGTAACAGTTGTAAGGAGGTTAACATGAGTTTAAAAATACTGAATGCCCAGGAAGTTTGTGATCCTCTGAGTAGTCGGTTTCCAGAGATGAAATATTCTCTTTTAAAGAGAATCTTGGACTAGGTGAAATTTTCCAGAGGTGAATAATTAAAGAAGAAACAAAAAACAACCACCCCCCAAAAAAACCTGCACCTCTTCAAACCTCAAACAAAGTACTAAATATGCCTTACAGGGACTGGCATTCTATAGTACCAGAAATACTGTAACTCGTTATTTTATTTTCAGCTACAAACAGATCCTGGACGGCAATCAAGGATTATATGATGCTGGAATCATTTTTCTTTTTTTGGTATCATATTGATCTGATAATTTCCTGGCTTTTTTTTAATTTTCCTTTAAAGAACATTCTTATTGAAACAAGATGTGTCCCATAAGTTTAGGAGAGATGTCTAAAATTTTGAGTAGCTATATTTTTATTCCTTTTTTTTTCAGTTTGGGAGAGTCTGTGCTAAGCAATGTCAAACAGTACATGTTTAATTACTTGTTCTAGGATTGCTATAAAATATAGATATAAAACATCCATGTGTAATGCAACAGCAGTTGCTAAAATTCTGGTGTGTCATGTAGGAATAGGAAGTTAGAGCTGGGCAACAATAGATCTCAGGAAAAATGTGTATGGGTGTGAAAACCATCAATCATCAGTTAAGTGGAGTGTAGCAGCTGTGTAAGAGCACATGGAAGCACTCCAGGAAAGAAAGAGGACTAAGGAATGTTACACTTGAAGCAAATTTGACTTTAGGTACTCAAAGGTGTTTACCCAAAATGAAATTTGGCAGGAAGCTCAAAATTAAAATAATCTCAGACATAAATGCACATACATAATTACTGAGAGTTGTGAATGAACCTAGAAAATAAGCCAGTTCTGTATTTTGAAAAGTTGAGTTTTGGAGCGTAAAAAGATGAGAAATGTTAGACCACGAAAGAGCCTATGCAACATTCTTCACTTCTCCACCCCTGTATCTATTTCTCGTCCTCTTTGTGACACAAACTCTGCCCTTTCAGCTTCTGTGAAGGCCTCCTTTGTCTGTATTGCACAAGATCGATCACATTTCTTATTTACGCTTCCTGTGGTCTGCTCTTCTGGACATGTGCCTTGTGCAAGAAAGCCACCCAGGCAAAGAATGCGTATTCCACATCCCAGAGGGACATAGCGGTGGTGTGGGAGGGTGGAGAATGCTCTGGCCTTGGAAAGGGAAAGCAGGATACACGATATGGAATTGGCACAGGGAACAGCCTTAAACAATATTCTTCAGGCTTCAATAAATCCAACAATATCAGAAATAATATAAGTCACAGGCCTGATTTATAGAAAGATAAATGGCAATTTGCAGAGAAATTCAGGAGCTTTTGTTCTTGCTGCCCATGCAAGGCAGAGATGGAAGCTTCAGTAGAAAAGGAGTGAAGAATAGCAGCTATGAAGCTTCCTGGGTGGAGTGTTTTTGTTGAAGGAGCTTGTCCTAAAAGATGAGGAGCAGAGAGGGGAAAAAACCCAGCAGCTACCACATCTTTCAGGAAGATTAATTGCAGTGAAGAGGGTGGGAGACTTGGACAGACTGTAGGAAGCTTGTTGCTAGAAAAAAACCCCCTCTTTTTACATTTGCTTGGTCTGTGTCCAGTGCCCTCTTTTTATCCAGTGTAAATAGGAAAAGATTGTGGTATGTCACTATTGGTCTCGGTTTATCATCCAAACACTTCTTTCACTGACATTAGTGGGAATTTTGCGTTCTGTCCAAAGTCCAAATACTTCTCTCTGGTGTTAGAAAAACAGTTCCTTAAATAGATTGCCATTTATGTAGTATTTGAAGGCTAGTGGGCTGCTGTGAAGGTTCCACTTGTTAAGACAGGCCTGGAATTCTAAAGGAAACAAATATTTAGTAAAATGAGGATAATTGAAGTCCACCGCAGGAACCAGAAGTTTACTTTGTAAAAATGGAAGCTGAGATGATGTAATCATTGTATGTCTCTTGGAAACACAGTGTTTTAAATGGTGCTTTTGTAACCTTTGAAAGGGCAGCAGTATGAGGAAGATATTTTTCAGTTTGCTTGTGATGAAAGGGCTTCTTAAATACAAATGACCTCTGTAAATTCCAAGAGAGAAGCTTGAAGAAAATTGCTTGGTTTTATTCAAGCTTTAGGAAAGAAGGTAAGAATATATAGTATATCATGGAAAGCAGAGAAACCTAGATGATGCCAGAGTACATTGATGCTCCTACTTGCAGCTCTCTCAGCTTTACTAGTGATTGGAGTTTTAATGGAAGCAGATAAGCTTGGCACAGCTGTTATCCACACTGAAATACAAGCATCACAGTATCTTTTTTCCTCTATTAATCATAAATGTCAGTGCCTTACTTGCTTTTACTTTGAAGTAAGGTAATTGGGAATTCTGGTATGACTTTTGATTCAAATATCACATTTTCTGGCAACTGCAAAGTTGGAGAGCTACATAACTTAAAGACTTTTGCCATGTGAAATTTCCGTCTAGTTCTGTGAATCACAGAATTCACCAGTATCACAGACAAATAAGCATGGAGTGAATGAAAATCAGGCCTTGACCCTTACTTAGGCACAGACTTTAAGTCTTTAAAACACTGTGATCTAAGAGATGAAAGATAGGTGTTGTATTAAAAAAATAATAAAATGTGGTGCCATAGAAAAATCTGGAGTGGCAGTTATAAAACCTGCCTTGTAGAGTCTTGGTAGATGGAAAGTCTTGGGTCACAATATGGAGGCAGATGCTGCAGCTGTAAAAGGATGTAAAATACACAGATGAGGTTTATACCTTCGTAGTCTTTAGCACTTTTTCTGAGTGAATTGCAGATGGCGGAAACGCTCCCAAGTCCGTTTAAGGCTCGAAGCATGGAAAATAAAGCTTGAACTGCAGGTCTGCAAGGGTCCTAACCCTCTAGAAACCAGGCTATTTGGCATACCTGTGGACCCAGAATAGCTGACTAACATAATTCCTCCCCAGTTTCCCACAGTAATGCTTCTGGTGTGGTGGCATGTGCTGTTCTGTTGAGACCAGAAGATAAAATATGGATGCTTCTAACATCTGTAGCCCCACATAACAAAGTCTTTGCATGTATGAAAACACAAAAAATGAGTGCTTCCGCTGAGATCTTTCACAGCACGGCGTGCCTTCATGGATGAACAGTTACAGCTTCTAGCGCTGGTTTTAGTGGGACAGTAAAATGGCATATTATTGCTTAATTCACTAGTTGTGTGAGATATTATCAGCTTTTAAATTTATACTAGTTATCTCTAATAGTTCAGTTATGGAGTCATGCGAAAATCACACCAAGTCTGAGGCAGAGTTAAGTTGTGGCACTTGGTGTAATTCAAACTATCTCTACTGAGAAGCTTTGAATGGGTTTTTCTGTGTTCAGTCAGGCTGAGATGAAAGTGCAATGGAGGACTGAAGTTGCTTCGGTAAGTGGGGGGGAAAATGCAGTCTTAATTAGAGGAGGTGATAGTACTGAATTGCTGAATATGATCAAACTGAGAGCTTGTCTTGAGACATTTGGCCATTTCCCTCCCCCTTCTGAATTAATGAGAGGATTAGGGGTTCATTTAAATGAGTGAAGCTCTGAGACCACACACAGTTATATTGAGAAAACAAGAAATCTGAGGTCTGAGTGCCTGGGCTGGTCATTAATTTCTTCAAAGCACAACTACCTCAAATATGAATCTAGTTTAAAATGGTAAGCACGTTTTGACCACAGTCCTCCTAGTGACCAGCATTCATCATTGCAGGAAATTTCCACTCCTTCAGGAATATCATCACAATAAAAAGCCCGGAGGTACAGGTAGGGTGTTGGTTTTCACTCCCCCTGGGAATGTGGCGTGTTGGGCAGCAGGTTCTGCTGTAGCGGTGTCCAGCTCAGGGAGTTGTCCTGTAACGCTGCCTGTGTGACAACTAGCACTGCCTAAGTGAAGTGTGCTGTCTGCTGTAACGATCCCATGCGGTTCAGCATGGAGGAAAGGAGAACAGCTTGGACCCATACCTGGGGAAGGGTAGTCTCAATGTTAAATACTTTCAGGGTGTAGGTGCAGTTGTAATGCAGACACTCCTGGTTTATTTGCTTTGTTGTGCCCAAGGATGTCTGGTAATCTAAGTCCTAGCCATAAAATTTCATCTATTTAGAATCATGTCTGGTGATCTCGGATAAGCATGTTTTGTATGGTTTAGTGATAATATTTTGAATTCTTTCTGGTTTTGAAATGGAATCCAAACAATTCTGACACTACTATTTCAATTGTGGATTCTGAAAATTCTGCTTTGAGGGAGGCGTCTTTAAAATTCCTAACAAAGTTCTACAAAATATGTCAAATATTGTCATTTCGCTCTGATAAACCTGGCTATGAAGGATAGCTTCTTTTTGGCTCTTGAGAGACCTAGAGGTGTAACCTTTCTCAAGTAACATTAAAAAACACAAGGTCTGTGGAGTCTGGTCTGTTATTGGCATGGTTCAACATTTCTTTCTGTATTTTTTATAGCATCTTAATTGGGCTTTTTGCCAGCTTTATGTAGGAAGATTATTTGACAGATAATGTCTAGTAAATGGACTGTGGTGGTATTCCTGTTACTTACTGTTTTATGATCTCGAAAACCCTTCAGGAACCTAGAAGGATGTTTGTTGGCTCCGAACCACGTATGCATTCTGCACTCCTCATAACTAAGAACAGGGATGGAGTGCAGTGCAGTTAGCGAACATCAAGAGAGGGAATGTGAAAAGCTGGCTTGGTTGTGATTGCCTTTTTGATGCAATGACTTCCACTGTGTTTTAAGTTCATGTCAACTCCAATGTGAAACACTTGCAGCCTGCAGGCTCACGTGACTCTCTCAGCTTCCAGGTCTCCTAGATGTTTAGATGCTATATGAGTACTTGTCTACTGAGTTTTGCTTCTTAAATATGAATCACTTGGAAGTGAAAACTTCCCAACTCTGCTGTATAGATTTTGTTGGCTATATTTTCCAAGTTTGAAAGCTGCCTCTGTTAGCGTGCAGTGGATTAGCCATGTTTGGAAGGTCTGTCCAGCATTGGGAGATGGCTTACAAAGGGTATCTTTCCCAAGATTTCTTGAAAAGACTTGCTTTAAATAAAGAAAATACCCTTTTTTCCATTTATCTAAATGTTATGTACTTGCACAGTGCCACTATGAAGAGATAGCAACTTTGCCAATCAATGTTCAAAAACAAATTACAGTACATATTGACCGTGGTGCATAACCATCCTTCTCAAGTCTTTTTTTCATTTAAGGTTTAAAGTGACTCTTAGGGTAATGTTTTGGAGAAATTAAAACTACACCAAGTGACGTACAACAGATGGGCAAGTTTAAGGATTGCTATAGGTTTCACTGTCTCTTATATTTAAGAAAGATGCTGATGACCATAGACTTAATCTGCAGGATAGGTGCAGTAAACATTTCTGTTGCCTAGTAGGAGGGAACTCAATTAATCAGTGCAATATAAAGGTAAATACTGAACTAAATTTCGTCTGGTGTATTATATGTCAAGGTTCAAACTTTTTTTAGTTATGTCAGAGGCAACCAAAATTGTGTCGTGTGGAACAGATCTAAAAATAAAAAAAAACCCCAACCCTAATGGCTTGGAAAGAAGAGTGTAAACTACCAAATTTCAGAGAAACCTTCAAGCATGCATAATTCCAAATTCTTCCGCTGTTCTTGCACTTGGTCTTGGATATACGTGCATGCATTTGAAGATCTGAATTTTGTGGGCACCAAACCATATCAGACCATCTTTGAAAACTCTTGGGATGAACTCCTTGTTTGTTGAGTCTTACTTTTCAGAACAGCAGGGAGAGGAAATAATCGTTTCTACCTCTGGTTTGATTCCTTGCTGCCCTGCTCCTGAGGCAGCTGGAAACTGCGAAGGAGCCCTGAGTCAGAGGTTTGCACTGACTAGTCTGCTGTCAATACAATTTCATGTTTGCTTTGCAGAAGTGTCAGCTAACGGAGAGTGGCATTTCCTGTTGGAGCGATCGGAAGAGCGGCAGGAGACAGGATTTATGCAGCTGCCTAATGAGTAGTCTAAAACATTTTGAGTTATTTTATAACATGGCTCTGAAATTTTGCATTTAACTTGCGCAGTTCTGAGGAAATAAATGTAATTGCTTACAAAGCAGGTTAAACAATACTGAAAGTTGCATTGCCTGGTTGTATTAGTACATTACTCTCTGAGCCTCTCTGCCCGAAGGGAGTGAGTAATTGCTGTTTGTGTGAAGGTTCATCTCATCACCCTGTCCCCAGTTTTTGGTTACTCAGTGTTTTCTGCTCTAAAATCCTTCCCATTTTATCTTTTCACATTTTGAACTAATTTAATTTCTCTGTTGCAAAATCCCAAACTCGGAAAAGACAGTACTACAGTTGGTTGCACCGTGTTGTGAGAAGATATATCAGGTGCTGTTGCTAGTTCTTTAATTACATTTAATGACTTAAACTACCCAATAGCTGAAGGCATGTGCAGGAGGAAAGACCTGTGTGAAGACAATATATGGATGTATAGTAAAGGGAATGTGATCAGCCCCAGACTTCTGCTGGTGATAGAGAAGACCGTTTTAAGTGACATGGGCTGGATGTGATGATGAAAGGAAGCAAAGAGGAAAATGCTGTAGCTGAAACAGGGTTGATATTGAGGATGCAGACTCATACTCATGCTGAGGAGGGATGTGACAGACTGATGTGAGCCTGGTTCTGATGGAGGGGAGGCAGGAATAAATACTAGCATCAAAGCTAAGATGGAACTTCGGCATTTGCCAGTGTAGCAGGGCATGTGTGAATGGATGTGTGCAAAAGGTAAACGTGGTTGTAATGCTGTGCAGGGAGGAGAGGGCTGAGTAATGGGGTGATTTTGCAGCTGTCATAACAAAAGATACGCTGGGTAAAGCTATGAAAACAAAGTAATGGGTGATACAGGGCTGCTGTTTTTTGTAGTGTTTGTATAGTCTGGTTCTATGTGTACTAAACGGTAAGTTCTTCATGGAGATTTTTGTGTAATTCTGGCCTAAAAAGTTTCCTTAGGTACAAAACATGAAGAAATAACTAAATAGAAATGGAAAAAGCTCATTTAAAAATACTTAATGTTTTCTTCAAAGGTGAGCATTTATAAATATATTTTTATACATTAATTGTTGAAGCTCTTGTATTATGTATTCAGGAAAATGTCTGAACTGTGTAGAACTTCAGTTTATACACAATGAATCAGTGGAAAGACTGTTTAGATGCATATGATTATTAACACATGAAAATAGCATATCTTTCCTTGAGTATGTTCTTATTTGTGTGTCTCTTGCTTTCATAATGTAATCTCATGAAAGTTGCAGAAGCAATAATTAGGAACTTTATTTTTAAATGTCAGTTAGGATTTACCATATTTCACATACAAAGTATGACTGTGGAAGTTGAGTAATTGGATAGCATGGGAAAAAAGGGAAAACAGATGCTGAATGATCCCTAGATTGTTACTTTGTGGGGTATGCATGTGCTATAATATATAGTCATGTCTAAGTTTTTTTCTGTAACTATGTGGGTATTACAGACAGGTTTTTTGTTTTCTGTGGATATCTGGCACTAGAATATATGCAGATGAAGCACAGCTTGCTTAGTACCATCTAGGGAAAAAATTGTAGTGTTCTGAGGGTGTTCTTGTTCTTCTGTCGTGCTTTTGCATTTGATTATATGCAGTGTTGCATGTATCTAGGGTGCTCTGTGTAAATTCTTTTGCTGATCAGGCAGCGGTTGCATGCTGGAAAGAGTAACCTACAGTATCTGAAATGGCAGTAGGAGCCATGGTTCAGGGGTGCTGTTGGCGTTACTATGGAGTTGTGAGTACTCACTGTTGTTAGGAGGCTCCACTTGCTTGCTCTTGCTGTGGATTGTTAGTGTGCCTATGAGTTGCAGGTGGGTGGAAGGGAGTCCTCTCAACAGGCTTGAAGGTCAAGCCATGGTGCCTCCAACTCTGTCAGGATTAAATTAGCCCAAACCTTTTTGTGTATGAATGCAGCCTTGAGTCTTACCCTTTAGGTCTAAAGGTAAACAAAATGTGTTTCTATGGAGTGGACAGCAGCATTGAGGGTTTACTCATCTTTGCAACTGGAAAACCACATCCACTCTGGCAGGAGTTTGGGGAAGCTGTAGGCTCACATCCTGGTGGGGTCTGAGTAATTGATGAAGAATTCATAGCTTGCCTGCCTGCCTTATTACGCTTGAGGTGGGTCCTTTTGTTCATCCTTTTCCATTTGATCCCTGTTTGAGTCAGAGGGTGTGCACGGAAATGCTGGCTATGATCTTTTTTTGGAGACAGTGGGCTGTAAAGTTCTTGCTCTATATTTCTTATGTACTATTTATTGTTGCATATTTTTCAGTTGCAGCCTATTGTAGTTAGAGGGGTGTGAGGTGGTTTGGTTTTTTAAACGTACATCTTTGTGGTCATACAGCTGAAAACTTCTACTGTCTGCAGTCACTGATACATCCAACCTCCAGGGCATAATGGTTGATTCTAGTGATGTGGAAGAGCAATTTGGTTACGGGGATGCTAATCTGCATGTGAGGCTTTACACTGTAGAAACCACCATGATCACAACACAAAACACACAAAACCACACACAGAAGTTCTCCCTTCCTACATGCCTATGCATTTTCCTCTTCAAAGCAACAGTGTAGCTTGCAGCATACAACATAATCGCTTTGCTATTGCTATGCCTCTTTTTTTCTTTGTAGGTCAGTAATTTTGAGTATCTAGCTGCAAACTTAATGAGAAAGTAAATTAACAATGATAGGAAAAATGTGAGCTACTTCTAAATAAATTCTCTTTCCAAAAGTCATGGTAGTAACAAATATGGGAACTTTTGTAGACAGCATGGATTTCTGTCTGCTGTTGTAGGCTGGCCTGCTTTTTGGAAACAAACTGGAAGTTTTTAAGAGAAAGAGTTGTAGCTTTTCAGAGTCTCCGAGGAGATCTCTTTTTATGTGTAGAAGTAATTGCTAATCTAAGTTGTGAGTGACTGGCAGATGACGGAAAAGAAACAGTATTCTTAAGTCACTTAAATAGCATCAGTGTCTCACTGAGGAATATAAGGAGGACCACAACTAAAGCCATATGACGTAACTACTTATTTTTTGGGGGGGTTTATTAAATCTGTACCTGGGCTGTAAGTCTTCACCACTGGCAGCAGCACAGAACGTGCTGCCTGTTGAGACTTATTTTCATGACATAAATGAGCGAGGAACAAGAAGAGCACTGATGACTAATTGTTTGTAATCTCAGGTACAGCAGAATGTGGAGCAGGGCGTTAGAGGTTTGACCTATAGTCTCACTTTTACAACAGAGATAAAAATAAACAGTTATGTCATAGATAGTCATAACCAAAAGCATTTTTTGGAAAGGACTTAAATAGCCAATATCTATGCATTTACCTTGTTTGTTCTGTATGAAGGCTGTCTGGAAACACAGGGCAAGGGCAAAACTTGTGACAGAAAACCGAGGGGGAAAAGTGATCTCTCTAAATAATTTGGAGTCCTAAAAATCTTCCCTGCACACATTGGTAACTGTGTCTACAGGCCTATTTTTTTCTTTTCTGTTTTGGAGTCTTCAGTGCCTTTTACTTTTTTCAGTTGGTTGGCCAAAATATGTACAATCTGAAGTTTTGGATCTTGGGGGTGGGGAGGAACATCTTCCATAGTAACAGCAAAATTAGTTACCAACAGCATAATTCTTGTTGTATGCAAATGGGTGGGGTGATGTATGGGCAACACTTTCTGTATGTATGCCCTGTGCGTCTGCCTCTTCAGAGTTATTCTTGAATTTCTTCCAGGGCAGGGTTTTGCGGAACTTTCCAGGGGGTTGTTGTGTGTGGGCTTGGTTTGGGGGTTTTTGTTTGTTTGTTGTTGTGTGTTTTTCTTAAAAAAACAAACAAAAACCCTGGTCTCTGCCTTCCTATTGTTTATTAATAAAGTTATTCTCTAGTAGACAAATAAGAATAATTTGTGCTCAGGATGTCCATAGTTAGTGAGCACAAAGCGTGTACTGCTGGACTTCTGGTTAACATCATTAACTTTGTAGTGCTGTAGCTAAGGTGTCTTCTTCCTGGCCCTGGAATTCAGCCTAATAGGTTGTTTGGGATGTAGTGCTGTTAGTCTTCTAAAGTGTTCCTTTTGTTAGTTATTGAGGGATTAAATATTGAGGAAAGGTGTTCCATTTGCCCCCAGAAATAGTAGGACAAGGCAAACCTGGGAAAGACCGGACTCATGGGAATAGCAGTGGAAAAGCTCTGTTTTCAGAGTTCACCTACTAGAGATACAAACCGATGTGGAAGAATGCTTTTAATTCACTTGGCAAGCCAAAGTCACAATGTAGTCGTCTGGCAAACTGTTTGAGTGAAGATGACTGGCCATGCATTAATGAATCACCGACATTCCACCAAGGGACCATGATGATGGCGAAGAAAGTGTGTTGGATGTGAGTCACAAGAGCCCCACCAACAAACGCTTCGGAGTGGAAAATGAGTATGTGGTGATGAATCACCAAGAACTCCACCAAAAGTCTGGTTGTGCCTGTCTTAACATTTGTGGGATGGTGAGTACTGGTGATGAAAACCTCGGCTAGTAAAAATCAACACCTCTTTATAGAATAGACTGCAAGGTTCTGGGCCAGTGTTTTAAACCTGACAATGTTGTTCTGTCCAGCTGCTAAAAAATCTACCTGTGAGAAGCACAGAGTTTTGCTCTTCAATTCTTCAGTCTTTTTTTTAAGAGGTGTAGCATCTGTCCATGTTCCTGCCTGAAGAAGGCTTTTCTGTGAGATGGATGACACTTGCAGTTTGTGAAGTAATTTAGGATTTTACTGTGTATGGTGCTGTAGAGATGTAACTGGCTTACTGACCATTGTGGGGGGGAAGCCAAGTTCTATGTTTATTCTGTTTATTTAGTGGAGTAAATCAAAGCTGATATTCTAAATTTGTTGTTCTATGAAATTTTATACAAGATTGATAAAAATGATATAAATGATGATAAACATAACAGATTATATAATGCTCATATAAATGTGTATCAAAAAAACAACAACAGACTTGGGTACCAGAATTTCCCAAGAAGAGATAGGACTGGCCAAACAAATATATGCCCCCAACTTCCTCATCTGTCTCTTCTGCTTCACAGGGCAGCAGTGTTGCTTCCCTTCTCCCCTGCCCCATTCAGTGGGAATCTTCCATTCTTAACAAGGGCTTGATCCATAAGAGGATTTTTTCCTGCATCTCTGCAATCTTTCTGCGCGGTGGATTTTTCTTTCTTCCTGGTGGTTTCCAACTTCTTACTTCGCAGACATACCTAAAATCTGTACTAGCATTCCTTTGATACACTTCTAGGAGAGTCATCTGATGAGTACAGTGGACTTGCTGCTTGATGAGTGGCAACACTGCCACTTTTTTTCAGTTTTCAAGGGAGCTTTCCTATGGCTTCTTAAATGGGATGCTGATGGGAATTAGCCCCTTTAGGTAAAAGAAACTAACAGAGTTTTGCCATTTTCCTTATGGTGAGATAGAAAGTCTGGGATCTGTGAAACATCAAATATATCTATTAATTGTTGTTAAAATTGAGTAGGCCTTATTAAATAAAATGATTATATAAGAAATTACTAGAAAACCTGTGCATGCTATACAATATTTTTTCATAAGGAGAAATTGGAATTGTCTTTATAATAAGGATTTTCTTTACTAACAACTTTTCCAGCAATAAACGAATTTTAATAAAGCTATGCTTACATGTCTATGTGCTGGTTTTTAATTTAAAAAACAACCAAACAAGAAGGGGAACAGCTGCAGCATGACAAGAATGAATCTCCTTTCAAGAGCAGAATGCTTGTTATAAAAGACTAGTTTTTCTGATTGATCCTGATGTGTGCTTAGAGCACAGTGGAGGATGCAAGGACTTTAGGAGTGTCTAGAAAATCGTGAAGGAAGGATTATGAATGAGAAGACTCCCCAACATGCATTTTGAGATGAGTGACTGTGTAACAACACAGACTCCTCACTATTAGAAAGGTTTCTGATCATCTTAAGGGCATTAGAGTGTGATGTTTGGACAACTGGCGTGAATGTCTTGCCCCGTTCAAAGGGAAGTTCAGGGTGACTCTCTCTGGGCTTTAGCTTTTCTGTGAAGGCTGTCAAGTGTCCAGGCTGTTGGATTTTGGCTGTGGGGCACTGAGGAGATGCATTCATGGAGCATGCTGCATCTTAGCCAGACATGTGGCACATGTTGTAATAAAAGTGAGCTCAATATCTAGATGGCAGTAGTGGTGGTTGTCTTGTATGTGTGCAATGTGCCAGATGCTGCTTTGCATCACTTGGATGGAAGCCCCTTTCATCTAGAAAGTAACCTGTTTCAGAGGCAGCTGGGTAATGCTTCCAGCTCTTTCGGCACCTGTGAGCTTGTGTAAGCTGATTCTGGTTTGAAACATTTAGCCAAAATAATTAGTAGAGAGTTTCTGGCTCTTCTCATATCTGGCAAGCGGATTAGGCTTTAGAACAAGTGGACCTGCTGTCCTTATGGCAGCAACCTTTTGTGGCAAAATGAGGGAATGGGCGAAGAACAGAAATCCTTTACTGTATGCTTCCATAAGGTGGTTGTGCACTTGTGGGATTCTTGTTTCAGCTGCTCTTTAATATTAGAGTTGTGACCCTTAAGTGCTTTTACAAGGGTGGTGATATGAGCATAGCATATTACACAGATAGTGTGCACATAAGTATATGCTCACTTTATCTTCATGTAGATATGGTGACTATATAAAAATGTATAGGAGCAAGTTTATATATATACGTGCTTTTTTTACATAAAAATGTAATATGTAGGATATTCCTTTTTATAAAGCCAAGAGTGAATCCTGTTAAGCTTGCTTCATTTCTTAAGTAGTGTTTTGTGACACCATGCTTCAACATCTTTTTGAATGCTTTTTGGGAAGAGAAGGCTGAAGAAAGCCAAAGATTGTTTGTATTTGTTTTTTAAGCAGAGCTGTATAGAATGAAGACAATTTGTTTTTTCTTTTAAAAAAGAAAACAAGCAAATGAGCAAAGTCACAAATGCATCTTTCCCTTTGATCCTACTTCTCAGTGATCACAGCTCAATTTTTTTTTGAGGTTTAAAGAACTTGTTTAAAATACGCGCTGCCTTTTTGAATGACTAGTATAATAAATCTCAATACAGCGAAAGAAAATTTTCTTCCTGGAAATGGAAAGAAAAATCACTAGAGGGGTATGCGTGAGAGAGATCTTGATGTGTGTGTTTGTATATATATTAAAAAAAATATATATATAGTTGGAAAGGAAGTGTTATTTCTAATAAAACTTTATTTGAAACAGAGAATGGAAGAATGGAGATAATTTCTTTATGCTTGCAGTGACACAGAGCATTAATTTAATTAGTGGGGGTTTTTTTTCCCTATTACTTTGTAGTGAATTGGGATTGCAGCATACAAACTTTTAGCTTTATTTGTGTGCCCAGGCAAGCCCATAGGAAAGCTTTTTTGAAAGTGTTAGTGCAGACTGAAACTCATCATGAGTAACTAGTGACTTCATATTTATGTTCCTGTTGCATTAACTCTAGTTAAAAAAAAAAACAAAACCAGTGACGTGTATTTTTATATATATATATACATGCACACACATATATAAAAGAAGGTCAAATGAAAAGCTCTCAAAGAGGAGAAAGGGGGAAATACTGACACGTGCTTTTTAACAACTCTGGCATGTGGTCATTTTCAGTGACACTTGCTACTCTTCTCTTAAAAATAATTAAATGGCAATTCCAGTGAAGTAATGGAAGTTGTTTCAGGAAGGGGATTTTGCAATTTCATGTTTTTCCCTGGGCTTCAGCACAGATACAAGACCAAAGTATTAGAAGACAGGAAGGAAGTACCACCATTTATGTAATGCATTTTCTTTGTGGGCATATTTCCAACTAGGACCACAGTAAAGCTATTGGCATTTATCACAGGCTACTGGGTGGCAGATGCCAGATAATGATTCTCATTTGTTGCTGCTAGATTTGAACTGATAATTTAATCCGGATCATATTTACAGAGTGCCAAATCATATTTTTCTAGAGCATGAGTGCTTTTTCATTAGTGTTACAGATCTGAAAAAGCGGATGATGCAAGAGACTGGCAGGATTTTATCATTTTAAGCAAGCGCAAATTTAGTCACATTTTGGGTAAATTTTATAGCATAATATTAATTTGAGTTTCATCTCAATTGGCAGTGTTCAGTTTTGTTTAGTTTTATTCAAAGTGCGACTTAACTAATTCTATCCTCAATATCCTAATTTAGGATGTTATAAATAGATGTTTGCCACCAGTGCAAATGCCATCCCTGTCTTCTCATTCCACTTTGTTCTTGAGGGTACAGTGTAAGCTGGGACACAGGAGCTTCTCCATAGTCTCCGTTATTTTTTTGTTCCCTGCCAGTGGCTGAGAATCAGCGATTCTAAAGCTGGTGAAAAGTCTGAGTAAAAGCACTTCTAAAAAAAAATGCCCTTTTCAAAAGAAACTTCATTTACCAGTGCTGCCATGAAATATCTTCTCTTTATCCTTAGATGTAATGTAACAATACTTATGAAAGCTATCTTAAGAGAATGCTTTTGGAGATATTTGGGTGTATGCAGGTCATTGGTGTTAGTCCTGACAGTATTTCAGGGTGAGATGTAATGAAAACAGT
>Ga0065711_1009841_pt1 | contig 18936 bp, 11 predicted proteins | sample Hoacrofraction12_FD_59098 | JGI IMG/M metagenome (GOLD analysis project Ga0065711, IMG submission 59098) | Hoatzin crop microbial communities from Cojedes, Venezuela - Epithelial fraction 12 v2 (version 2) | ecosystem: Host-associated > Birds > Digestive system > Esophagus > Crop | place... | reverse complement strand
GGGGGGGGGGGGGCGTCGGGTATGTAATGTAAATATCTCCCACTGCAATTAGTCTCTGCTACTGGGAAAGGAACAGACTGCATCAACATTGCTTTTCTGCTAAAGTGCCGCTGTAGTTTCAGTTCATCCTACAAATGTGGCATTGTCTCCTAAAATTACATTACTAATTACAGCTAATACACTCAAGCACAGATGAATGCAACTTTGATCTGGGTAGCACCCCTACGCAATCCCTCTGGCATGCAAATGGCAATTACACAACAGGGCTCACATACGGCTTGAAAGCAAAGATGTAAGGCCAATTTACTTAGTGCCCCTAGACTAAACAAGGTGCTTATTCCAGTGCCAGATTATGATTGACTGAGATTTACTCACAAAACTTTTCCCACTGAGAATGTGTGACAAACTGCAATTATTACTAGTCCAGTTCATTTAAAAGAAGAAAAAAAAAAAAAGTCCATCTTTAGCTGCTATTTTGGCTGGATTGCCTGACAGAAATCGACTGCCAGCTACAGCAGCAGAGCAGGCTGGAGGGAGTAGGTGTGGGGGTACAAAAACCAGAACAAGACAGGTTTGGGTGATGGCAAGGAACAACAGGAAGGGAGGAGAGAGAAGAGAGAAAGGGAGAGAGAATATAATTGAAAGGGACAAGGAAGAAAGAGAAAATAAGAGACTTTAAAGGAATGCAAGGACACAGAAAGCAAGCACAGAAAAGAGAAAAACAGATGTGAGAAAATGAAGGAAACTGAGAAAGAAAACAGAGTAGACAGGTCAAAAAATAAAACAGCAGGACTAGCCAAGGATAATTCCCTTGAACACTTGCCACAGGCTCACTCACTAAGGCAAGAGCTGGACCATGTACTTTCAGCTTTTGGAAGGAGCTGGTTTAGGCTTCTGCTGTAATCAGGCATGTGAAATCCCCATTTCTCATATTAAACAGCTACAGGTATGAGGTAAAGAGCAGAGCTCTTCTCAGCACAGCTAGAAGAGGAAGCACTTGCCACGTGGCACCTAGTCCTGGATGCTTTGTGTGCAAGCTCTGCCACAAAAACCTGAGTGAAATAAGACTTCATTTAGGAAAAAAGAAATGCAAGGTCAGTAATTTAGCAGTGTACCATGACAGCACTAGACGCTGCAACACAGGCACACACATTTGATTAACAGGTCTGTAGCAGTTATACTCGGGGTGGGAGGGGAAGACCACCAAAGGAACAGAACTTTTTCACTGCACAAAACTAGAGATAAACTTTTCTGCACACATCAGAGTTACAAGAGGGGGTCACAAGCCAAAACAAAAGGTTCACCTTTATTGTCAGCAAGGAAAGTATGTCATCCCAGACTTTTGGTTGATATATCAGAATAGAGCTGAGCTGGATATGAAAAACTGACATTTAATTGCAAAAATATCAAAGTTATCAGAAACCATTTACCAATGCTTATTCATTTGAAGAGACATCAAAAAATGGATTTAGAAGATACAAATGTGGTCTTGCATCTTACTTTTAACTCTGATTTACTCTTTCTTTGAATTCAGATCTTCTTTCTGTGATTTAACGTACACATTTAAGCACACCAAGATAAAGTCTGTGGCTCTAAAACAAAATACACCCTTAACCCATGCAAACAGAAGAGTTATCCAAACATTGATTGAAAGGCACAAAAAATTCTCATTTGCAGTAAGAAAAATAATGCAAGTAGCACAAAAGTCTTGAAATTCAATCCAGGCAGAAGCCATTTCAGTAGCAGCTGAATGATGTTTTTAAGCAGGAGTTAGGGACTAAACTTTACAGGAGTATAAAATCCTTTGGATGACTCACCCTAAGCTTATCTGCTGAAATCCTGCACAAATATTCAAGGTAATTACTACATAATCACTAAGTCATGCTGGCATATGGGCCTAATTTGTTTTAAGAGAGATGAAAATTGTAAATTGTCTCTTCAAGCAAGAGATCAGGGCAGGAAACCCTAGGGGAAGGAGTTCAGGTTCTTATTTGCATGTATTATTGTTTTCAAGTTAAATCAGTCAAGTCAGGCTCACAGAGCAGGTCTGACTGCACAATAACCTGGCTTCTCTCTGTTCTTTGGAGCAGCAAGTAGGGTTTCTATCTATTTCAATCCTCACTCAGAATATCTTTTTCTTATAATTGTTTAAAAAAGCGCCCCACAATGACCAAAACAACAAACAGGAAATAATTTGAATACCTTAATAACAGAATCCCTGAAGTCAAAGGTTTCCTTCCATAAACTTACGTAGATTTTACAAGATCAAAGAAGCCTTATACCTTTAAGCCTTGATCTTATAAGGCACCCTTTACAACTGTCGGTCCAGGCTCAGCAGGGCTGTGTTTGTATTAATTAGTTTTAAGGCATCCATCACAGACAGAAGGTAAGTGTGTACATCAAGCTTTGCCAGATGGGTCTCACCTATACGATTCAAACCCCTTCCCCCTTCCTGTGTTGCTCTAGAAAACCTTGCTAGAAAAAAGCAGCATAGGCTTTAACTCACTTTTTCCTGTGAACGAAGGAAGAGCCGCCATAGGAGTTACTGTACTAAACTGAGTCCATTGTACTGAGATCAAGCATTATTGTGCTGCATGTGTTGACTTTGCTACGCACTGAAATTTTAATAAGAACAGGATGACTGTGGTGATGGCACTGAACTAAAGAGCTCTGGGTTCGGCTCTCTGCTCTCATGCAAACTTGGATAGTGACTTTGGGCAAGGAACTTCATAAATCTCCACCTGTAAAACAAGGGTAATAGTTCACTGACTTAGATATGTCCATTCAGGCCTTGAACGAGCAAATCCTCAAAGCCTGTGCCATCCTGTGTGCAGGCAGTCATAAAGACACTAGTTAGCTGGATGGCCAGAGTCTGACTGAAAACTGTTTTGAGAAGCATCTCCCATCTGAAGTAAGGCACCCAGGACAACAGGACTACAACGTCAATAACAAACACTGCATTCTGTGGTCTTTTCCTGAGCCAAAAGCAAATGTTCCTGCAAAATATGCAATTAACAAGATGCTAAAATTGTTCTGTTGCTATGAAAGTGCTCAGAAACATTCACTTTTAGCTCTCAAATGATTTGGGTAGACTTTTCAAGTGACTGCATAAACACAGTCATTGTCGGCTTCAGATTGGTGTGCCACCTTATTCCCATAGATGTAAGTCTCCTGAAGCATTTAGATTCCCTCTCATTAGCACTGGCAAAGCAGTTCATATATTGTCATCAGATATAGCTCCAGAGCCGCACAGAGCTCCCAGATCCAGCCAAAGCCTAGCAAGCCTAGAAGGGGCAGGGAAGCTGTGGTGGGTGCCCAGACTGTGCACCCTGATCCCCAGGTAGATCCACATGCTTGAAAAAGTACTTGGATGGTGTTTATGGATTTCACCTGGAAACGTCCAGTTCTGAGGTTTGCAGCCACCCAAGCCACGGTGTTCAGCAGGCTGCACCAGGTGTTCATGCCTTCTGTGGGGAAGCTGGTCTCCAGCTCCGTGGCTAACACAGACACCTGTGGATGCGTTTTCCAGTGCCCTTTCTAAGGACTCCTATCAAATAACTGTTTCACATAAAATACAGGACCAGGGTTAGGAAAGGTAAGCAAACCTTCGGCCTGTCGTCCCAGTGAAGGCCTAGGTCAACAGCCCCCACACACTGTTCTTATGTCATTGATTCTTGGATTACTTGTTGTATCATGGCCTGGTTTTGCAGATCTCTAACCTCTCAGGTGAGCACTCTAACCATCACATTTTATAATAATGAGGAAAGACAGAAGCAAGCATTTTTTGGAAACCATGGGTTTAAGCAGCTCTGGCACCTCAACAGAAAGAAATTACTTTTTGCCCAATATGAAGGAACCCACTTCTTGAAACTCCAAGTGATGAGGAGGTTTATGTTTGCTGCATTTATCTTTCTGACCAGAATGCTTGCCACTGTAGCTCTTCTTCTGAGGGTACTGGACAGCTTAGAAGTTTAGATCAAAGCTTAGCTTTTTTCATGGATGTAGGCCTACACCCAGAACTGCCTGGTGCCAGGCTGGAAGTCCCAGCAGGTGCTCAGAGAATGATCCAATGCAAAGTCCTGCTGAGCCACACATACACTCCTTTTAAAACCCAGCTATTGTTCCAGCACATAGTCTTTTGCCACCCCTTTTTGTCTCTATCTGGGGACTCCTGAGAATAATGCTTCTAGAAAAGAAAGAGCAGAAGCTCCAAAATTTTCTCAAGTCCCTTGGAATTTCTCCTGTAATTTAGTTCTTCCTCTAGGGTTAGAAGTCCCTCTCTACTCATGTGTGCATATGATAAACATATGGATGGCTAGGAAAAAGAGCTTAGCTTTCTTTCCTCTTAAATCACTTTTTCAGTGATCTTTTCACAGAACGTAAAGAAGTGGGGGTTTTTTAAATCTCCCCTCTAAAACTCAAATCCAGTGGGACATCATGCAAAATGCAGCTTTGCTAAAAATTGGTGGAAAGAGTTTCTCTCTGGAGAAGAAAGCTCTTCATATAGCGGTTTTCTTCCATATCTCCCCAGTCCTTTCCAATCTGCACCAGTTATTCAGTCCTGGAAAACACCAAGACTTACTTGGTCATACTTACATCCCTCTTGATCCAGGTCCCGTCAGCTATTTCTTGCCAACTGCCTTGCAAAGGGCCACCTGGCCCAACTGCGGCCAATCTGGCGACTCATAACCGACCAAAAGATTTACAGCAGCTCGACAAGAGTTGTTCAGGACTGCTATGGTCTACAACATATCCAGCAGCACCCAGGGTTTACTGTAGCCTCTTCTCCTATGACAAGAATGTTTTAGAATAAGGTCGCTCAAAAAGAAAAGAGTAATCCCTTAGGCACAAAAGCTGTAGAGCAGATTCTGCCTTCCACTGCCTGCATGGGTTTTGGATAAGAGACTTAATGTTGGTTCCCTGCGATCATTTTGAGTCAGTGGCATCTGCTGAGGCAGGAGAAGTCTCTGAATTGGGAATGGGCAGAAGCAAACAGACGTCTCCAGGTGGCCATGCCTGGGAAGAGAGGAAGAGAGCATTCCTGAAGTACCATGACAGCAGGTTACACACAGTAGGCAAGATATTTTTTCCTTCTCATAAATAGCTATGTCCAAACTACTCCCATTCTCAGTGGAGAACATAGCAATAGATACTAAAGATTTTTATTTTTTTTTCTTTATGAGAGGAAACAATTCCATAAAAAGCTTTCAGATATCAAAGCCAATGCAACAAATCCTGCTTTGACTTCGTGATTAAGACATGGGAGAAACAGGGTCACAGCTAAGAAGGAGAGTGTTTGCATGGGGAGCAAAGTGACTCTGTGCGGGTGACCATGCGGTGGGATTTAGGGAAGTGGCTGCTCGTTAAAGGTTCAAACCTGCTTCAGGGCTAGGCAGGAAATATTTTGAGACACCAGCAACTGCAGATCCTTGGTTTGTGTTTAAATCATCTCTGATTTTTTGAATTGATTTTGTAATCAGGCTTTTTCCCATCAAAAAATAAAAAGAAAAGACAAGAAATGTAGACGTTGTTAACCTGTGGCAACGGCTCCTGCTGCTAACACGCAACAGAGAGAAGACACATTCCTTGCTTAGGGCTATAATGAGGTTGAAACACCTAATAGTGGCGGCAGTACTTCTATTATAAGTAATGATCAAATTTTGAAGGTGTGGCAGCTCTACCTTTTTGTCAATGACCGGGGGAGGTCCACCTTTTCAAACCTACGTTCCTTTTTATAGCTGCAGCTGCTGACTCGGCACGGTAGCTGAGAATTAGTGTCTGGCTTGAAGGCACTGGAAACAAGAAGATGCACCCATTTGGTCTGTTTATTTTGAAAGCTTGCTCGTTATTGTTGGTTTTGTGGGTTCAAATACTGCAGGCCTGTCAGGAGATAAAGAGGCCTTTCCTGGCTGCCAGTCTCCAACATCTGCCCCATCCAGAGGGAAGGAAAGCTATGTTGAAGGAAGAAAAAAAAGCCACCACAATTGTTAGCTATTTGCTAGTATGTTTAGGCAATGAGATCAGAGCGGTCAAGCTGGAGAAAAGTTTGCTCAGTTCTGATTAAGAGAACCAAAAATCTCTTCTGGCACATACGTTTTCATCTTACAGTAAATCAAAGGAGTCTCTCATGAACAAAGACCTTTTCATATTTTATAAACTATAAAACACTCCAGTGGGTGTTTACTTGTAGATGACAAAAGGAACGACATTCAGATTTTGCAGTACATTGGAAAACACTGGTCAGAAGTTAGTTTGTATTTAAAAGCAGTTATTGTAAACTCGATTGTATAACATGCTGATCTTTAACAGCAAACATCTGCTTATTCCTCTCAGACATTTATTTTCCCACTTTTCGTCTAACAAAATGTTTTGGATAGTGTGTAACAAAAGCATCTCCGTGACGTGTTCAATCTGCATGCACATAAAGTCAATGTGTGAGCATTTTCCAGGGACATTGCGTGAAAGTTCATGTGGTTTTACTACCAACAACGTACCCCAGAGCTGAGAGATACGTCTGCCACACAGCATAGGTAAACAGCACTTCATTTTTGTGTCTGTGCTTTAAAAGGCTATTCTTTAAACCATTCCAAGTTGTCTGTAACCTTTTGAATATTGTCTCCAATGGAAAAATGATGAGAAACATTTGCTGCCAGACCTGACTCTCTAAGGCTGAAAATCGACAGCACAGATTGATTGCAGGTGAGAGTCACCAGCCAGGATGTGTACGGGAAGGACGCTGTCACTGGGTTCCATATCTGAAGACCAAACGTATAAATGTCCATATTAGCAAATGCTTTAGTCACTTTCTATGATGATAGGTTCAAAACTACAATTAATCTGACAAGCCCCACTGAAACCTGGAAAATCGAGCAAAGCCCAAGTAGGGCTTTTCCTGCCCATAATGAAGTCAAGAACCTGGAGCTATTTGGCGAGGGTAACTGTGGTGTCTTTAACTTAAAAAACAAACAAACAAACAAAATACAAACAAGCTGTAGGGAAATCACCCTTTGCAAATATTACTTGACCCCTTTACCAACCATTCCTGATTTCAGTGGGATGTATTTGGGCTGCATTAGGATTAAGATACCGTGCTGTTCAGAAGAGAAATCCGAGCAGCTATTCAGCAGCTGTGGGAGCCAGGAAAGTAGGAAAAGCAACACGTTTAGTCCGCAAGGGAGGAGGAGGAGCCTCATGTCACTCAATCACCATGTGAACGGATGAGTAGATGCTGTGGCTGAGGGAGGCCCTTCCAGCCACTGGCCACAGGAATGGCTGCAGGCAGGGCTCTCCACTGCTCAGTGTCCCATGCCAGGTCTGTTTGGGCACCGCACTGAAAATAAGAAAAGAGAGGCATCCCTGAGGACAAAGAATAAGTGTGACTGCCATCAATAGATGGTAGGTCTCATCTTGCTTCATGTCAGGCAGTGAGTTAAATTTATGCTGGCCACCACATGTTCCCTCTCTTGTCATAAGGCCCATTGCTGGAACAACTGCCCTGTTTATTTGTTTATTTAGGATGGGAAGAATCATGCTGTGGAAGTGTCTGTTTCTCTCCTTTAATTAGAGTTGGCGTCTGGAAGACTGAGCTACAAACATCTACACTGGCAGACAAGATCCTTCTGAAGCAAACGGTCAGGAAGGGCAAGCTCAGAGTGTTTGAGTGACTTGGCTAGGAACCTAACCATATCTTTCCAGCAGGTATGAATCATGTAGCTGCGGAGGGCTCAAATATTTCTGGGAAAGATGTTTGGGGTTTTACTTAAAAACAAGCAGCAAAAGAGTCATTAAGAAATGCTTATTCTCTGGTCTGCATCATCAGTGGTGAGTACCATGTCATTAACCCTGGCAGTCCCATTTTCTAATGGAGACAGTGAATAGTACAAGTAGTGGAGGAGATACAGAAATAAGGCAAAGGGACTGACAGAAGGCCAGGCCTGGGAGCTGCTGGTGTGCGTGCTAGCTGAGGAGGCAGCGTACTCTTGGATTGGGCCCTGGAGCAGCAGGGCTTCTTCTTGATCCCAGCAACTGCCTAAACTACATTTCTCAGCAGTGCGTTTCACTTAAAAGCAACTAGGTGAGAGGGACAGTGAAGAAAAAGCATCCTGCTTGATGGTATTTTCCTGGAGCACTGCACTATAAAAGGGAAGAAAGAGAAGCTACAGGACAATGGGACTAAGATCAAAAAGGGAGGGAGAGGACTTCTTCTTCTACCAGCCCTACAGCTGGAAGGATTTCTCTTCTCATCTTTGAGACAAGGATCACACACGGGCTGCATCCTGCCGGTGCCCTGTTATGCTTTCAGCTGCTCAGAAAATAAAGGCCTTTTCAGAGGTGTGGATTCCCCAGGATGTAGGAAGGCACATTTTTCAAATCTAACTAGGTGTTTATTTTCCACTGTCTGCCTGCATACTTAGCTTCATAGCATCTTTAAAAACCTGACCCCACAGGAATTAAACTTTTTTAGGGTTTAACATCTTTACAGTCTGATAGGTGGAATCCTCTGATACTAACTCATGTGCCCAGAGCTGTGACAATAAGGAAGTCAAGAAGTTAAATGCCAAGTTAAGGAGATTTTTTGTTTGTTTGTTTTTCAAAAGGGTCATGGCACTGCAACATATCTGTCTTCCAAAGCTGCAATTCAGGAAAGTTTCAGAAGGGCAGGAAAAGTTCTTTCCTTCTGCAGAACACCCTCTGCTCTTGCAGGCATAACTTTTGGGTCAGAGATCCTCCAGAACAAAAAACATTGCAGGTTTCCAATAGGACAAATGCACCTGACCCTTGTTATTTATAGATAGCCACACAACAGCTCAATTATTGAGGGCTGATGAAGCCCTCACAGTCCCCTCTTGAAGTTCATGGCAGACGAAGGCAATAAACCTTTTTGAAAACATGGACATATTTATCCCCTAAACTTCAGAGGCAGCTACCTGGAACCCAGTTAACACTACACGGAGTCATGGTAAACAAAAGCCGAGAAGCAACATTCATGGGTGTTATGACAAGACTTTGCCGCATAGTCTGGGAGGACAGTTTTTCACACCTTAATAGATATAGCCAAGTTCTAGAGACAATTGGGCATTAACTTGCTGTAGAAATCAGTGAAGTTAAACATCTAAACACATATGTGGACCTCAAGACAGAGTTATGTGAAGAATTCCCTAATCTGGGTAAAAATCCTCAGGGTCTCCAGTAGATTATAAAGCAGCTTCATGCTTCCAAGTTGATGGTGTGCCCTGCACCAGCCTTTACTCAACTCTATGGCCAGGAAACTTTAAGGCAAGGGTGTTGCCACCTCTTCCCAAACAGAGAGGACAAGTGTCCTGGCTGGCAAGATGTGATAAAAGAAAAGTCTGAAGATAGTCCAAGCCATAAAAAACAAACATGAGGAACGTAAGTTAGATACCTTCACTGGAGCAACCTCTGTATGCCATCGAACACATTTATTCTTACAACAGACCTTCCAAAGTAGAATAAAAGCTATTATTTCCGTTTATGCAGATGAGGCAAGGCAAGGCAAAGTGAATTCCTGAAATAGTGACTCTTGAGACAGCACGTGAAGAGCCTGGACCCCTTGGCACCCTCTGTAGTCACTGAACTGCAAAGGCTCTGACAAGCAGAGCACCTGAACTAATCTTGCCTTGGTGTTTGGAAGCGCCTCTATCTCTTCGTCAGCAGTGCTGGAGGGTAGACAAGGAACCACCTGAAACAGTGCTAGGAATTTAATGGATACGGCTTCCGCTCTGTTGAATTTCATTCAGGCCAGATTCTGTGGCAAATCACTCGGTCAATGTGCTCACCAGCATTAGGCAGCACCTTTAGAGCTGAGCCATCCTTGCTTTCTAGAAAGAAGCTCACATAGAGCAATAAGAATTTAGAGCAACAGGGTTCACTGAAACTGCACTTTTTTAGGAGGCAAACCCAGGACATTCTCAGGGAATTCCATTTCTCTTAGCTCTAATGTTGCATTACAGAGAAATCTACCATGGCATGGGGCACTGTAGATGCAAGTCTCGTCTGTACAAGGTTTTCAGATTTATTTTTCTGAGTTATATGTCAGCTGTTGTACTTCTTTCTAGTGTTTTTTAATGACACTAAACTCTGAGATTTTGCTATTCCCAGTAGAAAAACTACAAATCTTATCTGCTCAGTTGCAAGTATCTTTTTAAGACTAAGTGATAACCAAATGTGCATAAACCTGAGCCCTGACTAGATATTCTTAATCTAACCACAATTTCCACTGATGTCAGTGAAAGTCTGTGTCAATCAGCAAGCCTGGACACTGCTCAGCAGATGATGTGGTTAGCCTAAACTCTAACTCTGACCCTGCCATTCGCATTAGCATACTTGCATCTGTGTCGTGTGCAATCTTCATAGACAGGTATCTGAGCTAATCCAAGGCTATCATTGTAGGTTTAGGATTAAAATATCTATTTTAGCTGTAGTGCCCCATCTGAGACTGTGTTAAGTGGTATACAAACATATAGTCAAAGCATTGATGTCTGAAGTCCATGGCAGCTCGCCATGAACCTGGAAAAAATGTGAAACAGCTTTCTTCTATCTCATGCACCCTACAGAAACCACGTTATGGGGAAAATTTTACATCTGGGTCTCATCTTGACAGGGCCAACATGCAGATGGGGTGCCCACCTACACTGAATTTAAGAAGCGATCTACACTGATAAATTTAAATGGAGCAAGAAAATCCCTGCTCAGATGAAGGCACGCACCAACCCAACCAACAAAGGTCTTTGTCTCTGCAGACTGACCTGCTTCATGTCCTCCTTCATGAGGACCCAGCTCATCAGTCTTATTTTTCTGCTGCATTCTGATGCCTTCTTGCATGTGTGCTGCACCAGTGCATGATCCTGACTGCTCTCCCTCCTTCCACAGCGTGCAGGGTTCAGCGACTATGTTAATGTAGTAACAGTACTGTCACTAGCACGAGTGGTTTTTTGCTACTTGCTATGGAAAGAGTCTGACAGCTAAACATGGCTTGATATTTTGAAGAATGACTTGTTTGTGAACAGGGAGAACTGTGAATATGTAAACAAAGAACAGGACAAAATATATGATCACAAAAGTTAATTCTAAAATAGTTTCTTGCTCTTGCTTGACTTCTAGGTGGCCACCAGATTGAAGAGTACATATTGAAGTATTCAGAAAACACACACTGGGGGTGGGGCAGGTTTTCTGTTTGTTTGTTCTGTCTTTTAAAATTATACTGCGGTTTCTGAATCATGGAGTGGAGCTGGAGCTGTGTTAGCTGTACTACACAAACTCTCTCCTGCACATGAGTTCCCCTTAATCCGTTTGTACCCTATGGTGGAGTTAATACGTCCACCTGTGTATTCTCTAGTCAGTAAATAAAGAGCAGGTGAAATCAGGAGGAAATTTAAATGAGATCAAAAGATATGTTCAAAAGAAGGGCTTAAGCCATCTGGACTCCCTCAGAGCTGCCAGTCACATGAACAAGACCCACTGGCATCCGAAGTGGAATTTCTTGCTTCCCTTTCTTCTGGAGCTGGAGGAAGTTCAAATGAACACTAGGCTAACAGTTGGCACTTTCTTTGTGAGAAGGTTCATTGTCTGGAGAGGTGAGGTCAGGCACATATTTCAAGTACGCCCAGACTCAGACCTGGCAATGTTGCTGCTTTTGTTTAGGGAGCTCTTCAACACAGGAAAAAAAGTGGATTACTCCCTAGTTTTCCATTGTTCCTTAAGAAACTTAGACTTGTCCTACATCTTTCTTTAACTGAAGCAGAACAAATCTAGGAAGGCCAAAGGAAAATTTGTTTAGTTTTTTGTTTGGAAAGCCTCTTTATTTAAAAGAAGCTAAGTAAACAACATAAGCCCCAAGCCTTTGATTTCAGAGAAACTGGTCTGGCTACATGGTGAGTAAAGAAGCTACGGACTGCCCTGCTATGACTGGAATAATGTATGCAATTCCATGACAGAATGAACAGGATTAGAAATCTAAAGTAAACAAATATTCATCTAAAGTCAAAACTGCAATTACAGGGAACCAAATACTTCAAACGAACATCCAAAAATGTTTACATACCGGGAAGGAACACTGTGCTCATCTTCTCCTCTCCCCAGACTTTCAAAACAGGGATGGCAAGGGGATGCTTAATGCGACATATTTAAGACATTCAAAAATGGATTCAGCTATATCTTTTGGGTGAACTCTTTATCTCAAGCGCTGCACTCGGAAAGATGCCCTCCTGGGAAACAGGGACGGTTTTTCACAGAAGCTACTGTGAATGTATTCCACTGGGGCGTTTCTTGTTTCGGGGAAGGAGCTGGCAGCTCGCAGAAGTCTTGGGTAGAAGGGGGAGCTGGCTGTTTGTGGTGGACTGCCAAAGGATGGCAAGTGGGTTGTTAGGCAACCAGCTTTTTACCCAGCTGCTGGGACACCCCAAATCTAAGACAGATCTTCTTAGGTACTGCTGTGCTGAGTTTCAACTATATCTGAATGGGCCCGAGTTTGCCCTAAAATTTACCTCCCTTTTATGCTGCCTGGAACTGAGACAATCCTCCTCAACCGTCCAGGGGAGAAATGTGTAACCCAAGATGGTACATCCTTAGAGATAGGAGATCCCAAGGGAGGCATAGTTGGGTCTCTATCTGTTCAGCCAGTGCCTACAAGACCTACCACAGGTGTGGTGATGGTGGTACATGGCGAATACTGAATTCAACACTGTGCTCCGAAAGGCAATGAAGAACACAGAGGCATCATGATGGTGTGGGCGTGCAGAACAGGGTCCCGAAACATGGGCCTGCAGCCTGCTCCTGAGGAGAGTATAGATGTAGTCTTTAGTCTGTGTTTATTTTGGCCTCAGTAAAGTCTGATATTTGAATGGGAAATTAGAAAATATTCCATTATAACAGTGTCTCTGAAGTGGAGACCACATTTTAGAAGAGCTCATAAAGCAAAGTAAAAACATCCTTTCATGTCTCCAGGAGAGACTTAATGTACACTCGTTTCTATCATAACTGAAGTCCACAATAACCTGTATGTGCTGAGCTGTGTTTCATAGCCTAGGAAGTGATAATTTCAGTTTTAGAAACGCAGGAAAACTGTAGCAACCACGCACATTCCTAGAAAACAAATAGCTTCCTCTTCAGAATGCATGTTATAAATCCAGATAGACTTTTCACTGGAGCACACAAACATACCCTTGAGTAGCAGACTGAATTTAAAAAAACGTTGCTGCTTTAAAATGCCTCCTATTCTGCAGGATTATTTTTTGGTTTTAAATAGAAAAGCTATATGCTTTAGCTGGCAGCTCAGAAATTGTCTTGCTGAATACAAAGAACTAGCTAGCAAAACAAGTCCTTCAGCATGCTCTCTAGTTCCCACTGCTGAAAATATGGATACATACAAGTAATCGTAAAAGCAATTGACTACATGCGCTGATGATCTGTAAAAGATAAAAAAGTTAAAATTCAGAATTAAAGGGGGAAAAGACAACATTTGGGTTAATAAACAAGGAGCCCATAAAGCAGTGGAGTGCTTGGAGCAGAAGCAATCAGCTGTAGCTGGATGGAAACTGTAACAGGTAAAATGCATTTGAGCAAGGCCAAGGCTAGATGCTGTAGGTGGAACCCAAACACTGGTATCAGTCATGCATTGATTCTTTAGTGCTCTCTTACTTACTGAGACAGAACAGTTCTTGCTTTTCCAGGGCTTGAGTATTTTTAACTTCAGTATTTAATTTTAAGAAGGTTGTAAATTTTTTTTGTTCTCTATTTTTTGCCATGAGAGGAGGAAGTCTGTTGGAAGTCTGAAGCTCAGACTTCACTGCCACATGAGAGACTCACCCTTTGTCCAGTCTGAGGTGGGCAGGAAGGGAATGAACGAATGAGATCAGGGAAGTAGAGGAGATACAAGCGTGAGAAGCACTAGGTATTGTTAAGATCCCACCCAAGCAAAAGGCACTCTTAGAATATTTATGGGGCACGGACTCTATGGACAACACCCTACAGAAAAGCCAACACCCTACAGAAAAGCCAGAAGAGTGGGATGGCAGCTCAAGGGACACAGGAGGCTATTTTGTGATTGTTTGGACACTGCTACCTCAGACACAACAGGTTTCACCCTGGATGCGCAACTACTCCCCACTCTTTTCCAAAGTGGATATATAGAAAAATTGGTTTCTGAGAACCCGAGAGAGAAGATTAACTTAGACACTCTACCTGAGATCACTTTGACTGTGTCTCCCCACCCCATGGGCCCACAGCCAAACAACTCACTGTTTCAGGAGAAGCAGCAGCTCTTCCCCGCTTTTCCTCCACTCTTTAGCTGTCCCCAGATGGACGCTGCACTTCCAAATTCTCACTGGGTTTGGTGCTCATTGCACTGATCTGTGATCTTAGTTAACTTATTAATGCAGAAAAAACTAGCGTGTTTGCTGGGATAGTGAGCTGTTGCAATTCAGAGCTGTGATTCAGCTTCCAGGGTGGGTGTCAGAGAGGGATGAACAGACGGACAAGAAAGGAATGAGACAGACTCACAGAATCACAGAATGGTTGAGGTTGGAAGGGACCTCTGGAGGTCATCTGGTCCAACCCCCTCGCTCAAGCAGGGCCACCTAGAGCCAGTTGCCCAGGATCATGTCCAGACAGCTTTTGAATACCTCCGAGGACAGACGCCACAACCTCCCCAGGCAACGTGTGCCAGTTCTTGGTCACCCGCACAGTAAAAAAGTGTTTCCTGATGTTCATTTGGAGCTTCCTGTGTTTCAGTTTGTGTCCATTGTCTCTTATTCCTGTCACTGTGCACCACTGAAAAGAGCCTGGCTCCATCTTCTTTGCACCTTCCCTTCAGGCATTTATATACATTGCTGAGATCTCTCCACAAGCCTCGCCCTCTCCTCCCCTCTCTTCTAGTGTGCTGGGTTGACCCCAGCCAGCACCCAAGCACCCACACAGCTACTTGCTCATGCCCCCATCCCTAGGAATGGGGAGAAAATAGAAGGAAGGCAAGAAGGCATGTGGCTCAAGATAAAGACAGTTTAAGAAGTGAAGAACAAGTTCCACACACACAAGCAAAGCAAAATAGGGGCTTTATTCACTACTTCTCGTCCACCTCCTGGTAAGCAGGGCCTCAGCACATGTGATGATTACTTGGTAAGACAGATACCATAACCATGAACGTCCCTGTTTCCTCCACCTTTCTTTGAGCTCTTGTTGCAGAACAAGACATGGGAATATCCCTGTGGCCTGTCTGGGGATCTGCCCCTGCTGTCCCCTGTCCCATCTGTGTCCTGTCCCAATGTCTTGCCCACACCCAGCCTACTTGCTGTGGGTGCTGAGCAGGAAAAAGAGAGGAAGCCTTGACACTATGCAAACATTGCTCAGTGGCAGCCAAAACACTGACGTGTTATCAATGCTGATTCACAAATCCAAAACGCAGCATCATACGGGTTGCTATGAAGAAAAATATCTCCATCCCAACCAGACCCGGTACAGCTAAATGGTCCCATCTTTCTCAGCTTTTCCTCATACGAGAGATGCTCCAAACAGCTTCATGGACCTTCAATGGACTCGCTCCACAGTGTCCCTGTCTCTCTTGTACTGGGTAGTCCAGAACCGGGATCTGTGGTGAGCTGCATCTCACCAGTGCTGAGCAGAGGGGAAGGATTGCTTCCCCTGACCTCCTGACAGTGCTCTGCCTGATGCAGCCCAGGAGGCCTTTGGCCGCCTTTGCCACAAGGGCACATTGCTGCCTTGTGGTCAACTTGGTGCCCACCAGGAACCCCAGGGCCTTTTCTAAGAAGCTGCATTCCAGCCTTTTGGTCCTCAGCATGTACTGGTGCCTGGGATCTGTAAAACAGCCACCCAAGGTGGCCTAGCAGGAGACACATCACTGCAGCTATTTCTCTAGTGGGAGTGGAAGGGCTGATAATTATCAAACAAAAGAAAAACAAAAAACTGTCGCAGATACCCTGCTGGATACTTCCTGCATATAGGGAGATGGTGACTGTGTGTAAAAAAGAAATCTTATTCACAGCTTGTGCTAAGGATATAGAGAGCAGACTTACAGTTCCTGGCTAGACTCTGAATCCACAGAGGATTCAACCTACCAGTAACACTAAGGTTCCTCCTTCAATAACTTCAGAGGATTTCTGCAAGTCAGAGATCTGGAAAGTCAAGCTCTTTGTGTCTAGCATGCTTTGATCTACAGAAGTTAATCCAGAGACCCGCAAAAATATATCAGGCTTTGCTGGTTATTGAAAACCATGTCTGGTTTTAAAAAGGTGTGGATGGTTAGCAAGTGTTTCATATTCTGTCCGATGGATAATATTTCTATGACAAAATGACTCAAGTTGTGGTGAGGTCAGAGGTTTGAATGATGAGTGACTCCTACAGGACCTATCTGCAAGATTCAGGAAGGAGAAAATCACTGTTTCAAGCTTCTCCTGTTGTAAATATGAGGTTTTGCTTCATTTTTGAGAATCATACACAACATCTGAGTTCAAATATTATACCCAACATGGGAATGATTTATCTTTAGCCCTCCTGCTGACACAGAGGCCATTCACAGAAGTAAGAGGTAGTGGTAGTTTAGGAGCCAGCAATCATGATTTGATTGCCTTCGTACTGTGTAACTAGAACAGAGTCCAAACCAGTAAACTATGTACATCTTTGGGGCATGAAAAGGGCCAACTTTCTACCAAGCTGAAAACAATTGACTGAAGTCATTTGGGAGATGACTCTAAAAAGAAAAATGTTAATTAGGAGATATTTAAGACTATTTCACTAGATGTGAAGAAAGCCACAATACCACAACTGGGAAGAAGGCTGTGCTGGTTACGAAATAACCTGACTTAGAAGGAAAGCAAAATAAGCTAAAAGCATTTTTTTAAAAAAGTAGAAATGGATGAAAAGGTGAATTGATAACAATGAATGCAGATTAGGAACTATGAACTGCAAAAATCTAATAATAGAAGCAAACACATTTAGCTAGAATATTATGGCTAACGGTAGAATATTATTTAGTATATTATTTCCTTATTATACTAAAACAGAGAAGAAGCCTAACCATGGTGCTGGGTTATTACTGAAGAGAAGTGGTGGCATTGCTGCTGTAGAGGACCATGATTTATTCTGTATTTGGTAAGAGAGCCCATGGAGAGCAACTGTTTCCCAAACCCTTTTAGAAACACGTTTGTCCATGAAGACATAAATTCTCCCATAGCTAGACTTTAGTCTTCCTGTATCTTTTCTTGTCTCTGCTTTCCCTTTCCTACACTTAGCCAGCCGTACTCTGTTCTTTTCCACTTTCTACCTCAGTCTCCTGTCATAGGCTGCAGACAGGAAAGCAAAACACAAGACTAACTCCTTGCCTTGCTCCTGCAACCTTCATATAACTTTCCTGCTTTCAGAAGACTTGACTGAGTTTATCCAGCACCCACTTGAAAGAAAGCTGAGCCCCCAGCAAGTGATTCCTGACACAATTTCTTGCCCAGCTTCAAGTGATGCCAGGAGAGCCCCTAGAGCTCCTCAGATCCATTTGTCCTTTCCCTGACCATGTGGGATGTATATCCCCCTTTGGAGAAGGTATTTTAATTAACAGTGATCTATGTAGGCTAACAGAAAACAGATCCTGCTGCATTTTTTTTATGAGATTAATAGTTTGGATGAGAAAAGCAACCACACTGATGTGATAGACCTCAAGGCTACAAGGCCACCACATTGCTTTGTGTTACTAATGACTGGTTAAGGTGTTCTAACAGTGCCAAGGGAACACAGCAGTGTGTAAGTGAATTAAAAACTGGATAAATTAGGTGACAGTGAAGGTGGAAGGATCACTCTCAAATGATTCTCCCGTACTGCAATGTGTTGTACTCAACCCTGCTCCGCTTAACTTTTTTTCAGCAATGACTAAAAGGAAGAAAATGGGAGAGGGAGAGTCTCAGAAACCACACAGACACCAAGAGGCGTTATCAGAGTCCCACGGGCAGTAGTTAGATCTTGTCTCCTCTGCCAGTTGCTATTGTGGGTACTGTTCATTCCCATAAAGTCCTGCAGGAATTCTGGTTTCCAAATCTCCTAAATCCAGAGTTCCTCATTTCCGTGGCACAGCACAGTTCACAGGGCAGATGAGGTAAAAAAATTCTGTTCAGCTGACGTGACAGGACCTCCCCAGGACACATCTATGGGGCCAGACTTCACACGGAGTCCAGCTGCAGGGCTTCTCATAGCTCCCTCAGCAGAGAGCAGGGGTTTGAACCCAGTTTCCTGCACCGCATAAGATTATGCCCTACAGCTGGGGCACAGGCAGCTCTGAAGTGGACTTCTCTCAGCCTCTCCCACTGAAATAGTTTCTATTTGCTTAGATTAATTACATGTTTGCTTGACCAGGATTAAGAGCATGGAGGTTCCCCATGCATCAGTACAGGCTTGGGGCGGACCTGCTGGAGAGCAGCTCTGCAGAGACGGACCTGGGTGTCCTGGTGGACGACAGGTTGACCATGAGCCAGCAGTGTGCACTGGCTGCCAAGAAAGCCAATGGGATCCTGGGGTGCATTAAGAGGAGTGTGACCAGTAGGTCAAGGGAGGTTCTCCTTCCCATCTACACTGCCCTAGTGAGGCCTCATCTGGAGTACTCTGTCCAGTTCTGGGCTCCCCACTTCAAGAAAGATGAGGGAGAGAGAGTCCAGCGGAGGGCTACAAAGATGATGAGGGGACTGGAACATCTCTCCTACGAGGAAAGGCTGAGGGAGCTGGGCTTGTTCAGCATGAAGAAGAGAAGGCTGAGAGGGGACCTAATATATGCTTATAAGTATCTCAAGGGTGGATGTCAGGAGGATGGGGCCAAGCTCTTTTCAGTGGTGCCCAGCGACAGGACAAGGGGCAATGGGCACAAACTGAGGCACAGGAAGTTCTGTCTGAACATGAGGAAGAACTTCTTCCCTCTGAGGGTGACGG
>Ga0065711_1006860_pt1 | contig 18937 bp, 11 predicted proteins | sample Hoacrofraction12_FD_59098 | JGI IMG/M metagenome (GOLD analysis project Ga0065711, IMG submission 59098) | Hoatzin crop microbial communities from Cojedes, Venezuela - Epithelial fraction 12 v2 (version 2) | ecosystem: Host-associated > Birds > Digestive system > Esophagus > Crop | place... | reverse complement strand
CAAAAAAATGTATGTGCAGCTTTTTTTTTTTTTTTTTGTAGTTTTACAGTTTGATATCTTTGTTATGTTTTTGAGACCGAACTATTATCTGCTGTTACTGGTTTCGATCCAAGTGCACAACAGATGAAAAACATGAGGGAGTGGATAGATATAACAAGAAAGTAGAATGCAAGTGCAATATCTGCAAAACTATTTTCATTGTGCACTCCGTATTACTTTGGCGCGTGTATCAGTCACCTTTATGTATCCATACCGTTTGTGTACACAGTTCACTGGTTTTAATTATCATAGACTGGAAACGGACGGCACTTAAAGAGTCTAACATGGCATGCCGTGCTACTTAAATAACCACTGCGTGGCTTACACCTTGGACTCAGATGGAAAGCATCACCTTTCATCAAAACACATCCTTGTTTTATTTCCAGACAAAACCTTTTCAGTGCTGTGGATTTTACAGTTAAGCTGTTGTCGAAAGATGAATGACACATTATCTTCATCGTGATAACACAGCGCGGCACAGCTTACTAGTGAAGACTGACCCAAAGTTGCTTCTTTACTTTAAATCAGAGAACTGCGTTATCGTTTTCCTTGCAAGGGACGTCTCTGTTTTCCCTGCAAACTTCTGTTTTATTGCTGAAGGATGTTTCATGCCTTCATCACACACAGTGGCTCAGCAAGACTAGCAGAAAGAGGAGTCTCGATTGTCAACGCTCCAGGTTTGTTTCTAACATTTTCTTATACAACTAAGTACATAGTAAAGCAGGATTATAATTTATGCAAGTACCTCAGATAGATGTACTGTGATAAATTTAAGTCCGCTTTGAAAAACAGCGCTTTGACATTCTCTTGTCCAGACACAACTTCTGCTTGCCCGTCCCTTGCCATGCCGTTTAATGAGGATGGCCAAATGCATGAGGTTTTTCCTTCCTGTTCAGTAACACAGGCACGGTAAGTGCCAAGCAAGCAGTGTTTTTGATGTTTGGAATAGAGAGCTGTCACACAGAGCTCAGCCCAAAACGCAGGGGTGAGAGGGAAGGAGGCTGAATCTGATGACAGAGAACAGGATCCTTCACATTAATTTTAGGTGTTGGTGTCTTGGTTGGTTTGCTTGTTGATTTAGACGGGGAATGATGGTGTAGTACACTGAGAAACTGGCTGCAACAAAACTGGCAGCCAAAGTGCCCGGTCTGGCTGCACCCCAGACGCAGGCAGATCTCCTGTTTGCATTAGTGAGAGTTTTTGCATCCAGGTGAAGTGCGGAATTCGCCCTTCGGTGATACTGAATCTAAAATGAAACAAAGAAGTGGTATAATTGCCTGTCGCACATGCTGAGGTCTAGATCGCTGGTGGACTTAGAGTGAAGCTTTTTGCTCAAATAGTTTGATTACTTTCAGTGATTAAATCCATGTGACTCGCCTGAGTCAGTACCAAACAGTGCAGTGAGTCTTTCAGGATCGAGTTTTGGTTGTGTCTTCCTCTACTTTAGTAACCCCACCTTTCTGACCACTTTTGTCTTCCGTAGTTTGCTCTTCTGATTGCGCGTTGTGCTGACTTAGACTGTCAGCTCCTCGGAGCATGTACAGTCTCTTGTTTAACAGCAGAACCCTGCTTATTGCCAGGGCTTCTGGGTATTAATGGTCTGAATTACATAACAGTAATTATTGCAATTAGTGGGGTAACACCGGTGTAAAACTGATATAGGTGGATGCAGATCAGGGTTATGGGGAGTGGATTGAGCTGATCTTAAAAGCCCATATCTGATGGAAAGGGAAGACTTTGTCTTCTTCCTTCTTTTTCAGTTTAATTCCTCCCATTTTGTGCCCTTTTGTTGCCTGCCCTGAACTGGTTCTGTCCTTGTGCAAGTGCATCTGCAAGTGCTGCCTTCTCTTCCAGGAGCTGCCTGAGCTCCCTGATCTGGCAGAAAATCCAATGCAGCGACAACAACAACAACAAAGTAGATCTTTTTCTGTCAAATGAGTGAGTTGGAAACCAAGTGAGTGCCAGAGGCCGTGAAAGGAAGGGGTGGGGAAGGTCAGTGGTGCAGGGAAGTGAGGAAGCAGGGAGGAGTGAAATCCTCACCCTCCAGTGGCCGTGAACTGTGAGGTTATCAATCACAGCTGCTTGTCAAACCCTACTTCACGTTTGCAGAGATACCGCAGGACCTGGTCTTGCAAGGTGCTGGGGGCCTTTAACTTCCCGCTGGACCAGTCTGCAAAATTCAGCTCTGGATTCCAGCATATGTGCCCTGCCATAACAGAGAGCAGAATTTGTCCCAATCAAGAGAAAGCTCTGTGAGAGCAAAATAGGGTTCTATGGTAGCTTGTTGAATCATTCTACAACTGTCAGTTTGACATGCTGCGTTTTTCCATAATGAACCAACAGAACTTTCCAATAAAAAGAAAACCAGTTGTTCTCAAAATATGGTTGAAAATATTTGTTTTGCTTGTCTTTCTTAACAGTTGTCAAGCACACTTCAGGAAAACTCAGCTTTGACACCTTCTTTGAAGGATGCTTAATTTCTATTGGCTTATAAGGCAGTAAAGGATTTGCTTTCTGATGAGAGAGGTTGCTGCCAGAGACTGAGTAATACAACCAGAAACATGGTTAGATCACAGTTCAGCAAAGCATGGGCTCAGCTTTAAGCACAAGCTGAAGTAAAGCATTGATCAGCAGGTATTTTGGATGCACTGAGCTTGGAGATTGTTACTTGAAGATGAACTAGATACATACTGCTGAAGCCTTAGAGCCATCAGTTCCCACTGGGCTTTGGTGCACGTCTTGAGGTCCGTGGTACAGTTTGTGAGCCTGAAAACAAGTGGTGCTGCAGGACACTGTAATCGGAACGCCAGGTTCTTACTACAGAAAGAGTGCCTGCTCCTGCAGCCGCTACTCATCAGAGCAGTCCTCTTGACATGATCAGTTGCAAACTGGGTACCAGGCTTGTCTGCATGAAGAATTGTAGCTTTGGCTGCAATTGAGAACGTTGAGAGTGTCATTGCACTTTCCAGTGGTGAGAAAGTACCTGATTTTGCTGTAATTGATTTTGCTGTCAAGAAGCTTCATTGAGTTCAGTAGGCAGCATGTATCTGCGCCGAGGATACAAACAGTGCCTTGTAACGTGCCAATCCGAATTTCTGCTGCAAAAGAATATAAGAGAAAGAGAGAACCAAATCAGTCTGAGAAAGCTCCTGTAAATGCGAAACAGGAGGAGAGTTTCAGCTCTGTATGTCAATTGTAGGCTCGTTAAAAGAAGGAAATCTGTCCAAACAGTTATTGATTTTATGTTAGCTGACCTGGAATGAAAAACAAGCTGAATATAACCTCTTTGGAGTATCAAAAGCCACAAAATAGCCGAGCTTAATGAATAGCAAATCATGGCAAATGTAAAAAAAAAACTAAAAACAACAACACTGTTTTGTAAGTTTGTTTGACTAGCAGCTACATCACGGGAGATTTCTCACCCCACACATGCCTATACGCCATGGCTATTAACGGCTTGTCGCTTTGTGCGGGGCAGTGTGTGCTGAAATGCATGACCCTTCCGTTCTGCCATTCTGGGGATGCTGAAGTGAATATTCTTTGGGGTCACCAGTAACGTAAGTTTAGTTTGCTTAGCCTGGCCCTGAGGAGAGTCTACTTTCCCGTTTTGCATCATTCTAAACATGATAAAACGGTAACTAGCAGTTATGTAACACCGTTCATCTCCTAGCGCTTTATGGACAGCAGTGCAATGAGCTTCTACATACAAAAGTGGGAAAGAAAAGGCTGTGGAAGGGAAGACCGAACCTTTCAAAGGGGGAGAGGGCAAGGAGAAACACAAGAGTGAGTGGGCTTGGCTGGAGTGGGACATCTAAAACATGACATCTCAGGGAGGGAGGGAGGCGGGGAGGAGAGAGGTTCAGCCTGTGGTCTCCTTTCCGATCTCTTGCGCGGCTTTTGGTGGCTCTGCAGGCGAAAGCTGTATGCCAGCATTTGTGCACTGTGACCCATCTGGTGGGGTCACTGAACACAGAGGGAGAGTTAATGCCGCTTTCAGCAGCACGAACAAATCCCTCTTTCGTGTGCTCTGTTTATTTGGATTCTGTAAGGAGAAGACGGCACTTCGCTGCGAGCACTGCTGTTCTGGTGGTGGTGGTGATGGGGGCTCTTGATTCACAGCCCCCTGAGCACTGCTCTGAAGTAGCTTCCCTTCTCTACACGCTGCCGTTCACGTCTAATTAGGTAATGAAGCGAGTATCAGTGCACTTCCAGTCTCACGGAGGGTAGATACGTACTCAAAAAGTCTCACTCTTGTGAAACTTCTCAGTGAAGCTAGTTCTAAGGCAAAACAGGGAGACCGCTTTGCAGCACGCGACAATGCTGCTCAGACGTAGCGAGGAATGTCGCTGCCTAGCTGAGATTTGTTCGGGTCATTTGGCAAGATGTCATGACCACTAGTGAAATCTGACAAGGGCCTGCAGGCAGGTTGCTGCCACGCTGAGGGAATAATGAACGGAGGGCTTTAAAGACCTCATCAAGAAGTTGGCCGTGATGGGATCGGTATGTTGTACGGCAGGCAGTGTGCTGCAGAGACCTCGCTAATAATGAGGTTGATGCTCTCCAGGACAGAGGGGCAGCAAGGAAACTGTGAGATAAAGCTTTAATGGCATCTGCCTGCCTTTGGTGTGGCTTTAGCCTGTCATTGTGTGACCATCAGTTTCGCTAACCTCCCTCTGTAAGTTAGCTACAAAGAAACAAAAAAATGATTTAGAAAAGGTCTTAATAATAATATACCCTATAAACAATAAAAATCATTGTTCCAAAATCATTCTGCCAAAGCTTATGTAATATTCAGCACCACAAAATATTTTTTAGAACATGCTGTTTGGTGCGTTTGTAGCTTTTGTAAGATGCCGGGGTTTTTTTTTTTGCTTTCTTTCTGTATTGACTGCTTCCCAGTTCTCCTTGTCAGCTTGTTAAAATTTCGTTGCTTTTGCCTTAATTTGGGAGTGAAGGGTACTGATACACTTCAGTGAACCTGGGTCATGCCGTCTGACGTCAGTGTGTCAGTTCATAGTATGAATAAACACAGAAATTCTCCAGTAACTACCTATGCGTCTGTTGGCCAGAGCAACCCCCGTATTTGTATGATGAAACACTGTGAAAAGTTTGGGTACGGTATCATTAAAAGCATATGAAATAAGAAGCTTTATGTTAATTGGAACAGGAAAAAAGTAAAGCTTACAATGATATGACTGCAGAATTAATTGGAAGTAGAAGTTGCAAAGATAAATGTCAACTTGTTTAAAGAAAAAGAACAGCATTCATACACAATTAGCATATATGTTGCAGTGCTTTCTCACCTCTGGAATCCAGTAATGTAGTGCCCTGGTTTGGTATTTTTTGATTCCCAGCTATCTGCACCGTATTTTTACCAGGGCTGAAAAAGAAGAAACCAGACAGACCCAGAGCTGGTGTGAACCAGTGCCTTGAAGATGGCTTGTTTACCTGGAAGCTTTTTTTTTTCTTTTCTCAGTGATGCCAATTGATGCCGTAAAAGCTCTTTTCTCTCGTCTTCAGTACTGCAAGTAAGCATGTTTGTATAGTTAGCATGGCTTTGTTGAAATCACCTAAGGATGGAACCCAGCAGCCACGGCTCCAGATTCTTTACCACAGTATCAGCACTGACTAACTTTGTTTTGTTCCCCACTGTTGTAAAGCAAGGGGCTTGATTCTGTGCTACTACCAGCTTGTGTGCCACTTTCCTTTGAACTTACGGCTTGGCTGCCCGCAATAAGATGATCATGTATTTTTGTCAACGTGATGAATCTGACTCAGCACAGAGTTTGCCATTCTGCCCTCTAAAATCTCACTCCAGGGCACAATGAACAGGTAGTGCAACTTCGGACTAGCTTTGCATCACCAGCTTTGGGGCTTTCTTTCAGAACTTTGTGCTAGGGACAGATACTTGAATTTTGTGCTTATTGATGCCTGAGTGAATCCAAAACAGCGCTGCTAAGATCCAGTGGCTCTGACTGCAATCTTGTTTCCATAGTTCTGAAAGAGATGCAACATCCTTGGTTTTCAGTGAATTTCTCCTTGTGTGACTTGGTGTGACATGAAGATGAGTTACCCTTTCCAATGGAACAATGTTACTTTGAATTGTCAGGGAATTGACCTGATTTCCATAAATGACCTGATCTAATAGGAATATTAATAAGCTTTCTAGATGGCAACAAAGTGATTCCATTAGAGCGTGGGCTTCCCAGCACACAGTCTATATGACTACTGCAGAATTAATAGTTTTCCACACAGAATTTAGAATTTACCGTAAGTATTCTGTAAATTCTCTTCTGCAGTAGTGATTCACTCATGTTCACTGTCATCAGGAGGATGTTTCCGAAGAAGTCAATGAAGGTTGTAACCTGCAATGTCTGACATGCAGAAGATGAAAAAGAAATATATCTCATTTCTGTGTTTCAACTACAGTGTGCCATGGAGACTGTAATTTGTGATCTTGTGGGAAACAGCTTTTAAGCAGCCAAGGATAACTGATTTTTTTTTATAAAACAATCTGTGTTGTTTTCTCCTCTGTAGTTTATGCCACCTATTGCAGTCCTTCTCACAGGAGTAATGACTTAGGCTCAAGGTTACCCAGTCTTCACTGATACTAGCTGAGAAGATGCAGATGCAAGATGAAGAGTCGCTTCTGAGAATAGGAGTAATTTGCATTTTTGCTTTCTCTTCCAACTCCAGTTATTTTGTTCTTGGATTACCCTGGCTCTTACCCTTTGGATTAATAACCAGCTGCTCACTTCCTTTCTTCACTTGTGTCACACAGTGTATTTGACAGCGATAGCAGTCATTACTGCAAAGCAGTAAGTGGCAGAGCGGTCCTGCTGCTGTACGTGTGATTAGCGCTGGGCATTCTACAGCTGCCTCCCTTCAGTTTCAGATGGATGAGCTGCTGAAGGTGGTTATGTTAAAATGGACAGAGGAAAGCATGTTGCTACAGAAGCCACCTTGGACGGAAATCCATAATAATTCCCCTTTCAGGACAGCGGTAATTCTACCCTTCTCCAGTTTTCTGACAAAGCCAGTTTGGAGATAAATGTTGTTGAGATCTACAGTCTCTTCCGTCAGAACATGTCTGCAACCCAGGCCAGGCAGTGGTGGTTTCTGTGTGGCCTGTTCCCTGTAGGTGAGGAGTACAATGAAACCTTGGAGTGCTTCTCATGAGAATGCAGTTGCATAATAAATACTCTTATTCAGGATTGCAGTTTGTATGAAGGTACTGGAGGAAGTGGTGTGATTTAAATATGCTAGATTGGTAGCACAGCTATCTAAGGGTCTGAGGGGTGTACAGGGACCAGAGGTTGGTAATGTTAAGATTCCTTCCTTTGTATGGTTGCCCTTAAATAGTGGTGTCCTTGCACTTAGTAATTCCTACAGAAAATCATATGTATCCATACCAGGGTTTTCTTTGCTCCCTGCAGAGTTAGTAGCGATTAGTTAGATTCTGCCATGCTTAATTCTCTCAAGCAAGTTCAGCAAATTTAAAACCTCTTCCACCTCCTCTTCCTCTCCCTCCTCCCTGTTTAATTGGAAGTAGAAACACATGTGGATGGGGGAGCACAGCTGAAAATTATTTGACTTATTGAAGCAGTGTAGCCTTGTAATTTTTTTATGTCTTGTTTAAAATTATTTGAAAATCTGAGGGGGTGTGATGGAGGAAAGGCTTTAATGTGAATTTGCAGAGCAGATTTTATGAGTTCCTTAGTTCGGAAAATGCTATAATTTTCAAGGCAGTGATGCATAAGAGGCTTACTTACAGACAAGAAAGGTTAATGTGAAAATACATGTGGTTGTTATTATTATTTTATTATTATGCAATTAATTCTAGGAGTGTTTTAATGAAGAAATATAATCTTTAACGTGCTGAGAAATTCTGGCCATGCCAGACAACTGATGCAAAGAAATGGTCAGTCTGGAGGGTGACAAAGATTGTCCTGGGAAGGAATACCCTCTAGCTAAAGCTTAGCCTTTGTGCTTTGAAGGGCACAACATTCCTCCAGCCAAATAAAGGAAGGGAAGGGAAGGGAAGGGAAGGGAAGGGAAGGGAAGGGAAGGGAAGAACAGAACAGAACAGAACAGAACAGAACAGGAGTCTGTAGCTGAGATATTAGGGCATTTGCCTAAGAAAGGGACGGTGGCTCCCAGAATTGTTGCTGGATTTCAGCTACTGGGCAAAATACCTACAGGATATCTCTCAGGATCATGTTTTAAAAGTCTGCTCAGTGCTTTGAAAGAAAGGATACAGGTACCTGTCTTTAGGAGAGTGTGCTAAAGTGTGGATCCAAAACACACAGTGGCATCTTGCTGCAGGCCTGGTGGAGCAAGTCCCAGTAAACAGCAAAATTTTGGTCAGATTCCCATAGGCCACTGGTCTCACAGGGTATCTCTAAATGACACGTTCCTTGGGTTAAGATGCCAACTTTAGTGGCTGTGATGCCAGTGTGTTGAATATTTAGAGATGTCCCAACCCTCCCTGTGGGGAAAAAACTCTGTAGCCAAGGCATTTCAATCTGGATTTCTCCGGAGCTGAGCGCAGCACCGATATTTCAGTGGCCCTATCTCTCTCTCTGACTCGTGAAGCACAGAGGAGCACCAACAGGTAGGCATAGCTTGTTCGCATGTAGGGATTGCCACAGGTAAACCATTGTGGTAATGCTAAATATTATCAGACAATGGAAAAAAGTAATTAATTATCAAATGCTAATTAATTTTCTAACTTGGTCTGATAGTTTTGCTCTGATAGCAGAATTCATTTGACTGTGTAGCAGAATGTTCACAAGCTTGTCCAGGTTGGGTTTTGGAGGATTTTTTTTTTCTTCAAATTTTAGCTGTCTTCTTGACATCCTGAACTGAAACCATCTTAAGCAGGTGCTGGAAGAATACCAGGGAATGTAAGAAGGATCTCAGTGATGCATACTGATAACAGAGCAGCGGCTGAGGAGCGTAGAATTTTGGAGCATGAGAGAAATCCCTCTAGAAGGCTTGGAAACACTGTGTGTTTCAAAATGGAATTTGCACTGCTTCTTGCTAGTGGAAAATGGGGTAGGTTCTGTTCTTAATAAGGAAGCTGAATATTCCGCTAAGGAGGAGATATGAATTCCCATAGACATCCTGACTGCATCTATATTAGAAAATGAAATGTGCCCAGGACCATTCTCTGGCACTGAGGTCGATTGGCATGCAACAGCCTGCGTTCATAGTGTTAGACTCTCCCTCTGAAACAAGGTGGCCGGAGGCAGACTGCCTAATGGGCTCAGTTCCTGGCCTGTGCCGATTCCCAGATTGTGTCCTAGGAAGTGTTTGGAAGAGAGCTTGCTGGTACAGACCTACAAGTGTGACCAGGAGCCCTTAACAGTAGAGCTGATTATGATTAATTGCCTGGGAACATTCCCTCAAACCGTTTAACTGACAAGCATAGCTATTGCTCAGTTTCACACTGAAGGCTGCGAGGTACGCCCTGCTTTGGTGGTACCTAACATCTTGCCCTCAGGCAATTTCTCAGAGTATCTTAAAAGCTTTACACATTCCCCCTGTTGGTACTTTCTTGCCTTAAACAATAATCGATCTCTATTCATTGGCCACAATTATTGCTGCAGAAATCTGCTCATCTAATTTTGCTTCCACCTGAGCTCGTGTATATGCAACTATGCTAAAAGTCAGCACACAAACCACTGTCTTTTCTAAGTGCAAATGGAGGAGCACGAGTGAATCTGACAGTGAGAGTGGCATACTGTTTCTGTGTTTTTTGACTGACTGATTTTCCTTTTTGCACGGTCCCAGTTGAGGCTATACCTTGTATTTCAGTCACTGCATCTTGTAATTCTGCTTAGGAACTGTGATACAGCTGAGGCCCTGGTGGCCAAGCACATCCCCTGTTCTTGCTGTCTGGTAGGCTACACTAGAAAATAACTGGAAATTAAAAAAAAAAAAAAAAAACACTAAAAAAAGGAAAGGGGTGGGGAGACACTCCTAACTGGATGCAAAGAAATTCAGGCGGGATGAGACCTGCATAGATCTCACTCAAGGACCATTAGCCTTCTTGCCGAAGAGATGATCATCCTCACCTAAATGGTCTTCTGCAGATGTTTGTGTGGCCTGTACCTGACACAGACAAGGCCCTTCTGTGCTGCTCCACGGTGTTTACACTGGGAGTTAAGTTTAGTTCCCTTTGTATATGTGCTAAAAGGATAATTTGGTCCTAAACTAATTGCAACCTGAAAGGAGAGTAACTAAAGGTCAAAACAAATATGTACTTTCTGAGCATTGTTAGCTTCCAAATGGCTTGGGCTTTTCTAAATCCATTGAGATAGCCTCAGAAAAAAATGAGGATGCAAGTAAGGACTGGTCTGAAAGCATCACCAAGCTTCCCCTACAAAGCATTGGGATTTCAGATGTAATACTTGAAGCAAAACTGTTACAAGTATGTGTAACTGTATTACTGCTTCTAGTGCTGTAGAAACCATGGACCACCCAGTGTCGGCAAGAAGTGGACCACCACTAGAATTCTTCTGTAACTTCAAGGTTAATCTATACACCAGCAGTTGCTCTGCTGTGGTCCTAGGGACTGGAACATTAGTTTAATTCAGTCAAACTGATAAGTAAGAGTGCATGTCTAGAAGTAAACTCCCATTTGAAATCTTTTCTGACACTGTAATTCATGGATCTTGACAGCTCTAACTGCAATAATTTAAGATATTACTGCTGTCAACCACCCCAACAAGTGAGTGAGAAGCAAGTTCCTCTGAAAGGACCACTAAGGACAGGTGAACCTATCAATGGGCTTTCATATTTTAGTTGTTGTGTACACAAGCTTCCCATGTGATCTTCCACTGAACATAGTCCTTCTAACAACTCAAGTTTTCTCCTTTGTCTCACTCCTCTGACAGAGGTTGTCATCCTTCAGCAGGAGTGACAGGACAAGACTTCTAAGTACTGAAGGCCTGCTTGATGATGGCAAATGTTGTGGACAATAGAACTTGGTGGCTGAGGGAATTTCTGCTGTAGAGGTGGTTTCCTCCAGCAGATGAGACAGCAGACGGCTTAGTGTGGGGGTCATGTCTTAGGTGGCTATAGCAAAGACCACCAGAATTTGGGGTCTGAAAGCTGAGGTCCACCGCCTGGAAAGTCTGATGGAACTTTTTATGTCAGGGCATCAGTCTTTAAGGTCTGTTTCAACAACAAGTAAGGTTAAAAACTCTAACGTTTTTATGTATTATGCAATATTTAGAAACAGGATACATACTTAAAATGGACATGTAAAAAGCATGTAGATTTGCAAGAAAGCAAAAGTATAATTCAAGAGCCAAACACATCTTGAAGGTAACTGGAAAAAAATCATAATTGGAACCAGTAAGGGGAGAGGGCCTTTCTATTAATTTCTCATGGAGAGAGAAGTTGTAAAGTCATTATTGCAGCATTGATGGACAGTGAAATATATATTTAAAATATTTCAGGAGCACATCCTGTGTTCTGTTCACTCTAATTATGGATTAGTCCTACTGAAGACAACTTCTGCTCCATTCCAGGAATCCTACTCTGACAGACTTGAGGGATGCAGTCATATCCTTTGTGTTCCTTGAGTCTTGACGACTGAATTAAATAGAGATCTCTCTTACAGTGATAGCATGCTGACAGCACGTGCTGTGGGGAGAAGAGAGCGTGGAAACAATATTGCTTATTGCCCAAACTCCGCTTGCAAAATGGCAGCATAGCACGTCTTGTTCTTCTACACTAGTTTCTCAGGCAAAGCAGGTGATGCAGGAAGGGTGGGTGAGGGGTCCAAATCTGGAAGAGAAAATAATCAGAGACCGATGACTGGAACAAAATGCTTAAATCAAAATGCTTCCTCCCTGGGGAAGTTCTCCCACAGTCAGTTGTAGTGGTGTTTAATTCCAGGACTGCAAAGCGAGCATGGCTCTTAAGGCCCTGCCTGGGACTTTTTTTGTCTGCTGTTGTGTGACAAACCCAAACATATAGGAATCATGCCTGAATAAGAATCTCACGTACCATCCACTTCTCATCCCCGAAACCCATGCTATTCCCTTGTCTAATTTTCTAATGGAATTGTCACGGGTGTAAAATCACATTGTAAAATTTCCTCCTGTTATTTACGTAGAGCTCAGAGGCAGGAGCCAATGCAGCATACTTTGAATTTGTTTTCCTTTTTAGAAGGGGCTTGCATTTTGGATTTCTTTTTTTTTCCCGGGGTAGTGTACATCTGATGTCAGGCTTCCCAGATGAGAATGGTTAGACTGGCGTTGACATTTTTAGAAATATGTGCGAATGGAAAAATATCCTGGGAGTGCTGCCAAGGGCTGATTCTGTAAAGTTTTAGTCTCTGTTGAATAGGAAACATGAGCCAGGTACCTTTACTGAAAAGAAGCCTTACTCATGAAGTGTCTACTCAGGTGTGTGCCATGGATACCTGCTCAATTTAAGGCAAGGGCAGGAGTGCATTCCAGCAGACTGTGACTCATTCAGGCCATATTCAGTTCCCCTGTGTGACCAGATGATAAACAGCCAGTTAGCATCTTTCCCAAAGGGAGGAACAACTGCAGCAAAAGCTCCTGGCAAAAAATGGATTTTCCAAGGTTCAGCTGCAAGGATAACAAACAAAGTAGTTCAGACGAATCTGCCTGATCCGTGTCTGTTCCTTCCAGTTTGGTGCTGACGCGACTGGGACAAAACGGCAGAGAGCTGAGCTGATTTGCAGTGAATCAAGCCTGCAGCTTTCCATTTCACAGTGAGGTGGTAGAATTTCGAGGATGAATGCAGCTGATTAACGGTGCTATGAATGTCAATAATTTTTATAGACTTTTCAGCATGCTCATCTTAACTGCCTCTTCAGAGCAAATGTCTCATTAGCAGATACTAGGCTTTCACAAAGCGCAGGTGACATGCTGCTCTCCCTTGAAGAGAAGCAGACCACCCTAAGTGAACAGGGGGTTGTACAGGGGTTAAATCAGTGCAGGGCGTGCTCTAAGGGTGCAGAATTAGTGCTTGCTGAGAACAGATTGGCTATGTCTATATCCAGAGCTACAGCTGGCTCCCGCTGAGTTGCTGGCTCTATTGAGTTTGGATCTCAGTAGGAGCCTGGAGTCAGGAGCTGGTGCTTTTCACCGAGGCAAAACAGTGCTCGGTGAGCGGCAGGGCTTTGCATCTCCAGCTGAGCTCAGTGCCAAGCCCAGCCTGCTGACTGGCAGCATCTTGCCCCTGTGAGAAGCAGAATCTGCTGAGCTGCCCCATGGGTCAGTGCTCAACCGTAGCAGCGGCTCTCCGTGTGCTTTGGTGGGCATATGGCACGCAGCCGTCCCTCCGCTCTCCCCTGGTGCGTGGCAGGGTGCTTGTTTGCAACGTGGTCTTACGCACGATCGTTCTCCCGATTTTCTCTCTCTTTTGCAGAGTCAGCAGTCTCTTACTCATCATCATCTCTCTTCTGTTCACATTATGTTCACATGTTGACAAGGATGAATGGATGTGGCTGTGCCTGGTGCTGCATACACCAGCCCGTGGGCTATGGAGTGCACATTCTGGCCTTGGCAGGGCTTCCTGGGACAGTTTACGCTGTGGATGGCTCCCCACACAGGGACATGGTGGCTCAGTGGTGGCCTTAGCAGGAAGTTTAGTTACAGCTATTTTCACACATCGTTTGCTGGTGGGATTGCTCTGTAACTGCTGCATGGAGCACCACAGAAATAGATAATATCAGCCTTACAGAAAACAGTATGTTGAACTGAACTGGATTCACTCTGGATAATTCTGGAGAAGGGTTTGGTGGTTTCCAAGGGAAACAAAGTTTTTTTAGTCACTCTTTTGTTCATCAGTAACTTTTGAGCTTGTTGGCTATTTTCGATTAGATTCGGCAAAAGGACACCAGCCTTGAAGAAAATATTTTCTGACAACTTTTGTAAAGGTAGCTGACTGCGTGGGGAAAAGAAAGACCTGAATTAACACTGCTTCTCTTAGGGAAAACCTGTAGCATTAACTCTTCTAGATTGTTGCTCTGTCAAAGCAGCAAAGACATGGTGAATGAAATACACTGTCAACCCAGGTATGTTCACAGACTTCTTTGAAGTGTAGAAAATACTGATTAGATGGGATTTATAGAATAACAGCAAGAAGCAGAGTTGTGCTTAGAAATAAGGCAAATAATGGCTTGCATATTGAGACAGAGTTCCTTCCCTTCTTCTGGCAGTACTTTCAGAACATTTTTCAGACTTCTAACTTGGTCTAAAGTCTGTTGTAATTGGGGGGAGGGGGGGGTGGCAGGGAGAGAGAGCCCTCTTGATTTCAGTGAGTTGGGGGTCAGGTTTGTCATAGTCCATCTCATGCCATCCTGGTGTTTTACAAGCTGAGGAACCAAAACCTTAAAATTAAAGCTTGTATCCTTTTCTGCTGCATTGCAGTCGTGAGCTTGGAGGGGTAGAAGGAAGGGTGGGAAGAGTTTACAGGAAGACTGGATCTTTACTATTGGACTTTAAATAGGCTGGGTTTAAGTCAATTGGCTTGCATGCCCCTCAGCAGCCCTGAACAGCAGCCGTACTAGCTGCAGCTCCTTTTCTTCCTGGAGATGAGTAATAGCTTATCCTATTTGCTTTTCTAAGCACAAGGCACTCTGCAAAGTGTTGGTTGATTCTTCGCTACTCACTAACTAAATATCCATATGTATTATGCCCGCTAGTGGCATTTGCTATAGAACTTTCTGGCCTGATTTGAGAGTGGACAGGAAGAAAAGCAAAGCATATTACTATACTGTGTTTAAGACTGGACCTGAAAAGCGTAACTGAGCTCTAAACAACTTCCCCAAGATCACACAGTGCTGTTACGCAGAAGAGAGGACACATTTCCTGATGGGGAGGGTAATACCTTAAACTTAAGGACCATGTAGTCACCCTTTTTGCCCACATATTTTACAGTCATAAACTAAAATGAATCTGTAAGGTACACCTAGCCAAAATAACTGTCAATTTACTGCTCTCTAGTAGGATAGCTGTTACATGCACTTTTCTGTGTTATCTGCAAACATGTTTATTGCTCTAATCACTAGACTTTACCCTTCTGGTCTAGCCTATGCAATCTGTTTTATTTACATTCTTATACTGTGTTCATCACCAGTTCTGTCGATGAGACCCTTTCAATGGTGCCACAAGAAATGTGGCTAAGAGCCCGTGTGTATTGGTTCTCTCAGCCTCTCCTCATGAGTGCTGTAAGCAGTGAAGCAGCTGGGGTATTTAAGAAGAAAATATAGATAGGTATGTACTGGTGATGTGTGATTTGTAAGAAGAAAGTACATCTTGGAGTTTGCTCTTCATCCTCCAAAATTTGGCCCTATCCCGAAGGAGGTGTTATTTCCTCGTCCCTTATGGTAGGAGGTTTTGCTGTGCTTGAGGAAGAAATTGGAACTATCAACTTGGAGCTCTAAGCTGATTTTTTAATACCTTGGGCCAAAGTTCTGTTTCCTCAGGGTTCAGTTCTGGGGTCAGTTCTGTTCGATATGTTTATCAATGATCTGGATGCAGGACTTGAATGCACCATTAGCAGGTTTGCTGACGGTACCAAACTGAGAGGTGTTGCTGACTCTCTTGAGGGACAAGAGGCCTGGCAGAGGTATCTGGATAGACTGGAGGACTGAGCTGTGATTAATGGGATGAAATTTAACAAGTCAAAATGCCGGATTCTGCATCTGGGGTGAGCAGCGCTGGTCACAAGTATAAACGTGGAGAGGAGCGGCTGGAGAGCCCACAGGAGCCAGCAGCGGGCCCTGGCAGCCCAGAGGGCAAACCGCACCCCGGGGGCATCAAACACAGCCCAGCCAGCCCCCAGCAGAGGGGACTGTCCCGCTGGACACAGCGCTGGTGCGGCCACTCCTCGAGTGATGGGCGCAGGGCTGGGCCCCACCATTTGAGAAGGCTGTGAAGGTCCGTGAATGCCTCCAGAGCAGGGCAACAGAGCTGGTGGAAGGGCTGGAAGCCATGGCCTGGGAGGGGTGGCTGAGGACTTGTGTGTCTGTTCGGTTTGCAGAAAAGGAAGCTTAGGGCAATCTCATTGCTCTCTGCAGCTTCCCAAGGAGGGGACGTGGAGAGGGAGATGCTGAGCTCTGCTCCCTGGGATCCAGTGCCAGGACACGTGGGAATGGTTCAAAGCTGCCCCAGGGGAGGTTCAGACTGGACATCAGGAAGCATTTCTTTACCNAGAGGGTGGTCAGANACTGGAATAGGTGTCCGAGAGAGGTGGTCGATGCCCCGAGCCGGTCAATGTTCAAGAGGCATTTGGACAATGCCTTTAACAATGTGCTTTAACTTTTGGTGAGCCCTGAAGTGCTCGGGTAGTTGGACTAGATAATCATTGTAGGTCCTTTCCAACTGAAAATATTCTATGTTCTATTTTTCCATTCTGTTTTCTAAAGTTACGAATCACCCTGGAGGTAAGGCAATTAAACTTGATTGCTTCACATATAGACAGATCTGTGTGGGGATTAGAAGGCATTTGATCTGCTGACATTGTTAAGAAAGACCGCAGCATTTTGTCTTCAGTATAGTGATGGATTTCTTGTGAAATCTGCTCAAAAACACTGGGAGATGCTCACCAGGTCAGGCAGTAGCAATACTTCTAACTGTACACCATGTGAAAAATACAGTATCTCTAACAAGCCAAAGGTAGACAGGAAGAGCCCCACATTTGAAATCTGATTTTTAAATTAATCTCATGATGCTATGAAGTTTGATTCATGATTGTTGAATACTCAGCCTGTCCTATTTTGTTAAAAAACAGCCTTACTTCGAATGGTAAGAAATGCTGTAGCAGGGCTGCAGAAGAGGGGCAGGGGCCCAAACACCCTGGCCTTGCAGCCAGTGAGGACTTCCAGGTTCAAGAAAAACCTTCAGTAAAAGCCTTGTGCGTGATTTGGTTTCCCTTTATATTCTTTTACTACTGCAAAATAAATGTAAGAGTCTGCTGCCAAACAAATAGAACATAATCTGCCATTTTCTCTTGACCGTTTTGAAATAGTCTGCTAAAATAGCCAAAGTGGCATGCAGGCATGTTGCAAAATCATTTTGCATGAAGGGATTTCTAAAAGCTTCCCCAAAAGCTACCTACAAGTTATTAACTCACATTTGGGGACCATCTGCCTAGTGGCTTTTCAAAATAATGCTATAAGCACACAGGCTAAAAGCAAGGAGTATCTTACAAAAGCATATCTTCCAGAAAAAAAGGAAAGGCAGATCCCAAGATAGTTGAGCCATACCTTTTGTTATACCCATAGGTGATAAATCATAAGGTATTTGGGAACAGAAGTGTATCTGGGGTGTTGCCACAACATATGTATGTTCTGAGAATCATCTTGCAGTTTCTGTTGCAGAGTTTTGACCTCTTTTGGTGCAGCTGCATTTATTTGGGGAAAATGCAGTGTATGTAACAGGGGCATTACTATGGCTCCTCAGACTTTACTATGAGGAATTTACAGCGATTTTCCTGCTGTAGAGAAAGACCAGCCATTGGACATAGGCTTTTTCTAAAGCTGTAAGGCTTTGTCTGTGTGGCAACACCTGGGAAGCGTCATCTGAATGAAAAAAAAAAGCTAGATCTGAGGTACGATGACTTGAAGTGGAGCATACTCCTCTGTGAATAATCACAGAATCACAGAATCACAGAATGTCAGGGGTTGGAAGGGACCTCTGTGGGTCACCCAGTCCAACCCCCCTGCTGAAGCAGGGTCACCTACAGCAGGCTGCACAGGACCTTGTCCAGACGGGGCTTGAATATCTCCAGAGAAGGAGACTCCACAGCCTCCCTGGGCAGCCTGTGCCAGGGCTCCATCACCCTCAGAGTGATCACATTTGAAATAAAGGTAGGCCTGACTCATGTGTAGCTTAGTCCAGTTCAGAATGCTAAAACAAATTTAATCTTTGTTATTTTAAAGGAGAATGACTGTGCAGAGACTAACCAGAATAAACATGGCTTTTCCCTAGGTAGACAATCCCCATTTTTAAAAGTCATCTGAGAAGTCAGGAAAGACACTGGAAGTCACTGGAGAACAGATATGCCATCTCTGTAATTTGCTGTACACAAAGAGCACAATTCAACAAGGTGCTGAGCAATATTTTTTTCAGGCACTAAATTCCGTTTGTCATCTGTGGGTGTTGAGGGCAATTGGTATCACCCATGATGAAGGACAGATGTCACTGAGAATGACTTGTACTGCTCAGTACGCAGATATATCATAGCTCTTACCAAATTCCATGGGTATTGAATGAAGAGTAACTTAATCGTGTAAAGTATGACAAAAACCTTTACCGTTCTTATCTGCAAAACATGCTGACAGCTGGAACTTGGACCAAAGAAATGCCTGCTCCACTCTCCTTTGATTCAAATGGTGTTTGGACTCTGAAGGCCTGTTCCTCTACTGGAGAACTGAATGGAAATTTTGCAACTGGCTTCAGCAGATGTAGGATCGAATAGCGCTGCTGCTGCTTTCAGTAAACTTTCCCACTGCTGGCTGGGTGCCGTAGCAGTCAGTGTGAGCCTTGTTCTGAACTAGTGAAGAAAAGCCACAGAAAGCATATTTTGAAAAAGGGTGAGATGAGGATGAGATAATTATTATTCACTGTCAGCTCTGAGCCTAAATTACGATTCAGTCTGTTTCTGTGCTTTCTAGAATGGCATCACATGGCATCATATAAGGCTGGGTGTGACCGTCAGTAGATAATGCTTAACCTGGAAAAAAAGGAGCTTCAGAAGGTAGAAGGAATTTGAGGCAAATGAGACTTTTGGACTTTCCTGAAGAAAACTTGTCTGAAGGGTTACAAGTAATGAAATGATGTTTAAAGGCCTTGTGTAGCATCATAGCGTGCCACACTAGTGTTCAGTATTTGAGAAGATAGCT
>Ga0065711_1038297_pt1 | contig 18938 bp, 13 predicted proteins | sample Hoacrofraction12_FD_59098 | JGI IMG/M metagenome (GOLD analysis project Ga0065711, IMG submission 59098) | Hoatzin crop microbial communities from Cojedes, Venezuela - Epithelial fraction 12 v2 (version 2) | ecosystem: Host-associated > Birds > Digestive system > Esophagus > Crop | place... | reverse complement strand
AACTTGGAGCTAATTAGTAATGTATAACAGAGGAAGTACTTTTCTTCTCCCTGAAAGAATAATTTGCCCTGCTAACAGATAACTCTTGGCACTATGAGAAGAACAGGCCACAAAAATCTTTTTCTTAAAGATGCAGCAAGAGGAATGGATGGTTTTCTGGAGGTTCTCTTGGGATTACTTGTGTGTTGAACATCAGATATACCATGGAAAACAGTTACTTAACTGACTGCTTATGTTTCTCAGAACTTGCTTTTCTCCTCTGCTCTTTACTGTGTTGTGTCAAAATTGGGTATACTTATTATAGCTTTACTATAAAACCAAAGGTTCACCAGACCATGCTCTGTCACGCCCACCATGTGTTAGCTGATTACCTAAAGTTCCTTCTCTTTGCTTTCCTTCCTTTCTTCTCCACCCACACCCTGGCACCCCTGCTAATTGTTTTGTGGAGGTTACTGCTCTCTGAGCCCTTTAGATGAGCTCTGAGAAAAGCATTGTGAGCAATGTGGTGGCCTCCTTCAGGCTGTGTCTCTTCTGAAGACGGTAAAACTGAAATTAGCTACGTTTGTATAACCCAAGATTCATTCCTATTTTATAGGTAAGAATGGCTCAACTCAAAATCTAATTTACACTATAGGCTGGGGAAAACACTTAATTATACTTGAAGGAGGAGGAAGTGGTGAAGGGGGAAACGACAAGCCCAAACAACATAAAAACAAATGTATGCTGTGAAAGGCAACTGAAGCGGGCAACATAATAATTTAATAAAAACTGCATAGTTTTTTTTCTTTCCTTGAAGAGCCACTGTGCGTTAATGCTGCCCTGAACAAAGCCCTTTCATCTTCTGGGGATGATTTTGAATTAGAGTTATTTTAATACCACTGAATACAAATTAAAATGAAGGCTGTCTTGAAATCACCTAAAGATATGGTTGTCCCTAATTTCTGACAACTTATTCTCCACACACTGCTTTTCATCACTGGGCATTGTGTTCCGTTGTAAACGGCATCCTTTTATTCATGTGAAGTCTGGCTGCCATCTCATGCCAGAACAATTCAGTAAGGTTGCTCTTGATTTTGTCAGCATAGTGAGATAAATCATATTTCCTTTATTAAAAATTCCAGCTTATGGTGTTAATTACTCATGATAATGAAATGCATATAGTAGTAAACCTGAGCAGAAACTCCTACAATTGCTATAGAACTTCTCATAATTGTTGCTTGGCTATTGGAGTTCTTGGATCTCTGGAAGTTGACTATTTGTGAAATATGGTGCTTGCCTAAATACAGGATTGAATTCTGCAACTCATAGAAGACCTCATCAAATTGGGTGAAAATGAACATGTACGAGTTATAAGGGTTTGTTGCTGGTTGTAATCTCTAGCATTTTTAATTAGTGGGTTGATGGACAAGACCTATGTTACTGTCTAGCGTAGTTAAGTTTATCACATGCACAGTCCTCGTCTTCTCTTTCCGTGAATGCAAAACTTCTATTAACTTGACTAGGATTTCAGTTTTGCATGACTTACTGAGTAAAGGTTTTGGTAAGACACTTATGAAACAAAATTTTACTGAAATGGCTGTTTGTTTGAACACAACAAAAGATGGTGATGTAGCTACTCTAGAAAACATTTCCCTGAAAGCAGTTTTGGGTTTGTTATTTTCTGCAAATCTTTTTTCCCAGCACAGATGAAAGGCAGTGTCAAAATGTGCTTGACTGTTGCAAATTTGGTCTTGATAGGATCAAACTTTAGCTGTATATGGTTCTGAATTATCAGAAAGAGTTAAGAGATTGAAATTATGGAATTAGGAGAAGGGGTGAACTCTGACTGAGAAAGTGATACTTCTATCACTGATAGAAACAAATATTGACACAAGGGATTTCTTCTTCTGGGGAACTATATAAGGTGTACATTCTTTAAAATCGTGCTGACTTTCTATGTAAAGCTTGTGGTGTGGCATCTGAGGTCGAACATAAATTAGTGCATGCTCTGAGAAGCTGGAACTCTTTAAGTATCATGTTTAAGCAATTAGAAAGACTTGAAGTCTTAGCCCTGGTGTCAGGACCTGGGACAACCGGAGTAGGGTCATCTCTGGTCATCAGTGGTCTGGAGTTATGCTTTTGGGCAGAAACCATGTGTGGCTTCTGCCTAGGCTCTTCCAGTAAGGTGGTGTGTAGGATCTTGTAATCATGATCTGGTGAATAGACTGTCGACCATTGACCAAAAATCTTGTCCAACCTACACATGATCTCCCTCCTGCAAGTTATAACAAGTAATTTGTTTTGCACGATTACATTTTATTCAAGGGGATCAATGTGTTTTACAATAGTTCTGTATATTAATTCTCTTGTCTGCTAGTAGCTGTATTTTGTGGAAGAATACAAGGAGACAGAAATTGCATAAGGTTGCATATGAAAAAAATAGTCAAACACAGAAGTCAGTTCTCCTGTTCCAGCTGTGTTTTAATTTCTAAGCATGACTTTAAATTATGCATAATATTCAAGAATTTCTCCCCAGTAAATACCCAGTCATGTGAGGCACTGCTTTCAGGTGATGTTCATTACCTTGATCGGTAATATCAGCATTTGTGGGAGATCTTTGAGCAATTTCACAGGAACGTACATCATCTTGCAAGACTACATGTTTGTAAGGAGCAGGGATGCAAAAATCATCCAGAAGTTTTCAGGCACAGTTATTAAACCGTTTCCTGTTCTTCCAGTCCAAGTGACCAACTGTGGCATTAGCATCATGTGGGAAGATGTGGCAACATGTCCAGGGTCAGCAGGTTATCTTCTCTGAGGAACAGCCAGGTGCAGACCTTAGGGGACTAGTAGGAGTATACCTTTACTGCAGTCCAAGGTAGAACTGATCCATGTGAAATTTTGAGGATGACAGCTGTGGTAAAGCTCCCCTCTGAAAGCAGCCACACTTTGGGGGCATGTTCTGGGGGCATGTTCTGAGTTACTTGAGTGCACACATGGGATCCTGAATGGGCTTGTGCAGGCCCTGATGGATACCAGGAATCTGCAGTCTCGCTGCTGTGGATAACAGAGCTGTCTAGCTCAAAGCTAGTTTGAGTGTTTTCTTACGTACTGCAGATACAGTTTTTGACTGCATTGCAGATAAACTGTGTATGTAACTTGATTTATGTATGAACATGTTTACTCACCCTGAAACAGAGAAACACAAAGACCGTATGCAGCATTATCCCTACTGTACACAGTGCTCCAATGGCAATAAGCTGATTTCAAGAGAAGACCTGTCCCTTATTTGCCTCAAACCAATGATGTTTTCTAGCTGTGTAGTAGAATACCTTACAGTTTTGATATCAACTTGCATCATTTTGAAGATGAGTACATGCTTATACACTGCAAAAATAGTTGAGGAAGCTGTCTGTCACTTGCCCTTCTTTGTGTCCAGTGATAGCAATGTAGTATTGTGTGTGTTTCTTACGTTAATGTTGAGTGAACTAGATTTACCTCTGGTAACGAGTAAAAATTGGAGAATGTGGTGTATGCCCAAACTGTCAATGACTTAAAAACATTTTAAAAAGACTTCTTTTATTATGACCTTCTGTAGCTCTTTGAGGGTGTAACTGCAATTTCTATTTATTTTCAATGAAGTGTTCAAGTATGTGAAACTAGTAATATGAGAAGTGCCATAGACAATACAGTAGTCTAATAAAAAGAACTGCTATGTGTACTCTCAGCAACCATGGGGGAAAATATAGCAATTTAGCCAAATGTTGAGAGCAAATAATCTTGTTCCTTTTTCTATCTTTTTGAAGTTTCGGTGAGCATACTGCAGAGCCAGACTTAAAGTTTGACATGCCTCTAATTAGTGACTGAGAAAAGAAGGTGTATTTGTGTGTGTCAGCTGGAAAAACGTGCCTTCAAGGACTCAGCTCTGTTGATCTTGGATCTGATTTCAAATTGGCTGACTTGCAAAGCAGCCCTTTAAACTTAGATACTGCTTCAGAACGACTGCTGTCAAAATAGTAGAAAAAATAAACAAGGAAGCCCTATATATCGAACCCTGTAGTGTATGCAAAAAGTAGCTCTAGAATCAGCATGGCTGACTGTGTTATAAATGATGTGCCATAGGTATCCAGCTGTGTAGATGTAAGACTTCTTCCTCTGGAAATGCATGTGCATCTCTTTGTATTTGCTGAGGAATTATCCAAACTCACATATACAATATTTTCTTGGGAATTGAACTGCATTTTAAATGTTCTAGTGGTTTCATCAAACAGTCTGGAAGAAATGCAGTTGGCTGCTATACGCATTTGAAAATATAGGAACAATAGCATCTTTTTCAAGCAGGGTCATGTGGGATAGAGATGAGGGAGGTAATACTTGTCCACAGGAAATGGTGAGATTTCGGTTGTGTAACCTCCCAAGCTGCCTTACGCAGTTTCATCCAGCTGTTCCAGCAGTGAATCCAATTTTTTCAGATGTATCCATACACTTATGAGATGACTCGAGCTTGAAGAATTTTATTCTACTGCTGTTTTGGGCTCAGCTTTTGCAAAAATGTATTTACCTGTTTTGTAGTTCTACAGCTATGAAGAATCTGTAGGATTCAAAGACAGCAGAGTGGTTTATAGACTGATGCTAGAAAGAGCTGCTTGAAAACTGGAATTTTGGATTGAAAATCAAATTGAAAAATTGAAAGATAAATTCACCACTGTTTAGATTAAACAAGCTTTGTGCATGTGCTTTTCAACAAAATGGGAAACAAGTGAACACTTTGACAACTGATCCCTTTTTCTTCTCTTGACAAGCCAAATAAATTTTTGGATTATTTCACCACCCCCACCCCTCCTTCACCCCGGATTCTTAGAAATATTATTTCAGACAAGTTGAAGACTCATTTTAAAAATGTAAAACCAAAATATCTTGGTATTTCCCAAGAGAATAACTTAATCTAGAAATGTCAAAATTAAATATTTAAGCTTCTTCAAGAATCCTCATCTACACTTTGTTTAAAACATGTTTTCTGAATTTAACCTGGGTTTGTGAACACTATTGTTCCCTCAGAACTCCATTTTTCTGAGTTTGGTGATGGATGCAGGGCAAGTCCTCTATTACAACTTGTTATTTGACTGCAGGCAAATCATGCTCTCCATGTCTCCAGTGTTCAAGAGGGGACAGTGCACAGACTTGTGAAGTCAGTTATTCTTTCATGTAACAAGGCAAGCTCAGGCCTTGAACAAAAGCAGACCTTGTGGATTAGGTCTGTGGGGTTTCATGAAGCTGCACATAGTGTTTGGAAGCAACAGATCTGGAGAAGCAGTCTGACTGATGCTGCACAACAGAGCCGTTATTCAGAGCAGTTCTGCATCTGTGAGTTATAAGCTGCAAATTGCTATTGCCAAGCCTGATCTTCTCCAAGTGTGTACGTACATGTCAACAAATTAGAGCAGGACCGCAAGTAACGTGGCACTCCTGGCTTGCTTTACTCCCAAAGAAATGACCCGCCCTCAGTCTAAATTTCTCTTGGCTGCAGAGAAGCAGGACATGAGTTTAATATTTTGGATAATAAACAGAACACTGAATTAAGATCAGGATGATGCACCAGACAGGGAATCGTTTGTGCTGCTCTGCTTGTCTCTTTTTTGGGCTTTTTGCCTAGCTGGCCAGCACCCAGGGAGCACAAACTGCTGCCGTTCGCTCCAGGAGACCAGCAGCTGAGGGAAACTGGTTGGGAATTAAGTCCTGCTTCCCATTCCTGATGATGAGAGGCACTTACTGAGTGCAGCAGGGGAGCTGATGGTCTGTCTGAGGAAAACAGCTTGCCAGGGCTCCGGAGGGAATGGCAGCTGCTTGGGGAGGAGGAGCAAAGCATTGGGACACAGTGGCGCAGCCAAGCCTACAGCTGTAGCAGAAAATGTTATTTTAGAAATCCTGGGCTGATTCAAATAACAGCCTGGCTGAACAACTTCAGCGTGTAATGCTGCCATGATGAAGGCGCTATGGGAGAGCTGCCTGAAGCACTGGGGCAGCTGGAGGTCAGCAGCTAAGGAAGCAAAACGGAGCAGCCTGTGGACAGGTTGCCAGGCTCGCTCAGAGACCCTGTGGAAAGGGCAGGACTCTGACAGCATTGGGTGCCCAACTGAGAGAAGGTACCCCATACTCCGAGAGAAACTGGGTGAGCAGCAGGCAGTGGAGGCTGCTCTGTGAGTATGTGGGGACAGTGCAGCAGAGTAATGCTGCACGTGAGGTTGTCATAGGGCATGCCAGATGTGTGTGATGGTGAATATATCCACAAGTAAAAGACAGTGAAAATGAAAGCAGGGGGAGAAGTCAAAAAGCTGCTAATGTCTGAGATGATGTAGTCTAAAGTGAAAGGGGAGGAATGGAGCATGGAGGAGAAAATGGAGAATTTGGAACATTCCAGCATAGCGGGCAAAAGGAATTTGGAGGCTGAGTGTCTTGTGACCAGAAAGTACACTTGTGGGAACTGTTCCTACTACAAATGACCCTGACAGCTGTTGAAAAAATAATTACTTTCTTCTGTGCTGCAAGTTTCTCCCCTTCATAGAATGGGGACCCTAACACCCTTCAATCTAATGTCGGGTGTGCGCACCAGTTATCTGTGTGTGGGAAGGCCCAGAGACCTCAATCAGGGTCTGTCTTGTTAAACCGAGCATTGTAAACAGAAGAAGAGCCCAGACAGCTTTAAAAATAATTAATCTGTAATTTAAGTGTATTTACGTATCACTGTAGGGAAGCTGTTTGTAAGAGTTCCAGCAATATGTTACGGCTTTAAAAGGAGGACATAGGTGGGAAGTGAAGAATAACTGTGAAATGGCAATAATCAAATAAATTAAGCTCACAGAATAGTAGTTCTTAGTCATAGGCAGAAAATAGCAGGAACAGATTTCCCAATATCTGGCAGAATTGAGAATAGACCTTTCAGTACAGCTAAAGACTAAAAATAAAGAAGATTTGGGATACTTAGGAGAAAGGGGCACAGAATTAGAATGGATTATGCCGCTCTTGCTGGGAGAATTGAGGTGATCATAAGTTCTTAGCCTGTAACTTCTGTGGCTAGATAAGGTGTGTACTCTTAATGTTGTGATTTGGAATCGTGGTGTTAAAAGGATTATTTAGTGTCCTGCATGCATTTAGCTGGCCCAAATGTGTGAGGTTTTTTTTTTTCCTAAATGAGTAGTGTAGGCAGAGTCCGTTCAATCCCAATCTGGTTAGAAGGAGGGTTGTTAAATGGGAAGTGGTTTATTGATGACTATTTTCATAAGCTGTGATAGCTCACCTTTATAATTTTAAGAGATTCTTGCTTTGCTCTTTCACTTAGTGCAAGGTCATGGAACAATTGATTTGGCATTTGGTACAATTTGCAGTTAAAGGGCTGGAAACCATGGGTGAGGAAGGGGAAAGGTTACAGTGTTTGTTTTACTTCTTTCCCCATGCTCTCCTCCTCCCTCCCCCAAATGATTACCTGCTGCATTTGCAAGGAAAATTAATAACCAGACTGTCAATCTACAGATTTCTGCTTGATTAGAGGCTCAGTTGAATCCAATAGTTCTCTCTCGAGCAGGTGCCAAAGACAGAATGGGATTCTTCTGCTGTTACCCACAGCCTCCCTCCCACCTTCACGAAGATAGCAGCAAATCCATGTTGTGTGCTTTTATCAAAAAGTGTAACACAGCATTTACAGTGCAGTGCACAGTTATCCTTTACTTTCAGTTATTTTTAATCCTTTATAAGGTTCTCATCTAACATATGACAGTTTTTTAAAGTTTTAAAACAGTGTGATTTGACTGTTGTCTGAAGATACGATTTTATTTTTTTTTTAAAAAAACCTACCACACCACAAACCAGCATCCAACAATGGAGTGCTCTCATATGCAAGGATGCTCTATTGTGATGTTACATACTAATTTGCGGTCCACAAAATCTGCCTCATAGTACAGTGGCTCTTTCTCCGTGGGGGATAGAGAGGTCCTGATGTAATTTGAAGGATGTCAAAGCTAGTGGGGATCTTCACGCAATGTGGGCAATGGTTTAGCATTTGGGTTGGAAGCACAGTAGCAGCAGCCTCGTGACAACAGCTCTGTTTGTGACACTTTTGCCATGACAAAGTTCCCTAGCAACCGCAGCTGGCAAGCAGGGCGTGCTTGCAGGGAGGCTGTCCTCCTGCCTTGAAATGTGCCGAGGGCTGGGGGAGAAAATGGCCCGACTCCAGTCAGGACTGTGTGCCTGAACAACTGGAGAGCGGCTGCCTTGCAAATGGCAGGCACACTGAAAAACTGCTGTGGTGTGTGCCTTGGCTTTCCAAGCTGTAGCATGCTCCAGGATGAAACACTTTGTGACAGATATTGGCCAGTGTTTGTGATGAGTATCATCCACAATATATCATACTGGCTAAAGATTCCTATAGGAAACGCTGTTCTCGGTACTGGGGACAAGAAGAAAACAGGCTGAACTTATTTCGTTCCTTTTTCTTTATGAAGAGGAGTTTGTGATTAGAATAATGTCATACAGCAGCTGCAAAAATACAACGCAACTCCTGCAGTCTGGTATCCAAGATCATTTTACTTTAAGGAAACACTGTAAAGAACAAACTGTCCTTAACCTTATTTTCATAATGAAAATAGAAATCTAGTGAAGCCTTCTGTGATTAGTGATCCTTAGGCACTGAAGGCACTCTGTTGCAAACAGTAGCCCGAACCTTTCTGTGCGGCCTCACTAGGTTAGAGATTGTGCCTTGCTCTTTCTTAGGGAATGTTTTCTGTTAACAAGCCCTATTTACAGTGTGCAAAGAGTTAGTTATATTCTGTGCTTAATGAGTTCTTAGTTTCTGAGAATTCCTCTGGCTGAGAACTGTTGACATATTTCATAGGCAAACCATTTGCTGTTATCCCTGGCTTGCAGAAAGACTGCAACTGCTTTACCTGTGTAGGTGCTGGTAGTGAAACAGAGGGGTGAATGATAGGAATGGGGATTCCCTGAGAAAACTGGGCTATAAAACACATGCTGTGCAACTTCCATGAGAAGTTTCTTAATTTCTGTAGTGTTGCTCTTTAAAGTTGCCCAGCTTCAGAAAAAGCAGTTGTGTACAATGAAGGCTATCTGTGCCAAGGAGCCATTTTCAGAGGAAATGTGGGATAAGGAGGTGGTGTTTCCCCTACAGCTAATAAAAAAATAAAGATGCGTAATTATTTCTTCAGTTCATAAGGGAACTGGGTTTTGTATTTATGAGAAAAACAAGCTTATTAGTATTGCAGTAACCCATGGACAATACGAGTATTACCTAATCTTGCCGGCTACACTTCAAGATGTGGGGAAAGCTTAACCTGTTTCTGTTCTTACCTACCTAATTGTACCACTAATAAGAACTGGCATTTGAGTGCTATTGACTTTCATGCCTTAGTGAGAGCTGGGTATACCTGGTGCTGGACAGGATGAAACCTTTTGGCTGTCTTTTGCTGATGTAAACCAGGAGTACAATTCCACAGATAAGCTGGCATGGTTATGGTGAAAGGGAGAAGAAACTGGACCTCTGTGTGTGTGTGTGTGTGGTTTTTTTTTTTTAATGGGGAATACTGGCTATAGCAGTGGAAGTCTGCATGTATGAGTGATAATGACAAATGAATAGGGAAACGAATGGAGAACATGTCAGGGAAACAGTCAGGAAATGGCAGTTAATGTCAACCGAAAGGAAAATGAGCTGTGTACAGCACTCACACAGCAAGGGATGAAAAGGAGAGGAGCAACATAGTTAATATGGCTTCTCTCATCATATTTAATTTTTTGATGGGGATGAAAGCCTGAAAATAAGCTGGAGGCAGCAGACTTTGTTGTTTAATCCCCAAGCACTTCCCCTTTTCCAGTGTAACTAGGGGAACCTGGCATTAGTTATTACTTCAGGTGGCTGGGGAGCAGGAGGGATTTATGGCTGGGAAGTGAAGAGTTTAGAAGTCAGTTGCAATTCATCTAATCACAGCCACTGAACTGACTTTAATTTGAGAGCATTTGGTGTGTTGTTGGCAAGCTTTCCATCTATCATAAACAAAGGCACCAAACTAATGAAAATACTTGCCAACCCCCTTACCTCCTACACAAAAACATTAAAAAGGCAAGTGGCAAAGACGTGTCTGATGTTGAATTAATACTGGCAGGGGTGTGGAGAGCACTATTGATCTGCTTCACACAGGCATGTCTATAACTCAGATGGCTGTGTTAGTATGAAATAGCAGATACAGAGAAGTAGTTTGATATTGGGTGAGAAGGAATCTGCCTCTAATAATTATACACATGGGCAAAGCAGCTTTTAAAGCAAATCAAAGTGAAGAGTTTGGTCCAAATTCAACTCTGCTACAACTCCACCGAGGGCAGTATTGTTACACCAAGGATGGATTTGTCTTTCAGACCTTCACAAAGGGGATGTTATTGAGGCTGGTGAAATGAATTGACAATATAGTGGGTCTCGGGAGGCGATATTCAGAGCAGTAAAAACCCTGGCCTTTTTTGCCAGGCAAGTACTGCAGATGGTGCAAAGGGCTCTGTGTTCCCCACTGTGCCACCAGGAGGGATCTTTCCTTTTGTGAAAAGAAAAGGCAGTGACGAGAAAGATAGATGGCAGCTGACCTGCCTATAGGAGTAGTCATTAACATGAGAGGAAATAATCAGCCCTTTGTCTGGAGGGGTGGAAACAGCCAGCAGCCTTGCTGAACAAATGAAAATGTCCAGTCAGGTTTCGTGCATCTCTTTGCTGGGGCAGGAAAGGGAAGCAGTTGGAAAGACAGTGCAAAGCTCGTATGGTAGTGCTATTCCCCATTTTATTTACAATTCGTAACACTTTCCACTCAAGGTTCTTTGATGACAACTAAAGCTAAGCAGTACTAGACTTTCCCGGACAAACAACGCTCTACAAAATGACTATGTGAAGTGATTCTGTTGATTCAGTAAGTGGCACTGTTCTCCCTGACTCAATCCTGTAGCACCATGAGACCAGGGGACACTGTGCTGTCTGTCATTTAGATCTGCAGTAATCACGAGTTCTTAGTTACTTGTGACAGAAAACATACCTGGCCGCCTTTCTGAAAAAAGGTAAGAAATGTATTCATGCAGAGGGTCAGCTTCTTCAGCAACAAAACCATGCGTTGTTCTAAACGAGACTGATGTCCATTGCTTTATCCAAGCCTGTGAATGTGTAAGGGCTGAAGGTCCCGCTTCTCTGCTTTAATTTTCACTTTTAAAAGTGGAACTAGAGAGAAAGGCATCCTTTGGTTTATGCTCCAGTCTCTTTCCCAGCTTAAGTGAACTTGGCTCAGGCCACTTGAAAAAGCAGAAAAAGTAAACTCATTTTCTGTGGGAACATTAAGGCCTTCAAGTTTCTGAACGGTGTAAATGCCAAGAAGAAAGAGGCTTTGTTTTCATAAGGATGAGCAACAGATTGACATTAAGGGAAGAAAAATTTAGGCTTTATATCATGAAACGCTGCCTTTCAATGGAGCTCGTGTGCCACCGGCACATTCTGAGGAAGAGGCAGATCATTCCGGCAAATGGCTCTTTTAAAAGTGGAATAGCCAAAATGTTGAGCTGTGTAGCGACTGGTCCTGGCAGTAGCTGGGAGATAGCTGGTGATGGCATGAAGGTCTGAGACCTGCGCGTTCAAAGAGACTGAGGTTGTCCTTTTGCTGATGTGCCTTGTGCTCAGTGCTGGCATGCATGGCAGAAACTTGACTCATTGCAGTGCTCCCGAGCATGAGCAATGCAGTGCCTTCCAACCTACGGGCATATGTAGACATCTATAGCTTCAGGTTGAAGAAACAGCTTGAAAAGCTATTGACAGTTGTGAAATGATTTTGATTTTTATTGTTAGTATATTCCTCTTTGGCACTGGAAAGCTGAAGTACCTAAAGGAGATCTGGAATGTTAAACTGTTCATTAGGTTCATTGCCTTGTGGCAGAAACAAGGCTACAGAGATGAGGGAAATAGTCAAACCCAGAATTGCAACAGGAGACTCAAACTGTGATTTCCAACCTTTTCAAACTTGGGGTAAAGACTATTTAGGTCTTTGTTCCTGGGGTAGGGACTGGCCCCTCTCAGGACAGGTAATGCAGGGCCTGTTCTGCCCAAAGTGTGAGTAATCTTGCGTGCAGGGCTTTTGCGAGATGAGTAAGAAGCAGCCCCTGATGCAATCTGCTCGCACCAGATGGGTCAGCTTTTATTTGCAGTGTTCAGTCTTAGCTCTCTTCTAGTCCTAATGTAAACTTGCCATAAAGCCTATCTGTCTGAACACAGACTCCCCACCCCATCTGCAGCTTGTCTTACAACAGGGGCAAAGCAGCACATTTTTGTCGCAGTAAATGGGACCCCTCAGTTATCTAATGGTTGCTGATTTGCACAAAATTGCTTCCAGTAAACACAATTTGATGCTTTGTCAAAAGAAGACTAGATGAGTTCAAGTTGTGAATTTCCCTCATTAATTTTTTGAGTGGGGTGGGGGGATAGGAGGGAATTCAAAAACCCCATAAAACAAAAAAAACCAAATCCCCAGCAGTGGATATGATCCCTTTCAGGACGCAATTTGAGACCATTCGTGACCTGTTCGTCATTCTGTGTCCTGTCCTCCCCATGCTGAATGCCAGGAAATGGAGCAGGAATGCACTAAACTGCGTGTTTGCAGCAATAATGGTTCAGTGGGCAAGAAAGTATCAGTGAATAAGCCCTGTCTCAGTGAGAGCAGTTAAAGAAGAACACTTCTAACTTGAAGGCAGTGTTGTTACACAGCTGAAAGTCCCTTGTCCTCTTATTCCTTGATGTACTGACTTTAGGTCTATTTTCCAGTTCAGCAGAAAAGATGACTCCAAAGGCTCTCTCCCAGCTTTGCCTCCCTGTACCGCAGCACGATTGGGTTCAGCTAAGGGCAGGCACAGCCTTCTCCATGGCTGGGTTGCTTGGCAGCGCTGGCAAGGAGGCCAGACACATGCACAGTGGCATGTGGCTGGGGTGCATGTCCTGGTAAACTTTCTAAGCTACATTCCGAAAAATAAGGTGAAGAGGAGGCTCCGTTTATTCATCTGCTCCTCAGATGCAAAGGGAGGTGGTGCTTTAAGGTGAAAGGCAGACAGGATGTTTTTGATGGCATCCCCTTAAAGTTCAAAGATCAGCAAAATTATTTGATATTTGCCTTTTCAGTTTTTAAATTCCTGAAGTCACTGGCCCCCCTTCTTAAAAAACAAAAAGCAAACCAGGTTCCTAGTCAGAAGGATTTTTTCTCTCGGAAAAACCAATAGTCCTGGCAGTGCATTAGAGAAACTGGCTGCGCTGTCCAGATGTATGCTCCGCTCAGCTCTGCAAATTGCTGTAAAACCCACTTTAGGTATTTGAATTCAAGCCACTGATGCAAGACCGGGAAAAGTGGCCCCACAAAAAGGGAAACATTTACAGGGCAATTGCCACTGCGCGTGGCAAGCCCCTTTCTTAGCACAAGAACACTGTCGTCTGGGACTAACTTCTCAGTTAATCTTCAGCTTTTCCACACATAATGATAAGCCTGTGGCTGGACTCATGCACAGATCAAGATTTCAGCAGGTAGATCTGAAATTAAGATCACACTGGGTCCCCATAACCTTCCTCTCTCCTAAGGGAACCATATCGACTTTTCTTGCATCTGAGATGATTAAAACTTATGTATCACAGGGCTATTGTGAACATTGCCAGCACCATTTCTCTTGTCAACACTGGAAATAAGGGTGGGAAGCACAGGGAGACAGCTGCCTAGGTCCTGGGGTGGCCCAGCTCCGGTGGCAGATGGGTGGGTTTCCCACTGCTGAGGTGCTGGGCAGGCAGAGCTGTGGTCTGCAAGTGCCGTGGCTCCTTCCCCTCCTCTGACACCCAGGACCCAGTGCTGGCAGGAGCCCTTCAGTGACCAGGGCCCCCCTCTCCTCTGCGCATTAGAAATGTGTGTTAGCTCATCTGGCCTCCCTGAAACTGAATGCTATTTCAAGTTTTAAAACTTCCTAAATGCTCTAATTCATTTTAAGTGGAAAAAAAATGCAGAAAAAGGGAAAATTGATGCTTCTCAGTTACTTTTACTCTCTCAGCTTTCTCTGAGCAACAGCAGAATTAGATATATGGAAAAAGGCAATTATTCCACTGTTTGGTTTGAGACTAAATTTTTAGTTTGGAATCATGTTATCAAACTGAGAAGAGTCCAAGGGAAAAATTTTGAAGAAAATTAAAGCATTTTCTTCTAAAATCAGAAGCCCAGATTTTATACTAGCAGAAGTGATTTACTTGGGAAAGGATTTATAAACTTTGTCTCTTCAAAAAAGATTTTTTCCTTTCTGTATAAACTTTCTTCTTATATGCATTCTTTTTTCCCTGGAGCTTTTCTTACACAAGGCCTAACAACAACAAAAAAAAAACCCCAGCCCCAACTTTGCAAACCTAGGGAACTTGCCAAGTTCTCCCAAATGTATGATTCCTATTATATAGGTTTCCTTTTCACATAAAGAGATGTGATACTTGAAAATGTCTCAGATTTTTCTGTAAGGGGATAAAATGAATGTGTTTACCAAATGGACAGCTTATATGAATGATTTCTGATTTTATTTTTTAACAGAAATCTGCCAGCTATGTGCAACTGGGAGTTAATTCATACTGAATTTATGCAAGAAATTTCTCTCTTTTTGTATTCATAAATTCTTTTTTAACATAATCTGAATTTCAGGCTTAACTCCAGTTTAACAGATGCTTTTGCCCATGAACATATTAATAGACAGTTGTCCTTCCTTTAACTAGCGTGAGTTTCCTGGCTTTGTCATCATGTTCCCATTTAAACCTCTGGGGGTTTTGGGGCCTTGTCATGGAAAAATATTGTTGTGGGATGGAGCTTATTTGGGTGAAGGTGACAGGGAGCCAGCAAAGAGAGGAAGTGAGCTGGTTTGAGAGTGCTGGAGTTCATGTGATAAATGACATTCTTTACTACCCTGTCACTGCTGGAGCAGAGAGATACCTCTTTCTTATCGGGGAAGGCCCGTGCATATCCTGCATCCCCAACGGGGCTGTTGGCTGTGGCGGTTGGGCTATGGGCCTGAAAGCAGCCTGAAAATATTATATTAGCCAAGGTTCAAGGAGACACCTTGGTGTTTTTATAATGGTTAATCCTCAGGGGTACAGGTATCTTTGTATCTGAAATCTGTCCTCCCTTCTGAAGTAGAATGAAAAACTGAAATTTCTTGTGAGAACATGAACCAGTATTGTTTCATAATTTTCATCTTTTTAAATTTACTTTTGAATTTAGGTATAGTATATGATGTCAGATAATATCCCTCTATACTAATATTTAATGCAGTAAGGTTATAAATGTGCAAAATTTTAACAAAAACAAACCAACAATCAAATGATTAATACTGACATCTGTTCCATGGAGCCTTTGGTGAAATCAGCACACTATTGTGCAATGTTTCTTTTTTTTTTTTTTGATGTAAAGGTGTCTTCTTCTTAATTGCTAAACATCTGAGCAGCATTTTTGATCAGTTCTGCAGCAAGTGGTCTCCAACAATGAGAGCTAATTTAACTATGCCTGAGTTGCTCTGAATTCCATAGCTTATGGATGGCACTGCAGTGAAACACCAAACATAAAGACTATCCAAGGGGAAATGAAATAATAAGGGGCGGAAAATGGACTGTCAAGGAATGTCAGACCAGAGGACTCTTTGTCCTGTGAACTCTTGCACTGGCTTTACCAGTTGTCTGCGTTTTTCAGACAAGAAAGAATATTTTATATGGGGGGAGAAGGACATGGCTGATTCTGAGGGCAAGAGGGTTTATGGCTGCCTTCAAAGGGGTGATGCTTGCTGACCTTCACCTTCGTATAAGTGCAGCATATTTGAAGGTTTTGTGGCAGATCTGCCCCTTCTGAAGACACGGGGGAGGAGAGTGGGCCAGTACAGGAGGACAGTTTGCCATCTGCAGGGAAGCATCAGCATAACACTGCGGCACGCACTGGGGATAAGTGCTGAGAATGAGTGACTTGTTTCTCCAGTCTTCTTCAGTGGTACTGACTTCTTGTCAAGCCAGTTTACCTTGGAAGAAAATGTGGAAATACGAGTCCCTGCAGGAGGAGAGCAGCAGGGGTGTACTGCTGGTCTGCTTGGGATGGCCGTTGCCTGTGCACGTGTGGGCACAGTCTGGCCAGGCTCCTGCACCCTTCGGAGCTGGTGGAGCAGGTTCTTCTTTGGAGAGGCCTTCACAGAAGCCTGCTGCTCTAGGGAAGCTCCGATGCCTTATCCCTAGCACAGTTACAGGCAACTGGTACCTATAATGTCTGGGAAACTGGGGCAGAGTTTGTTGAGGCATGATTTATCAAGTGGGTGGAAGTGAGCCAGAAAGTCAGGAATAGGGGCTGGGAACTGTACTTTCAGGGAGGTAGATATTCACGCATTTTCTTCATGCAGCTATGGCTTGAAACTGTTTAAATTATATTGTAGTTGTAGATTAACTTGCTATTTTTTCAGAGATATTAATTTCTAGATAATACAAAACCTCTTTGTAAGGACTTTTGTGAAGGTAGGTGATGTATTAGTGAAGTTGGCCTGTTTATCTTCAATTAGAAAAATCTTATAAGCCTTCTTAGTTTTAAAGAGTTTGGGCCTCCACTTCATACTGCAGAGCTGCATGACAGCAAATTCATGTAAACCAGAGAACTGTTTCACTGTGGTGCAAAATTAAAGCATTAGAGCTTCACTCCATGCCTGAAGGAGAAACCTCATAGATCGTATGAACAGTTTTCCCTGCATGTGTTGTATCCCAATATAAATGGCAGAGCTCATCTGTGTTTTTAGCCGCTTGTAGAGCATATTCTATTCATGTTTTCAGAATCTGGAAGAACAGATGGTGAAAGCTTAGTCTAAATAAACTGAGTCCCAACCAGGGCTTCTCAACATGAGTAAATCCTGGATGTTAAAACCATGAAGAATCCAAGAGCTTCAGGTATTCCTTAGCTCTGACAGCCACATCTCTAGCCTTAAACTACTGTGTTCTGAAGCGATACCTTTCTGTAGAAGAAGTTTCTGAGAAAATCCCCATTATCTAAGGCTGTTAGGAGCAAGAGACCAAATTGTACAGAAGGCATATGCTGGAGCAGCCATGGAAAAATATGCTGCAACACATGCTGGGCTTTCACACAAGTCCTGACTCTCCTGAGAAGTCATGCAGACCGCTCTACATTGCCTTGGCTGAGAGGCTGAACAAAATATGAGGTCACCACTCCTCATGCTTGTCCAGGTCTTAGCCTGGTCGTCCCTGGGTAGCCTCGACTTCAAAAAAAAGAAAAACCCAAAACCCAGCAGCAATGGCCTGAAGGGGTCAGTACTATTTAGGTCTCCAAATTCTTCCTTGCACAGTAGCTGAGTCATGGTGTAATGGAAATCAGTTTCATTCTTGGACCTTATTGTGCTGATCAGAGTAAGGTGCATTTTATGTTGCATTCTTGTCTTACAAGCCCCGCTGGGAGCAATGAGCATTTTGGCACTTCCTATGGGCTAATTCCAGTGTGATTTTAAGGCTGCAATAGGTTTCAGTGTGAGCTGCTGAGTATTCATCTATTCCAAAAATTAGATTATTTAATTAGAAGCCCAAGAATTTTAGGAGCGTAAGTTTAGACTCCCTTTTAAAAATCATGGCTCGCTTTAAAATGAAGCAAATCTTTGGACGACCTTGGACTTTAAAAAAATGGGTTTAGTAGTGACGATGAACTGGGAGTTACTGTATGGTACTCTAACCTATCGTCCATCACATTCCCGTAGGAAATGAAGGGGAAAGTGGTGAAGAAGAGGCTGTGCGCTGCTGACAGCGTCTGGATCTCCCCTGCCCCAATCATCGAGGCTGGAGCAGTGCGATTGCATGGGCTGTTTGCTGGCTCAGGTCACCTGCTTAGCATGGTGGTTAGTGCACCAGATTCAGGGATACTAAAATAAATTTTGAAGTAACCAGAAGTCATCGACAGGTCTAGAAATCATCTGGAGAGCCTTAAGGACAGAATTGATTTCAGTAGTGGTCTTCCTTACTCCCATTGCATATTGTGTTGAATTTTTTTTTAAGAAAAGCATTCAAATAGTACTCATAATACAACAATTTCTAAATCTTTTGAAGAGCCACATTAAATCAGTGATGAACTGTGACTATTTTGAAGGGCACCAATGAATGTTTCTGTTTTTCTTTAATAAGCCTTGTTAACCAGGATTTAAAGGGTTTCAGAAAATGCTGCCAAGTGTCTGTGGAATAAAGCAGTTTTCCTCATTTCTGGTTAAGGTGGGACATCAAACCAACTTAAAATTCTATTAGTATGACTTTGTTCATGCAAATGTATTCAAACTCGGTTTTGGGCTGTATATTAATGGTACACACTAAGTGTGCCGCCATTTGTTCACTGTGGATCTTGCACGAGCCTAAAGGAACATTCCAAGTGACTTCAGTTGTATGTACAGAAGCTGCAGACTTCCATAAAATGGCCGTAAGACTGTTATTCCCTGGGAAGTTTAGCTGGAATATCTGCCTTTGGTTACAAACATATGCGGATAGTGCTTTTTATGTGTTTTTTTGAAGTGAAAGTTAATTGTTGGCAAAGGTGGTTTACAGCAACACTTGCAGAGCACTAAGAGTCAGGGAATCTGCATCCATGATCCTGCCTGTGTACTGAAATCCTTCTCCAGTTCTTTAAAATTTTGGTTTAGAGATAGATCAATGCATTCTCCAATGAAGCCTGTCACATGCTGGCATATGGGGGGCTTGTGCAGAGGGGGAGGATGTTTGTTCTGAACCAAATATAGGCAGTTTGAGGGTCCATGGCAGATGCTTCATTACTGGCATTCAGGCCTGTAAATATCAGGGTCTCAGTGTTTGCAGACACATCCTTACAGTAAACAAAACAGAGAAGAGTGGTGTGTGTGTGTGTTTTTTG
>Ga0065711_1005871_pt1 | contig 18939 bp, 11 predicted proteins | sample Hoacrofraction12_FD_59098 | JGI IMG/M metagenome (GOLD analysis project Ga0065711, IMG submission 59098) | Hoatzin crop microbial communities from Cojedes, Venezuela - Epithelial fraction 12 v2 (version 2) | ecosystem: Host-associated > Birds > Digestive system > Esophagus > Crop | place... | reverse complement strand
GCACTGGAACAGGCTGCCCAGGGAGGTTGTGGAGTCTCCTTCTCTGGAGATATTCAAGACCCACCTGGACAAGGTCCTGTGCAGCCTGCTCTAGGTGACCCTGCTTTGGCAGGAGGGTTGGCCTAGATGACCCACAGAGGTCCCTTCCAACCCCTACCATTCTGTGATTCTGTGATTCTGTAAGAATATTAAACTAGAAGGGATAATGTGCTAATAAGTCTAGACGTCTGCAAGTAGAGGCAGTAATGGATAGTTTAAATCAGAAGGCAACACTGAGCATGCCTATCACCTCCTGCAGAAACTGCATAGATCGCAGGAGTTGTCCTAACCTTGCAGTAAAGGCACAAGCTACAAGGCAGTGCCAAAACCACCCCCACAGTGGACTAGAGGCAGAGAGCAGGAAAGCATGAGGACATTGATAGGAACCAAGATCTCTGATGTATTTGGGACTTTTTTGCCCAGACTCAAGGGTCCCCTTCAGGAATCAGGCTGTTGTATCCTAAAGGAGGCAAAAATCCTTTAACATTTCCTTCTTGATCCCAGACGTGGTCACAGAATCACAGAATCACAGAATGGTAGGGGTTGGAAGGGACTTTTGTTGGTCATCTAGTCCAATCCCCCTGCCGAAGCAGGGTCATCTACAGCAGGCTGCACAGGACTGCATCCAGGCGGGTCTTGAATATCTCCAGAGAAGGAGACTCCACAACTTCCCTGGGCAGCCTGTTCCAGTGTTCCGTCACCCTCACAGTGAAGAAGTTCTTCCTCATGTTCAGACGGAACTTCCTCTGCTTCAGTTTGTGCCCCTTGCCCCTTGTCCAGTCGCTGCGCACCACTGAAAAGAGTCTGGCCTCATCCTCTTGACATCCACCCTTAAGGTATTTATAGGCATTTATAAGATCTCCTCTCAGCCTTCTCTTCTTCAGGCTAAATAAGCCTAGCTCCCTCAGCCTCTCCTCGTAGGACAGATGTTCCAGTCCCCTCATCATCCTCATAGCCCTCCGCTGGACTCTCTCCAGTAGCTTCTCATCTTTCTTGAACTGGGGAGCCCAGAACTGGACACAGTACTGCAGATGGGACACAGTGTTACTCAGTTTAACTTGCATACATGAATAGCCATCACATGTAGGTGAAGCATGGTGGAGAATCAGTGCCCTGTGCCTTATACAGAGTGGTTTTTAGCAGTGAGCACGTTGCAGTGCTTTGTGGAAAGTTTTAAAAGCAAAACAAAAAGCTATTTTTTGAATCATAGTGCCAGAGAAGATGGGGAAAAAGAATGGGATGGGAGGGTGCATTTTCTTTCTGTCCTCTATTAACAGCCAAAGAGCATGGCTTGATAGAACAAATGTAGTAATATACAAAAATTCAGGCAAGGAATGTGGTGACCAGGTCTTGAAAGGCCACAGCAAATTAGTGGAAGATTTGAATGGTTTTAAAATGTGATGCTGTATCCACGTGCATGTCTGTCTGCTACTGCTGTGTCTGGATCATCCTATTAGCTGAAGAGGCACCTTCCTATTAGCTGAAGAGGGCCTGCTGTGCCCTGTGACAATAATTTGGCTTCTTTTTCTCTGCTACACTGCTTATATACACCAGCCTTGGGCAGATTACTTCTGAGGTATGGCCAATGCGATCATATCCTTTACAGCCTTCATTTGCCTTGCAAGCTGGGAAGATAAAAAAGATCAGAAGGAATGAGCATGTTTAGACTTTCGAAGCAGAGAACATATTCACCCCTCTCCTGTTGAATATTTAAAAATCACAGCCAGGAAATTTTGTTTTCCAGTGTCTTGCTGTAACAGTAATCTTTCAGCATCTCTAGCTGAGTAAAGTAAGTGATGCCAAGGGACTGTCATCCACCCTTTTTATCCCATATAGCATTTCCTCTGTTTCAGTCCTATCCCTGCTCCCAGAAGGTAATAAAATAGACCAGGAGCTTGAAGGAACTGACAGCATGTTTTAATCACAGTAAATTTACTTTGCAGGTGCTATTGGCTAGATCGGTCTGTAACTTCACACATACAGACACTTTCACCTCTGCTTCCTATTCTGGAGGACAGGCAAACAGATGCTTTGAATGAACCATGTTCTTGCTGAGCAGACCAACATTTCAAAGCACAGCCTCCCTCTCCCCCCGCAAAGTATCAGGTAGGCAAGAAAGCTCTTCCTCTAGGGTTGCTGTAAGCACCACGAACTGCAGCATGGGGGATTGTGCTCCCTCTGACAGGCAATGCAGGGCATGGACACTGGCATCTGTGATGCCCAAGTACTTTGAAATAGAGAGAGAGCAATGACATTACCTTGGCTTGTTGGCTTTTTCAAAAATCTGTGCTTTGCCTGGAAAAAATATGTTTCCTCTTTAACATCACTTATATTTGTAAAGTTCTTTCAAGTTTGTTAATTTCTCAAATATCATTGTTTATACAATTATTAAAAAAAGTGGATTTCAGGTGCTTGATATTAATGTGAAAAACAAATGACTGGTTTATGAGAAAATAATAATTAGAATTTTTAAGTGGTTGAGCAGAATTGTTAGCACTTCAGTGCAATTCTGTGAAACAACACAGTAACTGAAGGCAATACTTTGTTATGAGAGTAGTTACATGATGTTTTAATTCTCCTTCACGAAATAACAGGGGTTTTTTCCTTATTGCCTTAATGTGCAAAAACAAAACATTTCTGCAAAACACCTATAGAGTAGGAATCTCTGAAGAAGAAAGAACATTCAAATTTTTGCTTTAAGTGTTCAATGTGATCTGGAAATGCTTGTATGTCATCCTGGAAACGCAGCAGATCAAAGAATGTGAATAATAGATGTGTGAAAAGTGTATGGAAACTTCCTTGACTTGTCTTGAATAAACAGCCCTATTTTGCCTTGCAGTTTTGGGACTGCTAGTATTTCATGCTGCTTTAAGAAATGAGAAGGTCACCAGTGGTCAGGCCTCTGAGGCCAAGATAAATGATGTATATGACATAGTAGGGCATAGATGTACTTATAGCAGGTGTATTCCTCATCTCTCTGGACCCTGTTTGCTGTCCACTACCCCATCTGTTGTTTCAGATTGAGAGATGTGGACATCTGGAAGGAATTCAGTAGAAAGCTGGCCAATAAATAATATTTGTTTCCCTGAAAGGTTAAGAAAAGATTTTTTTAGTTTTGGAAGCATCTTTCCATTGATAAATGTAATATTTGCAGCAGCAAAATATACATATTTTGATTTTTGGTTTCCCATTTTTAAGGGAAATATAAAACATTTAGATGAACTTTTCATTTTCTTAAAAACGGCAATATCGATGGAAAAGAGTCATCCAAATGAGTGAAGGGACCAAATCTGTTGAAGGCATTGCAGTGCTGCTGTGCAGAAAGGCAGTGTTCTACTTTCCACAGTATTTAGAAAAAGTGGTTTTGTTTTCTTTTTAGACAAGAGAAAACTTTTGGAGTATTTGCATGAACTTTGAAATAACAAGAGGATTATTCTTTGAAAGTTGCATGAACAAGAACACTGAAACTCAGGTATGACAGCAAAAAAGAATTTGGGTATGGGAAAGTCCTTAGGAGCTGACTGACTTACGTGGTCTATTGCTCTGGATAGTATGTGACAGACATCATGTCTAGTGGTGGTAGCATTTCATCAGATTCAAAAGACTGAAGCATGTTTTCAAGTCTGTGGACATCATGGTATTCAATGGTTTATGTGGAAAATAAATCCAATAAACTCCAGAGATGCAGCAACTTAAAAATTTATTCAAATAAATGATGAATTTAAATATATTTAAATAAGTCATAATGCTGAATATACAGCGGGAGTGCTGGTTTTCATGATGAGGTATAAGCACCAAAGTCATAAACATTACTTATTAGAACAGAAAATCGTGAAAGTAAGAATATCTAAAGCACTTGGCATTGACCCAGGTCCACAGACGTTGAAGTTAGTGGAAAATTCTTCCATTGTATTCACTAGTTAGGTCAATACTGAATGCTTTTAAATATCTCCAGTAACATGATCTGTTAGAGGCAATATTTATGCGTCATCAGTACAAACACACAGCACACTTTCAGTAAAAACCTTAATCTGAAGAAAGAGCACTTCTGATTTTCCCATTTTTTTCTTTTGATAAAGGCTGTGATAATTTATTACAATTATTACAATAATTTAAACACTTAGCAAGCTGAGCTTGTTCAAAATGAAACAATATTCCATTAAGCTTTTTCTGCTTATTTCTTCATTTTTTCACGTAATCCTGTCAAGACTTTGGTCAGGGTACTTGACAGAAATACAAACATATGTTGATTAATATACTATTACAGTATCCCATAGCTTTTGTATGTCATAAAATTTCTAGTATTTTAAATGGAAAAGGCAGTTACTGACTAAAATATTTTTAGGAGAGACATATTAATTTAGAGTAGGGCTCAGAGTGGAACGAAACAAAATCTTGAACTGACCTCAGTGTCCTTGATTTTAAAAAAAAAGTAATATTTATAATTAATTATAGTGAAGAGTTGTGAAAACTACCTACAAGTTTTAGGTTGCTCTTTTTTAGCTTTTCAGTTACATATATATTAGTACAGACTGTTAATGTTTTGTAAGTGAATGTCATAAGCCATGTAGGCGGAGCAGATGTATGTAAGGTAAGTAAAAATGGGGGAAAAAAGATATAAACAGAAATGTGTATCTTTTCCCTGGATAATTCTTGGTACCAGAACTGTACATTAGGAAGTGGACCTTTAAATGAGACATTAGGAAAGATATCTTTACTGAGAAGGGGGGATCAAACACTGGAACAGGCTTGCTAGAGAGGTGGTTGATGCCCCGAGGCTCTCAGTGTTTAAGAGGCATTTGGACAATGCCCATAACAACATGCTTTAACTTATGGTCAGCTCTGTATTGGTCAGGCAGTTGGGCTAGATGATCATTGTAGGCCTCTTCCAACTGAAATATTCCATTCTATTCTATTCTATTCTATTCTATTCTATTCTATTCTATTCTATTCTATTCTATTCTATTCTATTCTATTCTATTCTATTCTATTCTGTTCTGTTCTGCTGTGGGAAGCGTACAGAGGTTAGTGCTGCTGCCTGAGCCAGCATGTTGCTGCCTGATGCTTACATGCCATCAGTGCACTTTCTCTTTTCTGGGATGCAGACTCTGCTGCATCTGATTATCAGTAACGAGGTGTAGGAATAAAATTATTCCTGATCTCTGGTGATGTGAATGCTACTAACTCAGTATTTACAGATCCTCCTCATCAGGCAAGGTAGTTTTGGAGATGTCTCCTGCAGCTACCCAGAACTGCAATGGAGCATTGGTCTTTCATTGCTTCCCAGTGCTTCCTACAGGGGCTCCCAGTTTTCTCATAAAAAGATAAAAACAAATCCCCCTAGGAAGTCTGTCAGGAAGAGCTAAGTCAGAAGTGTCAGGTTTTTCTGGTGGTACTTCTAGCCCAAGAGGAAAGGAATTGGCATGTGGGAGAAGGATCCCAGCAGGATGCATCATCTCGAGTCATGATGTGGGTCCTGCCTATGTGTCTTAGGGTAGGCACAGCTCTGCCTCTTTTATGCCTGAACAAGTGCACCTGTAGGTATCCTAAGGTCTTCTGTACCTTCGGTGTTTCTGTGCATACAATGGAAATCTGTCCTCTTTCATGTGTGTCACTCTGAGTACCTCCATAATTCAGTTCCCCTCCAGCAGTTTCCTGCCTCTCCCACATCGATTAATTTAATTCCATCTACCACTCCCACCTGCAGACAAAAAACCCAAATATTATCTCAGTCCTACATTAAATTTTGGTGCAAAAAGTCCAAAATAAAAAAGTAGGGTTTTGTGTTTTTGCAGTTTTAGAGTTAAGAATCACTTAAAAGCAGGGCATGGACCTCCCTGGTGACAATTAAAAGCCAATGTTTATTCTCATTTTCTAGACAGAACGGCTTTGCTGGATAGCTGCTCCTTTCTTCACTGCAACAGGCCATATCCATATTTCTTTGACTACTATACCCAGACGACATGTCACTCAGGCCATTCCTTCAATAGGTTTTTCAAAAATCAGCAGTGTCAAAGGCTATCAATGGTGGCAGCCCTGGGTTGACACAAAGAGGAGGTCGCGTGGGACAGGTCCATATCACACCGTGGAGCCCTGTGCCAAGGTAATGGAGGTAGCCATCAGGGAAAATTGCAGTGTCCTTATGTGCAATTGAAAACACAACTTTTGTTGTCAGAGTAAATAGACCCCCTCTTCCTTGTCTCACTCCTTTATGAAATCAGTTTCGTTTTACATAATGCCTAGAAATTTGATAATATGTTAACGAATAGGAAGTTTAAAGAAATTACAGATTAAATGGCCTAAAACTGTAACTGTAAACATGGCATAAAATATCTTTGATTTAAGGTATGCCTTTAATAATATCACTCTACGAATTTGTGCCAGTGAAATGCCATCTAAACAGAAAAACTCAGTTCTCTTGCTGCCTATTTGTTACCTGTCTCTCTTTAGACTCATAGAAAAATCTTGAAATGTAGCTGGATTTGGTTCAGCCAAAATTACTTGTTACTTGTGCTTGTTTGCTGGTTCTCATCTGGCCCTGGGCTGAGTCAGTCAAACCTGGTATCTCATGGGGACCAGGGAAATGGCTGCGGCCAGCCAGGTTGAGGAGAGAAGAAGGTGGAATCAGAGGAAGAGGAGGCCAGGAGGGAAATGTCTGCTGTTGCTTTTACAGGGATGGGTCTGTAGCCAGGGAGCAACAGGGATGGCTCAGAAAACAGGAGGAGCTCTGTCAGGAGCTTCTGAGGTAGAAACCGCAGCTTTGGTTCTACTTCTCAAGCGATCTGTAAATAACTGGTTTAGACCCGGTCCTATTTATTTTTTATTTTAGTTTTTGTTCCCTCTTCATCTCTGCCCCATCCCAGAAAATCGCAAGTGTGGAAAGCTGTGTTGGATTTTGGGCACTTCTAATTGCACAACTCACATTTTGGTGAAATACCCAGTTCTTTCTCTTCTTGAACAGGTTTTTGTACCTACCCTAAGGTCCTTCCCTTGCCATCCACATCAGCTGTTGAAAAGTTTCCTCTTCTTATGCGGTGTTTAGCATAATAACAGTAGATTTTCCTGCTATGTATCACAGTCCTGGAAAATGTTTGAGTATTATCCACAAAGTTGAACCTTTTTATAATCACCTCTTCTGTTCTCCTTAGTTCCTCAAAATAATTCGTGAATTCAGCCAGCTAATATCCTCCTGCTTAAGTGTTTCTGAAACCACTTCAGTTATGCGCGCACCATGGGAAGGTTTCCTCCGCACGTTCTTCTTCCATCCTGTCATTCAGTGTTCCAGTCCAATGGTTTTTCCATTTCTGTTTCCAATGAGCTCATTTTAAAGTTCCAAATGGCTCCTTATATTTATATCCTCTATTCATTTCTTTCATTTCTGTTTCTATATGTTCTTTTTTCATGTCATTAGGATGTGCCACTACCTTTCAACCGGCAAGATGCATCCTATTTTTTTTTTCCTTTATGGATCTGAAAGGTGCAAAGGTGCTTTTTAGTATCTGTAATCAATTTGCAAAGTTTTTTGGTTTTTTTTTTTTTAATGGAATGTTTTTTCTCCTCTTTCTGATAAAACATCAACAATTCCAAAATATAAAATTGCTCAGAAGAGCAACAGTCTGTTGACTTATCCTTCTGTGGTAAAGTTTTAAACAAAACATATTCCAAGGATGAAAAATGAAGTATGCACAACCCATCTTTTCTTAAATGTCAGTTTCCTAACCGAGCTTGAAATCAAAATTCATTTTTGGATGAATTCTTTTGGTATTTATGCTGTATATGGAATGAATATGGATCAGTACCTCTAATAAATTAATATTCAGGTTTTATTTCCAGTCCAATTGGAAAGGACAATTACAGCTTTCCTAGGAGAACAGGGGAAAATGGGTATTGTGATACAGTGGATTTGCAAAGTCTGCTTTTCAATGAGATATCCTGAAGGCACAACAAATATTTCAAACTCTAAGGAGCCATGCCATTAACTGCTTTAAGGGTCGATTTTAACAATAAAGATCTTAACTCAGAAAGAAATGTTAAGCAAATGCAAAGGACTGAGCCAAGCATACACAAGGGAGTGTTGGGAGAAAGTTTCAATATGAGAGGACCTCAAGGGAGGAGGACAGATAGGAGCATGATGGATTGCCCACCAGCGATAATAACTTGTAAGTATATGTTGCATCTGTGAGAAAAGGCTAATGATTCTACTTGATTCAAAACCCAAAGGCCAAAGGAAATCTCGTCTCAGATTCTATATAATAGTTTATTTATCTCTATGCCTAAGTTTAGAAATTACGTCTTATTTCTTTTCTTCCAGGTCCAGAAATTAACCATATGCTGAAAGCAATGATATAACTTGCTGCTTCCAGAAATGGAGTGAGTTCAGAATATTGAGCCTGGATTATTCTCTTCTGGGAGAACTGAAGCACTGCAAACTGGAAAAAATGATGGGTACTGCTGTTAATGCAAGATCACACCTCTTGAATCTTTGCTTGTTTATGTACAAGGATTTCCCTTCTGTGAAACAGTAAGATAATCAGGTTTAAAAACAGGTAACACAGGAGTTGAAGGAGTTACCTGTTATGAACATATTATCCCTCTTATTTAACTTGTTTTTTTGTGAAAGGCGCATGAATTATACAAAGATAGTTGCTGTTCATAACCATTCACCAAATTACGACTAAATCACTGAATAAAGGTCTTTTATCTGTGAACATTACACTACAGCTTGTCTGTTTGTAATAGGTGGTTAGTGACTTGAAACATAAGTCCTTGTTTGTCTTCTCCACCTGACAGAAATATTTTTGTAATAGCACAAGTAATAAAGAGCCAAAGTTCTGCCTTGAAGGATACTCAGCACTTCTAAAACTAGCAGTTATTTAGTGTTCATAACATTACGTCCATTAATTCCACATCCTTCAAAAGGTAATAATCATAATAGTAATAATAATGAGATGCTTCTTGGGTTTTGCCAAAAAGAGGTATAGTCTTAGCACAGAGTGAAGGTAAAAGTTAATTCTGATCTTCAGGCCTCTGTTGCTGGGGGATGGTATTATTTCCAAGTCAAGGTGCTAAAGAAAGGTAAGGAGGAATAATTTCTTCACAAAAACTATGCTCTGGGCCCATTTTGTCCTTCTGGCACGCTTCTCATTAGCAATCCTATGGGATCACCATTCCACATGGCTGACAGAGAGAGGAAACAATGCCACAGCAACGCTTTCATGCTGACTACGTGTCCCTGTTTATCCCTTTTGCCCACAGGGTGGTAACTAGGGGAGACCCAAAGCCTACAGGACATTGTGAAACTGGGATCAACACTGTGAAGGGATGCTCCTCCTGCTTGCAAGTGTCAAGACTGTTAGTCTGTGAAAGAAATCTCTAGAGTTATACATCACCTAAGGTGTGCAACAGACTATACATAACACGTGGAGAATATGTTTTTATAGTCGTAAACCCAATCCTCAAAAATATGTAGTTTTACTCCAAATATTTATGAGGTGTTAATTTTGTGTACTGTGTATGTTTCTTTTTTTCTAATGTCATTCACTCAAATTTCCCTTGAGATAGAAATGCAATTTTTGACCAGAATGACTTTGTATATATAAATCTGAATACAGAATGAAATTTGGGGTTTTCATTTTGGGGGTGGGGGGAAGGAACAGATCTGAAGTAGCGCTTTTGCTTTATAGATGAGAATCACCTTGTATTCACAGCCACAGGCATGGGAGATGAAGGTTGCTGTCTCACACAAGGCCAGCAGCTGGTGGTCCACCAGGAAATGGTCCACTGAGGTGGTTGTAGGAGTGCTGCAGGAACTGAGACCTTTGCTATCCCAGGGTGGGAATGTGGAAGCAATACCACTTTGTTGTGTGTTTAGATGCATGGAGCAAATGACTGGGGACACTGAGGACATCTGGGAAAGAAGGGTCATCCTTTGGGTAAGAGCAGTCCCTTGTCCCTCACTCCCTGAAATATGAGACAAAAATGAGGAAGTGTGTATTGCGTGTGCCAACTTCTATTTGATTAAATTGCTGTATTTCTTTAAATTATCTGCCATGTCACCTTAATAACAGCTAAATAATACCATATACATTGTGTTATGGAAATGCATCCCCTCCACCACTTCAAAGGAGGGAAGAGTTCCCTGAACTCTTTTTGGGTGGCTGGTCTGTGAGGTCACAATACCCTGCTGCACGCTGCACTACAGATAAGACCACCAGGCAGATTGAGATTTATATCTAATTAGGAAATAATGGCCAACAATATCCTGGTACAGTTTTCTCAAGTTGTTTGGTACATGCATACACATGAAATGTTAAAGTGCAGCTGAGATGGAGAACTGGTCCCACAGGTCATTTCTGCTACTCAGTCATGAGCCCAGCCTAAGCAGATGATCTGGTAAGTAAAGTGTTATTCTTCCATCAGTAACTATCCAGGTGTTAGTGAAGTTTGAGCAACTCCTCAGTGTTTTCTATGGGCTGAGCCATCAGGCTGACACAGCCTATGTACTTTAGGATGTAATTTTATGCCACAATATCTATCTCAAAATATGATTCTAGAACAAAAGTGGATATAAAGATGAGCAAGCTCACCCAGCACAGATTTCTCATCTCCATTTTTAACTTATCTGCTTTTTTTCCACATACGAAGTCGTGAGAGTTATATTTTTCCTGATTAACACATTCCTTCATCAACTATAATTGCAACCATTAAATTAGATTGCCTCCTGTTAATCTTCCACTGCTTCAATCCTATTATGCAGAGAAATAATGTAAACTGTCAGAATTAGAGGATGCAAGTGCCAATCTTGAAACTAGAGAAAAATACTGTTTTAATAAAAAGCCTTTCGATCATTGTGAACCTAAAGCAATACATACATGGCACTTTATTAAACCATCAGAAATATGCATAAAAATAGGAAAATTCTTCATTAACAGGGAGAAATAAACATCATATCAAAGCTGATGGCGTTCTCACATGCATCATTTGTATAGCTCAACAGACAGCTTAGAATTAAAGGGAGCCTCAGGCAAGGAGTTGGAGAAGCAAATAAGAGCACTTGAAGTCTTAATTTATATCTCAATATAAAGTTTATAAGGCTAGATAAAAAAGGAGGTAGTGGAATCATTAAGTCCCAGCAGTCTAGCCAGTCTGATTAATATCTCTTTGAATAGAGCTTATATTAAGACAGTTTGGGCAAGACACAGCTGGGTTTAAAAGGCAAAGCCTGGCACAGCTGCCAGGCTTGGCACATAGTGGAGGTGGAATACTTCCTCTAGAGCTACCTTACGTTGAAATATGATATTAATCTTGCAGTGAGTTTTAAAGATCTCATGATCTGAGTGAACGTATTAGGTTTTGCAGCAGTGAAATATTCTTCACATCCCCCTGTGATTTTTTGAAGACTTTATCAAAGATTAATTAGGCCAGTAGCATGTTTAGAAAAATAAAATAAATTATAAACTGTCACTAGTTTTCTAGTGTAGAGATAAAACCTGTGTTCCCTGGACTGAATATTTGATCTTCAGTGCCATTATACTTCATGGTCAATCAATCATTTTTTGATATTTGACATAGTAAGGGAAAATATACATATTACCACAGTGAGCAGAATTATGTTGGCTTCACTGTGAAGAGTAAAATATGCATAGTCAGAGAAATCTACTGTTTGTTTATTATCTAATTTCAAAAATGGCTTGGGAAAATGACCATTGGTGGATCTTAAGAGCTGGTTGTTCATTCAGAAAACAAGTGACTGGAATGCCAGAAACCCCCCCCCCCAAAGCCCAAACCTAAAACCACCGGAGTATTTCAATAAATCCTCAGCTCATACATTTTCATTCCAAGGTTTCTCCATCAGTTTTTCACAGGAAGATATTTTTTGTCCTGTAGGTTATCATGAAGGTATTCTCAGAATTCATTTGAGCTCTTGTTTGTAACTGTTGCTATTACAAGAAGTACCTTCCCTGCAACAGCAAAGGTTGCCTTGAATTTTTTCAGTTTTATTTAGGTTTTTTCAGCCTCTGCAGTCCTCCTTTCCCTGGTGCAGCAACCTGGCAGTCCTCCAGCCGTGGTCTGCAAGGATTAGTTGATGTCCTCTGCCAGGACAATTATTTCAGTTGCCAAAGGGTTTGAAAGATGCTTAAATGTACAATGTGTGTTTTTATGACCTTACTTATCTGCATATCTAATTGCAGTAGTTGCCCTCAGAATATCTAGGACAGGTATACAGCGTCCTCTACTCAGATGTGGCCATGTCTGGAAGCAGGTGACCCCTGGGTCTTGGGCCGGGACAGCTGGGAGATCAGGTCTCCAGCTCTGGTGCTGCTGGCTAACCTTGCCCAGCCAAGGGGCCGAAGTGTCCCTTTGCAGACAACCTGGCTGTGGGCTGCTGTATGTAGAGATTGGGAGGGAGGCTCTTGCACATGCCTCTGATCTGCAGCGAGATGCTTAGATGATGCACAACTCTGGCCAGTTGTGTACAAAACTTAGATGATGTAAAATATTACTGACAGCATTTGAAAGGACAGTCACTGTTTTGACTGTGAGGACAGGAATGTCTTTGACAGCTAAGGATGAAAAGTAGCTTCTCCATGGAGTGCTCTCCACTGCAGAATGTATTATATCCAGCAGAGTGGCATGCTCTGCAAGGTATGGAACAAAAAACAGGAAAACTGGAAGGACAACAAAGAGGAATTGGTCAGTGACAAGAAAAAGAGGCAAGAAGAGACACAGAAAAGCAATCTAGATGTGGAAGTGCACGTGGGCAAGAAAGAATGGAACGAAATGGGAGAAGAAAGCTTCACAAAGATGCTGAAGGAAACTAAAGTGAGAACAAGAAAAGTGATTCAGAGAAGAAAGTGGGAAAAAGTCAGACCGAGCTGGAGCAGTCACTGAAAAGAAATATAAGGAGAGCTTCCTGTGCTCCTGCAGGTGTGGGTGATGAGAGAAGCCAGCCCATTTGCCACAGTCAGCACCCAGCAAACCCATAGATCAGCAGCATCCTTATCTTCTTCCAGGTATATCTTTGGCCCTCAATCCTTCCACCCTAAGCTGACATCACAAAAAACCGAAGGAGCTCCTGGAGGTACACGAACAATCAGTCCCTGCGGAGTTCCTTCCCTGTTTGTAAATGTAATTCATCACAGAGGGAAAGGCCTGCTGGCACTGGTGGGGTGAGACAACACTGAGGTCTGAGGAGACCACCACCCGCCACTGTGCTGCCCTCAGAAGGCTTGTCTTTCTTACTCATTTTTCAAGTACGTTGTCACTCCGGCAGTGGTAGTATCTATACAGCACACTGGTTTTCGACTGATGAGAAAAGGCTTGTCAGAAGTGGATAAGGCATTTCTGTTGAAGAAATTCTCACTCTGTGTCCCTGTCTCTCAGTCTGTCATATCTATTTCTAAACTACTTACTTCAACATCTGAGCAAAAAGTGTATTATCACTTATATTCTATGAAATATTTTCCAAAGCAGTTTATGTATGTGTGCGAATGAGGAGAGTGGAGCCTAACTAAATGACAATGTTCTCATAATTTTCATGTTAAGAGTTATTATACATTTGCAATCTAATTACAGAGTAGCTTTGCAATAATTAAAACGTTATTAGTGGAACATAGAGTGAAACTTTATAGAAAATCACTATTTTGTCCAATTTGCCCATCATTACTTGTCTAAAAAATATAAGGATGGAATCGTTTGCATCATACTCTCCAAAACATTTTGCAAGAAGTTCATTGTTCAGGTTTAAATGGGTGTTTAAGTGCTTGCTTTCTCTCATCTCAAAATCTTTACGTTCAGTCACCCCTCTACAAACCAGTTCTGGTGGAGAGACAGTTCTTCAGCATGTCCTCAGGTTTTTTTTTTGAGATAGGATGGAGATAAGAAGTAGAAAAGCGTCTGTACAGTGGGTGATAAGGGTGAACACGCAGCGTCACAGTGATTTATAGTATATCCGAGATATAGCTGGAGTATTTTTTTCTTTGTTCCTTTAAAAGAAATGGAGCTTTGCGCTTGAGGCTAAGCTTGGGACTGTTAATTGAGAATTGTCAAAAGGAGCTGCAAGTGTGCTGAGATGTCCATAAGATTACGCAACTGAAGCAGAACAAAACTTTTCTAATACATGGATAATTGCATACAATTTACCTATGGGGCTTTGCATTATGTTTCAAAATGTTTTGAATAGCAGTGATCTTCATGGTCACAATATTCATGAGAAAACTGTTATCTACTGAAGAAACATTTGAGGTAAACTTTATACAGCAGCTCTGTTATTTCTGCAGTTGCTACACTTTTAGGAACTATGTCGCACTGTTTAAGCTCAGCCTGTTTTAAAGGGAGGGTTAAGCCCGGGCTCCCGATGACCTTACTTCATGCAGGGATAGAGACAGCTGATCACAAAGCTATTCAGGTCTACAAAGTAAACTGTAAAATGGGAAGATCCCTTTGAACCATTTTTTTTTGCACTAGTAAATCAAGGTGAAGATGTGGCAGAGACCCATTTTGTCAATGAAAGGTGGAAAATTCCTGGCTGAGGCCAGGATTGGACCCATTTGCTACTGATGGATGTTGGAAAGCAGAATCCAAAGCATCACCAATGCCTGTTAGGAGACTGAGCCAAACCTCTGCCAGGAATGAGCGCTGGGCATCCAAACGGAGCTCTTGGGCTGCACTTGCTCTTTCTCTTCCTCCTCAAAGAGGTGCCAACATGTTTCAAAAAAAATTACGCCAGTGGTGAATGGACTGCAGCCTGTTTTTCTCTCCCAGTCCCTGTTGACAAACTGAGCCCTTTTCACAGCCTTCTGTCACAAACGCCGTCACCCACAAGAGGAGAACTAGGGATGTCATTGCTTCTGCTGGCACCACTAGACTTTGTGCTGATTTTGGGAAACACATAGCAAGGGCTTCCCTGGCCCTTCACCCCTCTCTCTGATCCTGAAAAAAATCTGCAAAGTGCTTATTGAACCTCCGCAGTTTCTATGTTACTGTTAGTCGTGAAAATAGAGGCATCTAACCTGCACACCACAAAATATTTCTTACGGTGTAAATATATGTGCTCAAAAAAATAAAAAAGCTGAATGCTTTCTATTCTTGTTGACATTTTAGCTATGGAAAAGGAAAAGCTGAAAAGATGCGCTGACAAATCATTTATTTCAAAACTAGAAGGAAGATTTTAAAGCGCTCAGAAAATTGGCACACGGAGCTATTTTAAAACTAATAACAGAGTGATGAGGTCTTGGAATGAATGCCTACAGAGTTAGAAAGCATAGGGTAAATTAGTTTCAGATGGATGACAGATATATTTAAAAAAGTTTAAGTGAGTTAGAAATCTAAATCTTCCTTTCAGACATGACTAAAGGTACTTAGAGAGACAGCTTTTTTCAAAATGTGACTTGAGCTCCTGAGTTGCAGACACCCTTTGAAAACTGTTTGAATATAAGACAGGTTTTATTGTAAAGTAGAAAATGTGAGAAATTTTAGATAGCCTTAGATGGGGAGGATTGTAAAGAGCTTTACTGAGTATTGTTGAGATGAGACTTCAAGAAAATAGATTTCTTAGAAACCTCAGGACTTGGCTAAAGGATCTCAGGCTACTTACTGACATTTTTGTTGCTCATTCCCCCACATGAGTAGCAGCAGAGGTAAGAGGAGCAGACAAAAATATTAGGGTCACTGACAAAAGCAAATTATGTTTAGATTTCACCAGTAAGCAGTAAGGAAAGAAATCAATTTGCCTGGAAATTCAATCAAAATTTACATGTGTATAGCAATTTATCCTACTGTGTTCTCAAGGAAAATGATATTAATAGAAGCGATGTGCATCACTGCTGCCAAAACCTGTGTGGGCATCTTGCAACAGTCAGGAGCATTTGCAGGGAGACTCTGACTGTCAAAAGTGCTGTGTGCTTTCTGCTTTCTCAGCCCTCCTTGTACATCATGTACTCTGGTCTCTACCGTGGAGAACAAGCTGGTTTTAGTTTATTTAGTTCATTTAGTTACTAAAGAATGAATTATTCTCCAGGCTCAAGATACATAGATGTATTTTCATATGGTACAGTCTAAGACCATTTGTTCACTAATTGCAAATTCTGTTACCACTCAATTTGCCAATAATTTGTGTTCCAAATCTATGGATTTTATGGCAACTTTGTGATGCAAGCTTCGGGTAAGGATTTCTCTGATCCCAACACTGCAGGCACACTATCTGAACAATGTTAGAATTATTTATCAGAAGTGTAAAAATCTTGATGTCCTTCACAAAGGACAAGTAAAATGAACCTTTCTTTATGAACCCGCATTCTCTATATACAGCAGTATTTTTGCATTGCATGTACCAACAGTTAACTTACTTTGGTAGCATCTCTGTTGAAACATGAATCTTTGACATTCTTTTGAGAATTTTTGTTTAGGGAGCAATACAACACATCACAAGAATCAATCATTTTTCTAATGTTATGAGGCTGCTAATTCAAATAAACTGTCTTGTATGCTTGGTTCAACAGTCCAGGTGTTTTTTTTCCAAGATTTTTATGCAGCTGTACACTTTCTGTGAGCATCAGGGTCTTGATCTAGATAATATAACCGTATATTTGAAGAGATGCTACCATAAGCTTCACAAGTAGTTTCCAAGTTTGGGACTCTATTCGATATTGACCACCTTTTTTTCAGTATTTTGAGAGGACTTCAATGAACAGATTACTTTCAGGAAGACAGGTTATGGCCAGCAAAATAGCAAGATCATTTTATGTAAACGTACCTTAATAATCTGGTTACATCAAATACAGAATATAGCAAAATAAGCTTCATTGACTGTAAGGCAGACATTTTCAATAAAACTTGTTATAGATGCTCACCTCCCGTGACTAATCCAAATTGAGGAGCCAATTGTTAATTAATCAAGTGTGAATTTATTAGCAATAGAATTTATTTAAGCAAGCGGTGAAGCAGGGAAAACGGCGCTGGGCGGCCGGGGAGTATCTAGCTCCGCCAACGGTCTGCACCCCACCTCCTCCAGAGTCCCTTTTTATAGTTCAGTAGTTCCGGTTCCACGTAGAACATCTTGGTCTCCTTCTGCGGCTGCGCATGCTGTTGCTAGGGGGTCACTCTGGTCCCTCTGGTGGTCGTGAGGATGAAGGCCGTAGTCTTCCTCCGTGTTGTGGATCAGTTCCTTTCCTTATTTGGTCATGTTGACCCAGTACATAGAAATCTCCACTTTATTCTTTCGACAATGACTAAGGAAGTGGTTATGCAAGGGTTGCACATTAACAATACAGAAAATACCAAGGTAAGAGGGAAGGGGGGGCCCCTCCTTCACCTTCCAACCGGTTTGAGAACAAATCTTATATGCTTTGGTTTATTACAACTAGACACACACAAACATATTTAATCACCTTAGTAAAGAGAATATGATTTTCTATGGCAACTGAACATCTGTCACATCCAGTGACTTCCCAGATATTTTGAATTTTTTGTTCCAAAATGGATGTCTGTAGCACCCTTTGAGTGAATATTTGATGTTTCGTCTGGCCCAGGCATGTTCTCCTGCTACTGCCTTTGAACCACCTAGATTTCTTAGAGGAAAATTCGTAAGGAATGTTGTTTACTTTTGAGTGCTTAAGTGCCATCAACCACACTGCACTTAAGACATCAAATCACATTTATGCTGAAGCACACGTGCTGTCCTGTATATGACTGCTTTCTCAGTCAAAATGTATGCTAGTAAAATTTTACATTTTTTTTAGAAAGATCAATCTGACATTTTTTTCTCCTCTGAGCCTGGGAATTGCAGAATACCCTAGCTTTCTGTGATATTTTGTGTAATGACATGAAATGAGTAGCCTTAATGGACTATGTGGTTGGAATTAGATGATCCTCTTGTTCAGACACAGCCTGGCTGTTACTGCCTGCTCTGAAGTGGGTTTCCATAAAGCAGAGTAGCTCCAAGTTAATGCGAACTGCAGGTCTGCTCCCCACCACGCTTCCCCAGGACACTTCCAGAGGGTGGCTGTTCCTGGGGATGCTGGGACTTGTGGTGTCCAAGAGTCCCAGGGAGGTTGCTGGGCTATATCTGTAACCATGGGCAAAGATGGGTTAACACTAACCACTGTCTCTTCACCACATCTGAAATGGACATGCTTTCTCCTGGTTTAGATGCATGCGTAATTGTCTTTCTCAGATACTGTTAGAGAGGGATGCTCAGTCCTGGCAATTATAGATTAATAAATCAACTTTGATTTGATGAACTAATTTGAATTTTGGTGATGAACTCTTCAATAACATGAAAGAACAATGGAAAAAGAGCAGAGAGAGCTTCTGAACAGTAAAACCTTAGAAAATGCAGATGTGATACAGAAATGAAAGTTATTGCACAACCTTCCTAACTGGCAGTGCTTATTACAGGCATCAACAACTTTTTCTTCCAAATAAATCTATTTTCACGTGCAGTTGATTAAATGAGTGGAAAGACTACATTTAGTTAATTTTCAAGTCAGACTATTGATTTTAGAAAACCAGAGGGTGCAAAAAAGTTAGAAATTACGTTGTCTAACTTTGATATTACAAGCTGATGACCAAATATTTTCATTTATTGGGCATAGACACCAAAACCTTCTTGAACTGTTAGAAGAATACGGATATAGTACAGCGTGAATTACTCTTCACACTTAACAAAAAACAAGCATTTTTCAAAATCACTTTATTTTATTTATTTATTAATTTTATGAGACTTTTATATTATTATTTGTATTAAAATTGTGTTATGGGGAGCACAAATTCTAAATAAAACTGCAATTTATTGACACTGAATCCTTGGTCTATTTACAGAATCACAGAATCACAGAATAGTAGGGGTTGGAAGGGACCTCTGTGGGTCATCTAGTCCAACCCCCCCGCCGAAGCAGGGTC
>Ga0065711_1038296_pt1 | contig 18942 bp, 13 predicted proteins | sample Hoacrofraction12_FD_59098 | JGI IMG/M metagenome (GOLD analysis project Ga0065711, IMG submission 59098) | Hoatzin crop microbial communities from Cojedes, Venezuela - Epithelial fraction 12 v2 (version 2) | ecosystem: Host-associated > Birds > Digestive system > Esophagus > Crop | place... | reverse complement strand
CCAGGGAGGTTGTGGAGTCTCCTTCTCTGGAGATATTCAAGACCCGCCTGGACAAGGTCCTCTACAGCCTACTGTAGGTGACCCTGCTTTGGCAGGAGGGTTGGACTAGATGACCCACAGAGGTCCCTTCTAACCCCGAACATTCTGTGATTCTGTGATTCTGTGAAATCTCCTTCTATGAGTCATGGTCCGTTCAACGGAGTTCCTATTTTAAGTTTCAGGGTTTTCATTAAAATATAAATGAATTTTACAGTTTCTTAGGCCATGCCTTTCTGGTGATCGCATACTAAGCTGTCTAAGCAAGAAGTACCTTCAGGGGAGTTTTGAAGGAGCACAAAGTGCAGATGCACATCTGAAGAGTATGGAATTTGCTGGAGAAGGTCAGGAAAGCTTATGATGACTTTAAAGCTCCAAGTTAGTGGTCTCTTAAAGTCCAGCAGTGTGGAAAAATTGAACTTTTAAAAAGATAAATTGTTGGTCTTTTCCCACATACGGCTGGTGGCAGTGGGCTGTTTTCCAGCATGGTTTTCCAGAAGACTGGCTAGATGGTCACACTCAAAGAATTGCGGTAAATGGCTTGGTGTTCAAGTGGAGACCAGTGATGAGTGGCGTTTCTCAGGGGTCAGTACTGGGACTAGTGCTGTTTAACATCTTTGTTGGAGACACGGACAGTGGGATTGAGTGCACCCTCAGCAAGTTTGCGGATGACATCAAGCTGAGTGGTGCAGTCGACATGCTGGAGGGAAGGGATGCCAACCTGAGGGACCTGGACAAGCTTAAGAGGTGTGAACCTCATGAGGCTGAACAAGGCCAAGTGCAGGGTCCTGTACAGGGGTTGGGGCAATCCCAAGCATGAATACAGGCTGGGCAGAGAAAGGATTGAGACCAGCCCTGAGGAGAAGGGCTTGGGGGTGCTGGTAGACAAGAAGCTCAACATGAGCTGGCAATGTGCACTCACAGCCCAGAAAGGCAAACGTAGCCTGGGCTGCACCAAAAGAAGCGTGGCCAGCAGGTCGAGGGAGGTGATTCTGCCCCTCTACTCTGCCCTGGTGCAACCCCACCTAGAGTCCTGCGTCCAGCTCCAGGAAGGACACAGACCTGTTGGAGCAGGTCCAGAGGAGGGCCACTAAGATGATCAGAGGGCTGGAACACCTCTCCTACAAGGACAGGCTGAGAGAGTTGGGGTCATTCAATCTGGAGAGGAAGAGGCTCTGGGGAGACCTTATTGCTGCCTTTCAGTACTTAAAGGGGGCTTATAAGAAAGATGGGGACAGGCTTTTTAGCAGAGTCTGTTGTGGTAGGACAAGGGGTAATGGTTTTAAGCTAAAAGAGGGCAGATATAGACTAGATATAAGGAAGAAATTTTTACAATGAGGGTGGTGAAACACTGGAACAGGTTGCTCAGAGGAGTGGTAGAGGCTCCATCCCTGGAAACGTTCAAGGTCAGGTTGGATGGGGCTCTGAGCAGCCTGATCTAGTTGAAGATGTCCCTGCTCTTTGCAGGGTGGTTGGACTAGATGGCCTTTAAAGGTCCCTTCCAACCCAAACTGTTCTATCACTCTAACTTGTCTATATCAACAAACACGTGGGAGCGCTGAACTTGGAAGAGAGAAAAAATATTTGAATTAGATTAAATTACCTTTTTTAAAAATCAGAACATTCTTCTAAAAAACACAAACCTTGCCCTGACAGTTTTAAAAAGCAAGAAACATTTCTTGATTTTGGGCTAAATTCTAAGCCCACTTCCATTCACACTAACCCATTACTTTGTAGATGGATGATATAATAGAACTAGTCACCTTGTCTTTACCAAACACATTAAGATAATAAATAACAAACACATTAAGCAACACTGTATATAGCATCACTAAAATTATCAGTATGAGCATGGCAGCAAAAGGGTTTGCCCATTGAGCAGCAATCACTTTTTGTGATTTTCCCATATCATGCCCTCATAATGGAAAAGGCCAACTTTAAGGAAGGGAACCAGTAGAGGAGTTAACTCAGGCTAACCATTGGGATGCAAAGCTGGAAAGACAGGGGTTCTGGCTGGTGATTGCTCATGCTGGGAACTGCCCACAGAAAGCTGTAGCTCTTGTCTAAGCAACATGCCACATCTCACCTCCATCTGGAGTCAGCCTAGTTCACTAATACAGAAGTAACCTCTGAAGTACTTTCTGGTGTTTTAGGCCTCTTTCAATAAATCTCAGGAAAACAACTCAGGAGGGGAAGTTTTTTCCATTACACTGGACTTCCGATGCGACCCAAACCTAAAATGCTTAAATGAGCGTCTTTAAATGACCCCTTCATGTTTTTGCAGCAGCAGGTAAAAATGGAGATTTGTATTTCTCTTAACATCAACCACACTCTGGAGCAAACCAGCAAACTATAGCTAGTCTGTAACAGCTGGCTACTGAAAGAAGCTGACTGCACACTGTGAAGTGTGGATGAACCTTACCCCCCATCAAAGTCAACAGGAACTCAGGGAGACTTAACAAGCCCATAAATGAGATTCAACTGTTTTTGAGGTAGTGTGTACTGCTTCGATTCTCCACTGTGAACAAGAACAACTCTGTTATTTTGCCTCTTTTCAATATCTGCCTGTTTAAGCAGAGGGGGCGAGAAGTAGTACTGCTAGACCAATGTTAGCAGTGAGATATTCCAAGCAAAGCATGCCTGGGACGTTTTTAGATGCCTTGGACATATCACTGCCCATGAAGTGTGATAATCCCTGAGAAACTTCTGAAGTCACTCACTGTTGTTCTGAAATGGGATATGGCATATACAGTACAAAAGCATGGAAAAAAGGAAGGGAGAATAAGAGAATAAGAGGGAATTTGCCACATTCTGTCAAGTCTCCATGAATAACACAGTGATCACATGCTAAATCTTGCAATGGCTGTCAACTGTAATGCTGTCAAGTAGTCCTCCACTGCTTGTAGAGCCAGAGATAAGTCTGGTTTAGAACATTTTAGGTACTTCCACTATATCCTATTAAGTGAGAATATCTCCACATTTTCTCTTTATTACCATGAACTGCTGGAAAGACAACCTCTGCTTTGTGTATGATAAATGAGTAAATGCTTGACAGTCTGGAAAAACACTGCTTCTGGGAAATCGTCATTGTGGGAGTACCAACAGACAGGGTGAGGTGGCTGGTAAATATAGAAATGACCAGCATTAAACAACCATTGTCCTATTTAGATACTGGTTATTGTTCTGACAACAAAGGATCTTCAGTCAAATAAATTTCATGCTCTTTAGAAGATCTGCTGCCAGATATACAATTTATTTGTATACTAGACCAGACATTTCATTTCAGATCAATGCTGGTTATTTAATCTATTACAACATATGGATTTCACATTCTATGCTTTCAATTTTGTACCTCAAAATATCTGTGGGCACAACAGTTGGCAATTTGGCCTCACCTTGTTTATTACAGAGCTTTTGAAACCAGGCAGACATCTTTGGTTACCCAAATTCATTGTCATGATATTAACAGAATAGTTGCAGAGACACATATAGACAGACAGTGAAATAGAAAAGAATAATAAACCCATTCTTGTTATTAACTTTTTGCATTTTAACCTGATAGTAGGCATGCCAAAATCATAAAACATTCCCACCAACACCAGATTAGTAATGAAAATAATTCACATTCAATTCCCAAGATAAATGTGGCTATAGTTGACTTTACAGACATTTAAATCAAATCAAATGCAATTTCTTTCTACTTCAAAAATTCAGCCTCTGAATTTTAGTTTTACAGTTGTTAATAACTGTAACATCCAATATACATAAAACTAAGTCTATTTCACCTTTTAACTCCATGATGAAATTGCTGTAAATGCTAATTCAAGAAGGCTACACCCACCTCTTTATTCCTGTATACAATAAGTTAATTCCATTTTTCTCTTTGGAAGCAGTATTCATCAATGTAAATAAAACTGTATGTAGCAATAGTTTGTGAATATATTGTAAATTGCAGAGTAGAAATAGTTCACATGTATACTTTCAGCATATATCTTCCAAGAATAAACTATAATGACATAACAGCTACTGCATTTACGACTGCTGTTTGTGTGTGTGAGAGAGACTGGAAAGTGAATTTTGCTTGTTGGAACTCAACATACATATTAGTGACATGTTTTTATTTTATATATATGAAAAAAGTTATGCCCTTTCAAGTGTGTGCATATGCATATATCTATCTATCAACCTGTAACTATCCCTCTCTATAGCCAGACAGGTGTATGAAGGTGAAGGATAAAACCTAGCCCTGAGCATTACACAATATGTGTTCTGTTATCACTGTATCACAGACACCATCTTATCTTCCAGTCTGTGTTTGCTGACTATATCTGATGCCATTTTGAACTTTTCTTCTCGCTGCTATTTCTCTTTAGAGCATTTATCTAAAACTTGTTAAATTCCTTTATATTCCTAATCTATTTAGAAGGGTTTACTAGTACCCTCTGTTAAACCTCATTTCTCCCCTTTGCCTTTGACCTTCCTAGTGTGTATATTCCTAGTATTATTAAATGGAACTGAGAAACATGCCAAAAGAAGTGTTGGGGAAAAAAAATTAACTTTATGAAAACCATTCTCAGTTGATACTGAAGAGATTCATGTAGGAAAGTTTACCTGTAATCAACATGAACATTCTAAAAATGTAACATTACTTGAAAAATAAATAATTTTTTCCAAGCCATCTCCACATCCCTGCCCCCAAATACAAGTCTGCCAGAAAGAGTCTTTTATTAGTATGGGATCTATTGTCTCTGAGATTTATAGCTATATGTACTTGATTCTTAGCAGCTCAGTTCACTTACAACTCTGATAAATGGAACACTTCTAAAAGGATAAACTCCTCCTAGAAAATTTTCACTTAGCAAAATATAACTTGTGAGTTGTCCATCATTGTGTCCTGTCCCTATGTCCCATCCCCTTCCCCCCACCCCCCGCTCCGAATTGTGAAACAGCATTCTATTCCTTTTGCTTGAGCAACTGCAAGCTGATGAAAGTCAACACCTGCTATTGACAGACAAGTTGGTATTATCTACATGACAAAATCTCTTTGGGGAGTGGAAGATGTCATAGCTGAACCCGTCAGCTGACAACTAAGCACCAAACAGCCACGCTCTCACCCCTCCTCTTCCCCCTCTGTAGGAGGAGGAGGAGAAATGGACAAAAGAGGAAACTCCTGGGTTGAGATAAAGACAGTTTATTATGGCAACAAAGGAAATACTAATACTACTACTAACATTAACAAGCCTAATGATAACAATAATAATACTTACAATGAATATGCAAAATAAACTATATGCAGTACATTTTTTCTCATCACCCAATGACTGATCTGCAGCCAGTCCCCAAGTAGTGATCACGGAGCGTCAAACTCATGAATTTTTGAGAATTTTGCAAACTCCCCCCCAAAAATGAACTCCCAGAAAAGTTTGAACTCCCACACAAGAGAAGATTCAAACTCATAGAAAAAAAGAAAGAAAGACAGCTTTCTGCCCCCCTGCCAGCCCCATTCATAAACTGAGCATGATGTCCATGTTATGGAATATTTCCATTGGTCAGCTCGGCTATCTGCCTGGCTGTGCTCCCTCCCAGCTCCTGCACACCTGCTCATCAGCTGAATAATGGAAACTGGAAAAAGTCCTTGATTTCATAACAACAACTGAAAACATGAATTTTATCAACATTCTTCTCGTACGAGATCCAAAACACAGCAGCTACTAGGAGGATAATTAACTCTCTCCCAGCCAAAACCAGGACAGAAGGAAGTAATTATTGAGAGAAGATAAAAGAGAGGAAGGAAAGGAAAGTAAAAGAAAGAAGAAGAAATAGTGCAAGAGGAAAAAAAAGAAATAGTCCAACAATTTTCTCTCCTTCCTGTCCTCCTCCCTATTGAAAGAAACATGTATTTGTCTTAAAATTTCAGAGACAAAGTCTTTTTCACTTTTCTCATTAGGGTACAGGCACCAAAAAATTCAAACTAAACAAAATCGTGTATAGCTGTAGATTGAGAATATATTGCAAATTCTAAACAGGGACAGCTAACTTTTTTAGCAGTACTTTTTCAGTTAGAATACGTGTTTTTACTACAGACTTTACATTTGTCATAAAGTGATATATCCACTACAACTTAAATACACTACAAGGTATATAACATTACATGAACATACAGTAATTTTTACATACGTATAGTATTAAGGCATGTCAATATGTTACACATTAGGACTTTATTAACGCAAAACTACTGTAGTGTTTCTATTCAAGGAAAATTTTGACAGTTTTACTTTCCCTGAAGATTGGTATACTTTTTTGCATTTGCATTCTCAGCAGAAGCCAAACTGCTTTTCCGTCCAGTGAAAAGCACTTCCTTTTTTGACCAAAGATTTTCTCCTCTTTCATAGAACAGGGGTGGCCAACCTGTGGCCCTCAAGCCACATCTGGTTTGCAAGCAATTCAGTTGTAACATTTGTCCTGAGACAAGAACATGTCATCAGCAAAGAGCGGCACTAGAACAGACAATTTGTCCCTGGTAGGAGGAAGTGAGCCAGCAGACACTACTATCACTGGGTCAGGCTGGGGTTCAGCCAAACTCCCATGCGTGGCACATGTGATATGGGCTGTGGGACACCCACCCCCATTTGCCACACTCCTAGAGTGTGTACTCTGTCAAATACAGCTCAGCCACATGAAGATTTGGTATGCGGCTTGTAAGGTCAGACCAGCTAAACATCTTTGCTTTGCAGGGTTAATGCAGTAACTGTAAAGCTAGCAAGGTTTGTCAGGAAAGCTCACTTCCCTGTTAGTAGTCGCATAACTGAAGTCTGATTTAGATTACAGATAATAACCAGCAGCATGTACCCCATCATGCCCAGCCCTGTGAGAGGGCAAACATTTCAAATCACACGTTGAACTTGATATTCAAATCATGCTTTAGTCAATGAACAGCACATACACCTTCCAAGAACAAGTGACTCTTGAAATTAGCATCTTTGAGTGGGGTTCCCTCTGAAATTTCAAATCAAGTGCACTCTGTTCCCAAACCAGAGGTTATAATTCTCTTGCCATGTGCTCCCCTGAATGCAGTAAATTAGGAAGGAGAATAAAGATACCAGGGATTTACACCAGCACAAGGCTCACTTCAGTGGCATAGTGTTAGCAAGACCGCTCTATACTTTAAAAGTCAGCTCAGAGAAATGCCAGTGAATGGATGTGTTTAAAGAAATGTTTAGCTAATGCTTGGCCACAAAGCTAGCTCCAAGTGAGAAACAAAACCAAAAGGCAGAACAGTAATTAATCTGCATTAGTTTATGTCAGATATTAGAAAAATTTCGTCATCATTTTGGAATTGGGGAACAGGGGCTGTAAAGGTGGAATGCAGTCCTGTGTATCTGCTCAGCTCTGATATAGCATGTACAGATTAATGGCAGCAGATACCCTTTTCCCCTCCAAGTGAGATTTCTGTTGTCAATCCCATCTCATTTCGTTCATGAAATGGGCACCAGACTGGAATCGAGCTCGGTCTTTGGATTTGCACCAACTCCAGCAGATGCTGTAAATTTGCAGAGAAACTGGATTGTGTTCAGATTCTTTGGTATCCTTACAAATCTATCCAGATTCACCAATTCATGTTTGCAGAACTTGACTCATTTTCCTCTCCTGTCTGAGCAGCATCTACATCATAAGCCTCACAACAGCATGATGTCCTACTGATGAACAATTCAGGAACACCTTTTTCCCACCTTAAGTGTCTTGGATTGAGAAACCTTTTTTCCCATACAGCCCCAGGACCAGGTGGTCTGCTTCACTTTGTTCCCTGACCTTTGGGATTTTATCTGACTATTCATTTATTTTGGAATGAGACTTTGACAAATTATTATTCACTATTGTAATTGAACATGTTTCAGTAGTGCTACAGGCTAGCTTTGTAGCAAAGTAAATACAGAGGATAGAAAAATCCATTTGGAAGGAACTAAAAGTACAGGTACCTCACTCATAATCACCAAAACTTTTAGTAAGAACAAAGAAGTAAATAAGTTGTTGTTAAGCTGTGGTCATCCACTTCTGATGTGGCTTTTTAGAGTAAGAAAAATGTTAGTACTTTATGACCACTGGTAATTCCCAGATACATGAATGCAGTCTGTGTGTGTACATGTACCACCACAGGATTTTGAAGCCAAATATGGGACAGATGAGACATATGGTCACAACATTCTTCTTTTATTAATGGGTTGAGACTATCTAACTTTCAAAGGCCCGAATTAATAAGACTGTCTATCATCCTCTGATTCCCATCAGTTCCTTTTAACAGTAGAGAGGAAAGGCAGTACACTTTGATGTGGTAGGCTGCGAAATAGTAGTCTGCCTCACCTGCCTCATATAGTACCAAACACAGCCCAATATCCAAACAGTGTGTTAAGTCACCCAGTTTTATTCTACCTGCAGCTCCCCCTGGTTATAAACACAGGTTTTTCTTTTTTAGTGCTACAAATAAACTGTAAACATAGCTCAACTAAGGAATTAAGCTCAGGTTTTTACTTTCTGTTATCAGAGGAGAAAATAATTAATATCTGCCATAAAAAAGCTAACAGACGCTGTGAATTTAAAATGGAAAGAAAAAGAATGGCAAAAGGAAAGAAAAAGAGAAGGCATTTGCTTTAGTCATTAAACGTTAGGTAAGGCTCTGTGTAAGTAGACCAAATAATTTGTCCTTTGCTATCATACAGCCAAACTCATAAAGCAGTAATTCTAAACATAAATCTACTTCCAGACATGGCATTAATATCCATCCCTAAGATAGATTCCTATACAAAGAACAACTATGGTGCTTCTGATTGGTCATAGAAGGTCTGTTAAACAAATATAAAAAAAAAAAGTAAATAATTTATTAACTATTATGGAAAATAGGATCACAGGGAAACAAGAAAAAGGAAACAAGCAGATGGCTGTAAAATCGTACAGTGAAATTCCTGGAAAGCAGTTCCAGCTGAGTACTAAGTAGAAACATTCTAAAGTCCCAAGAAGCTAAACAGTAAGTAATATTGCAGAATAGTTCGATAGACTTCCGAGATTCTTTTGCCAAAAATAATCAGGATGTTTGATCTCAGCTTGACTGGAACATGCGGCTAGGAAAAAAATACCCCGCTCACTGCAGGAATTGTAGTACTATGTCTCATCAATAAGGATAATAACAACTTCCACTCACATAATCCCCTTTAACTGAGTTTTTAAACAATGTTGTAACAATTAGGGAGATACCTAGCTTTTAAACGTGGGTAAACAAATTCTCTCTCTCAAAATTAGTTGTCTATACTTTAGCACTAACTTACATAGTAACATTAAGGGTAAATAGTACAAGTCTAGCAGAGTTGCATGTTTTAGTTTCATGGTTGCATACCAATGGACAAACAATCTTTCCCACGTGTATTTCACTTGTAAAATGTCTTAAATACTGAAAAGAGAGACAACGCCACAAGAAGGATATTAATTTCTGAATGCTTGCTGTAGAACTTTGTGTAGAGATGTTTTTGGCAATTATAAAATTTTTGTATGTAGAGAGAGAAGGGGGCAGTGACTTACAGAGATACACTTTAATGACAGATTGACCTAAAAAGGAGCATATTTTTATTGTATTTAAATTTTACTTTGTGAAAAAAGGTTATTTTGCTTTTTCATATCAGATCAGGGGCAAAAAAACCCAATCAGAGCAGCATTATCTAAGGAATGAAATTTCAGCTTTCAGCCAGCCCTAGTAGCAAGTTTAGTTACACACTTCTTGTTCCTAAATCCCAGTCCTGATGGCTTGCCTCAAGCTTACTTTGAACTTGCACTACGTTTTTGTCCCTCCTTCTTCTTCCACTTCATTTCCTTCTTTGCCTCCATCATAGATCTAACTTTGGGGAAGTGTTTCTGCATCCTTCATTTCTTTTTTAAGGATAATTAAAATAAAGCATGGTACTTTGAGCAACTGTTATTTCACAATATGAACTTATAAATGGGCTACCATAAAATAAGAGGAGATGTGAACTTGCAGAGAATTTTTATTTTGCTGTAACAACATTTGTACACAAACTTCTGCAATAAACAGCAGGTAATTTTTTGAACTTTACTAGCAACTTTCTAACTCAAACCCCGCTTTTTTTTTTTTGCCTGAGTGCTCAGGAGGGCATATTTTACCACGATTAATGTCATCTGTATAGGTGACTGACAGATATGGAAATAATCTTTGAGATACTATTTTTTCCACCCTCAGAAGTTGAAGACCTGGACTAAACCATGACACTGTGACTGAGATGTTCACTCATGATTTATATACAGTTTAACTCACTTGGTATATATGAATGTTAATACCCGAGGGAAATATTCTGATAACTATGACTGTATTTCTCTTTGGTTTAGGGACTTACACATACGTAAAGGGATATGGATGTGTTTCTATGTCCTACAATTTTCTATTCACTTTGAGCAGAGATTATAAAAAAATTAGAACTTTGGCATTTTGACAAAACTGGGCTATAAGGCCATTGACTGGCTTTGTATTTACAAAGAGAAAAAGTTATCAGTAAATATATAAGCTTCTCTTTTTGATTACATTTTTTGCAGAACTAATAGAAAGGGAACCTCATTACTTTTTTTCTTACATTTTCCCTGTTACATATTTTGGCTTCTTAGCAAAAGAGTTTGATTTCCCATGTTAACATTTAGATTTGTAATGCTTTCCATTCTCATTTGCAATTTCTCTATTTCTGTTATTTCAGGAATAGTGCTAAAGTCATGAGGCTACAAGCACAGCACTTTTTGCAGAGGTCTGTGTTCAAGGATGTAGTATACGAGCTTAGCATGAATGAGTCTCACATTTGGAAAAATTTCTTCATTGCAAGGATTGTCAAGCATTGGAAAAGGCTGCCCAGGGAAGTGGCTGAGTCACCATCGCTGGAGGTATTCAAAGGACGTGTAGATGTGGTGCTTTGGGACGTGGTTTAGTGGTGGATTTGGCAGTGCTAGCTTAACAGTTGGGCTTGATGATCTTAAGTGTCTTTTCCAACCTAAATAATTCTATGATTCTACAAATAATCTAGGTTATTTGCTTCAGGCAGTGAATCGGGTGCTGTCATGCTTGAACATCTGCCCTTGCAATGGAAGTCTCCAAGAACTCTCTGAAGACCTAAATGTAATTTTTCTGAGTCATGTAGGTAACTGATTAACTGGCAGCACGGGCTGGGGCTTTTGGATTGTTCACATCCTTTGCTTTGCAAGCAATCACTGAAATGTAATCTTTCCGTTACAGGTGCAAAGGCTCTTCAAAACAAAAAAACTTTCAAAAGTTCAAAATTACTATACTGGTCGTATAGTAATTGCTCCTTTCAAAGGGAATTAGTTCTATTTGTACTTGCATAGCAGAATCCTTGTGCTTCTGGGTTTTCTGCAGAGCTGTTGGTAAAGCATTTGTTAAAGATGTGGGAACCTGAATTTGGTTTTCCTTCTTACCAAAGGGGTTTGAATCCCTATTGTCAGGACACTGATGTAATGGGCATGCAACAATTCATTATAGAGAACTTTTATTCCCCTTCCATGATGGATAGAATCCCTTGTATCAAAGGCTGAAAATCACTCCAGTTTGATGATAATGACACAAGTCAAAAATTGTTTGGTGGAGTGGGAAGTTCATCAGGATGTAGTATTAACTGCAGACCATTAGACATACTTGCTGCTATTATCACTTACTACTTATTCCACAATAACTAAGCAACAGCCCAAGAAGTGGATTCAGACTGGAATAACTTCCATCTCCACACCCAGAAATGCTGGCAATCTAGCTCTCAAGAAGAGTTGCAAAATAAAATGAAATCCAAGCAACGCAAACCTGATAACCCTAGAATCTAGAAACTTAATGCACTAGTATGTTACTTATCTTTTACTTGCTACTCTCTGAAGAAAATTCTGTTCTACTCCTGATAGAAAGGGCAGGAAGAATAAAAGTAATGAAAAAACTACTTTACGTTTAAATAAAGTAGGAGAGAAGAAGTAATGGCACGATCTCTCTATTGTTAGCTTCCACTGTTGCAGAATGAGAATCAGATTTAAAACAGGATGCATTTCTCTGGGGTCATGGGAGAGAGCTGAAGGAGTCTGACAAATAAAGGATTACAGATGAAGGTAGAGATCAGTGAAGGAGTCAAGGATTTCTAAGAAATTCGGTTTCTTTCTGTTTTAAGATCTTTTTCTGCTGTCCTTTGAGATCCATCTGTTCTTTTCCCCCCAGCCTTTCTTTCGACATTTTCCTTTCATTCTTCTCCTTTCTACCTCATAAACCTCAAGAGACCCCATTCCCTCCCACTGCCCAACCTGACCTAGTGAGTTACCTGACCTGATACATGCCCTGATCTTAAAGTGCAATGTGACTGATGAGGTGTACGTCTCCAACCCGTCACCTTCTCTGGTAGCCTACTTCTTTCACATCCTAACACTTGGGCTGTCCCTGTGGTTCCTGAGAACTAACAAGATCTGAAGACAGTAGCCTGCACAGAGGAGATTGCCAGCCTCTCTGATATGTGGAGAAGAATTTCAGCAAGACAGAGGGTTAAAGAGGACTACTGAAAGTCACAGAGAGGCAGGAAAGTATTTATCTGAGCTTTAATGCATACAGAAATGGTTTGCATTCTGTTCAGTACAATGAAGATTGGAGTAGCTTTTAAAAAAAATATTTCATCCATATAAAACAAAAAGAACCATCAAAAAAAATAGCATGAGAGTAGAGAGTATAGCCTGAGTGAGTTGGAAAGAAAATAATGGCACATGGAAAAAGATAAGCTTGCAAAGGTTTCGATAAATTTGTATGTTTAAGATAAGTATCCTGTTTGGGAAACCCTTTCTGAATCGGACCTTTCAACCTTTTGAGTTTTGGCTGTCGCAAATGTTTACCTCACCATGAAGCGTGCAGCAGAAGAGAGAAAGAGAGGGAGAAAGAGGCTGATTTATGAATCTGAATTCTTCGAAGGACAAATCAATTGCACTGTGGCACTTCTCTATAAACTAATATTGACTTAAAGGACAGCAGGAAGAGATGAAGACAATGAGTCCCCGTAGCTCTTCCATGTCACAGAAGCCCATTAACCAAATGCGTAACGAAGCAATAAATTTGTTTGGAAAAAAAAAAAGTACATTCTAAAGTTGAGTGCAGTAATAAGCATTTGACAAGGTTCCATCCTTTACAAACACCCACAGGAAAAAGGTTTTTGAGATTATCCTTTTTTTTCGTTTTTATATTTTTTTTTCTCTCCTTATCTTCCTAAATACTTGTTTTGGACTCCTTTTAACTTCAGAGAGCTTTAGAAAAATCCTGTTCATGAAATTGTATACATTCCTTTTACACAGAGTGCTGTGTACCAGGCTATTTGTGCTAGAGTATAATCAAGTGCAATCTTCCTAGGACTCTCATAGCAACAAAATAGATGTTCTGCTTAAGGCCATCTCCAGGAATAAAACTTTATATACAATGTTTATTTCTCACCAGAAACGTATGAAAATAATGACTTACAAATTGATCAAAATCTCTGCTCTCTGGTGACAATACTGAAATATTTTAGGAGGAAATACAAATAACATAAACCTGCATGTCTTCAAACAACTCTCGGATTTACTATCTCAAGCAATGACTTCTCAGCATCGCAATTTAGAAATCACCTCCTCACCTCAGGCTCTCAGTGTTTTCACTGCATGGTCTTTTGCACGTGAAAAAAAAAGATCACATATCGCATTAAACTGCAAAAAGCTCTTACATCGCCAAAGGAGCTCATCAGTTTTTTCAAAAAACGCTGTGGAAAGTGAAACCTGGTGTGATTATGTGAACTGACCTTGCACAGTCTTGATTTGAGAGTATCTGCAAAAACTTCTATGATTAGAATTGTCAGTAACACTTCCTGGAGTCATTAAACACGAACATATCTGCCAATGTATTTATTTGACAGCTTTCAGTGAGCTCAGTAGAAATATTCTGCAGACTTTTTCACCAGTTTAAAACAAACTGCAATAATAGGACATTGCAAAGATTTTATAAAGGAGGCTGAATTCTTAGAGAAATAAATACTATGGGGGGTTCAGCTTGTCGTGGAACTAAGTATCATCTATTTCCAACCATTTAATCAAAAGGATAAAAATTTAGAAGATACTTACAAAAAAATTATATGGTTATATAACATAAACTTTTGTGTGTCAGCCTCCATAACACACCACGAAGTAAAATGCTGTTTGTGGTTTATACCCTTTGTGAATGCAAAAGAGTGAGAGCTGATTCCAGCAGCTCTCCTTCCTGCCCACCACAAACCCTTTTCCCACAGATGTGCTTTACCATGCGACCAGAACTAATCACAGATCTTTTGCTCTGGAGACTAAGGAGGACATAAGGTCTGTTCTCACTAAAGCACTTTAGGGAAGATGCAAATAGAATGCAGGCAGTGCCAAAATGGCTTGAAACACTGTGCATGCCAGTGCAGAGTCATCTGCTGCAGAATAGTGTTGCCTGTGCACTTGTAGCTCTGCAAACAAATGCTACAAGGTAGAGCATGAGACAAATATGCCTCTTACAATCCATTCTCAGAAAAAAAAAAAGGCAGAGGAGATGAACCTTGGTCTTGAAAAGGTGATAATAACAGGAAAAATAAAGGTGAGGATAGGGAAGGGGGATGGGGGGAGGAGGTGGAAATAGCAACAGCCTCCTGATGATCATGACATATCTACTAGTTATGGCGAACATTCCTGAAATTCAAGGACAGGTGATTTCTGTGCTGTGTGCCATTTTTTTTTTTTTGCTATCCCACTAGCTGTTTGTCAGTTCCAAGTCTTCTGCTTCATCATTTGTGCCTATTTATCTCCTCACTATTTCCACCATCACTAATACATCTAGCAGATTTTTGCCAGCCAGAATCCACAATCACAGCCAACATTTTGCAAGTAATGGATGGGTTGTACTCTATTTCTTTTTAAAAGAAATGAGTCATGTACCTACCTCCAAGAGAGGCTTTCAGTGACAACAGCAATGTGATCTCTGGGACTAGTTCCCTCTCTACCTGGAGGGTTATAAAATGTATTGTTTTTCGTAGCTTTTTGAGATGAGTGGAGCAGGCTGCTCACCATTCAGAAGCTGGCTACTTTACAGCTTTCTGTGGTACCCAGACTCCATGTATTGTACAAGGAAAGTCTATGAATTGCACTCTGGTAAAGCTAACTTGTAGCATTGCTTGCGTCTGTTTCTGCAGTTAGCCCTGAGTAAGCAACTTTACTCTGTAATCACAAGCTTTTTTCTTCGAGAATCAAACAAAAATTCAACTGGCAGTGAAGATAAACAGGAGTCTGATTTGCCTCCCTCATCATTATACACCCTTCCGTCCCCCCTGATTTTGGCAGAGACTACTGAATAGGTCTGGCATAGTAAAAAACAAGGGCTGTCTAACTCTTGCCCAAGAAAAATGCTTTATAGTGAATCAACCAGGTAGCTCATTAAAACAATTGGGTTAGAAGACATTGAACTAATGTATAATCCATGAATTTTTAAGCTGCCTTGAACCTTTCTCCTCTGTGTAATTGCAAAACAGCACACTATTGCTGGCGGTAAACGCAGGGGAGATTGTATCTTAACATTTCAATACGTTGATTAATGTTGCTGTAAAGATACACTAACAAACTGCAGAATCACTTTACCTCCAGTTTTTTGCTAACTTAGCACATCAACAAACCAATACTTGTAGACAAAGGCATGCTATTTTGTGATGAAATGTTCTTAGACATTGTCTGCTAAATCCCTATAATTAGCACGGCCCCTGGTGAATGTCATTGGGTATTTGATGAAACAGGGCATGAACTCTGCAGCAACACCCAGGGGGGTAGGTAATGCTATCCAGAATGACTCTTGGAATTTTTAACTACTAGATAGGTTCTCCTTATCTAGGAAACTCAGGGGAGAAAGGCATTTGTCCGGTCTAATGACCCCTGTTAGCAGATTTATGCCACCTCCCTCTATACAAACTGACTTCTCTCTCCTACTTTTGGACATTTCATTTGAGAGTAACTATACTGAAGAGTACTTTTTTAGCAGGGATATGGCATGAAAATCATAGAGAAAGAAACCTGTCAAGTTCTTTTTTTCATTCTGCTTATGCCACTGTCGTTACTCTTCAAAGCACCACAAGAGCAACAAGTTTTGCAGGTTACAAAAAGAAAAATACAAGACAGCATAATTGCAGTAGGTAATTTCAAGGGTCCCCTAGTAGAACTAAAATTTCTTATTGAAAGACATCCTGCCCTGGGGAAAAAATCTATTTTCTTTTGTTACTATCAAGAACAGTTTTCCTTGGTTGTAGAAACATATCCACAAAACTGAAAGGTGCTTTCCTCTGTGCTGGGAAACAGTTTTCAGAATGGTAAATACTCTAAAAAGTGTACAAAGTTCCTTTTCCTTACAGTTCCAAGTCTTTTGCTAAAATTTACCTGAGACTGAGGGACTGAGTCAAAAACCTGCTGCAAAAACAGGCCCAGTAACTGCAGTCCAGACCAGGGTTCCTATGTCTCAGGTGAGTGCTCAAGCAAGCATAGTGTTAGCTGTTGAGACACTCTGATTTTCAGAGACACTCCAGTGCAGACCCGAGAAACTCTCTTGATAAAATTTCCATTTTGCCTGGCACATTTCTTTCAATATTTTTTTTCTGCCATTCTGCATTTTGTAGCCTTAGGATTTAAACGTATTATCAACCTTGCTTTACAACACCATCATGCATCATCTGCATTCAAATGAAGAATTATCTTGGAACACTATGGAATTATTTCAAAATAAGTTTCAGAGCAGTTTAATTTTAATGACATTTTTCTCATTAAAAAAAATTTTGATAAAATCTATACAATTTTTGAAAATCCATCTCTCTCATACTACAAGGAATTGGTTTTGTTTCAGCTGGGCTTGTGCATGGATTGAGTAAGAAATTCAGTTTGGCCTTTTCCTAATTTTATGTCCTGAACAGTGCCCAGTACCAAAACGATGGAATGAGCTGTAGCTAGGGTTAGGGGGCAGGGGGGAGGCTGTCTATTGTATTAAGGACTAACTCCTTGATTAAATGTAGACTCAAAACAAATAACCTCTGTGCGCCTGTTAACTAGCCTAATTAATCTTCATGTTAGATTAACTTGATAAAATGTTGACCTAATTTGGGATTAAAAGATTACAAGTAACATTTTCAGCTGAAAGCTGTAACATGCCTCATGTCAACACAGTAATGACAGAATTAACCCCGAAAGCCCTCTCAAACCTGCGCACTGGATGTCACTGCTTAAGTAGCGTTTGGATGATCTGTAAATTCAGGAAGGATGCTATATGTAAAAAAAGCTAATATTGAAACACTAGTCTCTCACAGGCCTGCATATACTGAGAAATAACACAAAGCTAAGGGATGAAGTAGAGACGCATCATCCACACACTCTTACAACATGTAAACTGCTACAGACTAAATATACATTGTGTGTTTATGTTTAGATGTAGAAATTGGAAGAGTGGAAGGAAGCATGTTATGAATTCGGTATCATTCAGAGAATAATGAAGATGAAAATGGCTTTGAGAAATATAGGAGATGCAAGACTTAGATGCAGGAAAGTTCAAAACCACGAAACCACTGCCAGTTGTAGCCCAGAGGAGCCTGGTGACATTGATCTGTGTGTGTGGTGACATTGATCTGTGTGTGAACAGTGAAGGTCTCTTTCCCGTAAGATGTTTGGATGCTGTTTCTCAAGCTTGCATTCCAAAGGGTTTTTTTCTGAGTTGAGTCACAAAAATTTTTGAACCTGTAAAAAGTGTTTTGGTGATCACTATTTTCTTTTGAAAATATGTGGGAAAGAAGAGAGCGGAAGGAGAGGGACAGAAACTTTCTCACTTCGGTAAAAAGTGATTCTTTTAGCTCATGCTATTTTTGTCTCTTAAAAATTTCATATCTGCACTTTTCATAGATAAAACTGTGCTATCTCTCACCATCTTGCACACCACTGGAGTCTCAAAGATGAGCTAGGCTCTTTTCAGCTCATGGCATCATTAAGGCTGTGGTGCTTCCCACAAACGGGACCCAGAACTTGTGCCACCATCACATACACACAAAATACTCTTCCACTTCTGCTATGGCCCTCAGACTTAATTATGAGACTACAAAATTCTGAGGTGGCTATTAAGAGAACATTTCTGGCTTTTGCTTAGAGTGGTCAGATTACAAATAAAATTCTAAAAAAATGGAACACAAGGTTTTGGTGTTACATATTGAAAATTCTTTTCTCATGTTAGGCTATGGAACCTAACAGAGAGAGTACAAGAGTGGACACTTTCCTCTGTGCTGCTTCGTGTGAGAGTGCACAGCTCTTGTCTGCTCACGTAGGCTCTTCTTTCACAAGCATCTACCAAAGCCCCGGGAATGCATCAACTCTTGCTGCAGTAGTGTAAGTGTAACCACCTAGTAAAAGTCAATATCCCTAATAATAATCTAGGACAAAACAGCATCCAGAAATCAGCCCTTGAAGTATCAGGACAGAGTCTGCATTGCTAGACAAACCAGAATATTCAAGGCTAGGTTGGACGGGGCTCTGAGCAACATGATCTAGTTGAAGATGTCCCTGCTCACTGCAAAAGGGTTGGACTAGATGACCTCTAAATGTCCCTTCCAACCCAAACTATTTTATGATATTATCACTCTATTTATTATATGCACCTAGAGATAAAAAGAACCTTTGCAAACAACCTGCAACAGAGCAGAACTACAGCTGAAGGCTGTGCTGCTGTTCAGCAAGACCTGGACAGGCTGGAGAGTTGGGCAGAGAGGAACCTGATGAGGTTCAACAAAGGCAAGTGCAGGGTCCTGCACCTGGGGAGGAACAACCCCATGCACCAGTACAGGC
>Ga0065711_1038295_pt1 | contig 18942 bp, 27 predicted proteins | sample Hoacrofraction12_FD_59098 | JGI IMG/M metagenome (GOLD analysis project Ga0065711, IMG submission 59098) | Hoatzin crop microbial communities from Cojedes, Venezuela - Epithelial fraction 12 v2 (version 2) | ecosystem: Host-associated > Birds > Digestive system > Esophagus > Crop | place... | reverse complement strand
GGGATTTTAATGCTTATTGATCCTTCCTAAGGCTCCTGGATCTTATCAAGTCTGGAATGGGGGATCGGCACGTTGGGTGCAGCTTTCTGGGGGGCACCGATGGCTCTTGTTGGATGGGAACGTGGTTTGCAAGAAGGGAGCAAGGTTAGCAGGTCTGAGAAGCAGGAGAGAGGAGGCTGGAGCTGGAATATGCCCGTGCTTTGAGCTCCTGCTGACTTGCGTGGGGGATCTGATGCAGCTTTTCTAAGAAGATTACTTGGTTTTTAGTTAAAAGCTCAAATGTGGCACTAGGAGCTTGTGCAAAGACCCTGGGGTTTGCACCCTGAGATGCTTCTGGCTGGGTTTTGGCCCCTCTCTTGTCGCGGTGCGATGCTAGAGTGACTCTGGATTTACAGGGTGCAGCTGGGAGCCAGCTGGATGGCTGCTGGTGATCCCATCCCGGGCTGCGTGGCTGTGATTTATGGCCCTGGCATGATGCGCCGGGGAGACCAAGGAGAGCATTGAAGAACATTAGGAATTAAACTTGACCATGGCAGGACTGTATAAAGAGAATTCATTTGTCAAAGGTGCCTTTCAGCAGAGGAACTTGGAGTCTTTCTGCCAAGAGGGAGCATCTCCCAAACCCTTCCCTGGAGCTGGTCCTTAGCCGGGGAGGGGGAGGAGCTGAGTGCCAAGGATGAACATAAACCCAGGCCCTCTTCCCATGTGAGACACCAGAGATGAAAACAGAGTTTTCTCTTTCTTTCTCCGTGGCAAAGCAAACTGGTTTTAATAGCAGGGAACGCATTACCTGCCATGAATTCATAGGGAAGATGTGGGAACGAGGGATGGGAAGAATATTGGAGATGCTATGGCTGTATCTTACAAGGTAACTTCCTTGGATTGTATAGGCTGAATGTTGGGGGTTATTTTGATTTTATAATTTATTTCCATGCTGGCTTTTGGCAATATCTAATGCTTGGCTCCACTGCCAGGAGGCACAAGCCCAGCTCCTTGCATGGGATCCTCTCCCATCCCTGGAGCCCATTCCTTGCGGGTGCAGGGGAGCTCTGGACAAGGCTGGGCTTTAAATGCTCGGGTTTTCCAAGCCTCTCCCCATGCCAAACCTCCTGACATTTACAGTGTCCCGGCTCAGCTGCGGAGGATTTGGGGTTTGTAAATCTCAATGCTCAGGGAGCTGGGGACCGAGCAGATATTTAACATGGTTTGAAGGATGGGAGTGAAGGGGAAGGGTGTAAGCCACCGCAGGCAAGACAAAACAGATTGAGGGTGCTGGGTTTTCCCCCGTGGGTGCTCTATGGGGCCAGGATGGGCTGTGCAAGCCGGTCCATGCTGCTTGCAGCCAGCCCGTTGTTCTCTCCAGGGAGCTGTGTTGGCCATTCGGGCTTTAATAATAAACAAATTGGCTTTTTCTCCTCACTGCAATCCAATGGTCTCAAAATACATCCATCAGCATTCTTTCCTGCTCTGGGTGGTTAAGTAGGAGCTCTAAATCCTGCTCAACAGGAGGGAAACTGAGGAACAGAGCTGCCACGGTGTTTTTCTCTGTGCTGGGCTGGAGCCGCGCATCCCAGAGTCGGACGTTTCTAAGGTGCTTTTCAGGTCTAGCCCTCCTCTGCCCACTCGTGAGTGTATTCTGGGAGCCAAAGCCACGAGGTCCTGCCTCCCCCAACCCTCCCCATGTTCGAGCACCCGCTTTGGGAGCCAAAACATCACCTCCTGCCCTGCCTCTCGGTTGTTTTCCCTCCTCTTGCTGGCTGCCGCATTTCCCCCTTCCCTGCGGTTAAAGTAATGGAGCTCATAGATCATATAATAAATAGGTATTGACTTCATGCCACGGGCTGGATCAGAATTGATTGACCCGTGGGAATACACTCCCTCGCAATCGATAAGAGGCCATCGGGCTGGATAAATCTTGATAACGACTGACAACAGGAGAGTCGATACGTGTATTAATATATACATTAAGTGAGTATATATCTTCCACCTGCAGACGGTGATGCTTTTGGCAGCTCGCGGAGCGGGACGGGTTGGGGAGGAGACTGAAGCACCCCGAGCAAGAGGATGGCAGGGGTGCGGAAAGGCCGTGATGCTCTGCGAGGGTGCTTGATGCCGGGATAAGAGCTGGCTGCTTCGGAGCCGGCTGAGCTTCTCTCTCCCATGGTGGCATCAAATCCCCGCCAGCGGCTGTTCGTTAACACCGCCTTAACGAGCTCCTCTGGCGGGGAATGCTCGAGGGAGAAGTTCTCTTTTGTCTTTTAAAAGTGTTTCCAAATGCCGTGGAGATATTTCTGTTTCGTCCATGTCGGCTTAGTGGAAGCACTTGGCGCAGCGGGGCTCGGCGCTGAGGCGCTTTGCGAGAGAGGAAGGGATTTACGCGGGCGTTTAAGGGAAAGCCTTGATGAAGTGGCCCGCTGCGAGACGGTCCCACCAAGGCTTCCTGCCGGTGCCAGCTCTTCCCTTCGCTGCTGAGTGGCATCTCGGCACCAATCCTGATTTCTGTCTGAGCACCCTCGATGCCGGGGATCCTCTTCGGGCCGGGGAGGGCTGTTTGCTGGGGTGAGTCGTGGGTTAGCGATGTGCCGGCATCCTCCTGCCTAACCAAAGAGGGGGCTGCCTGCCTGGGGAAACAGATCCCTCCTGTCACATCAATATTCATTTTTTACTACTAATAATTATTATTGCTATTCCAAAGTGGAGCTGGGTTCTAGTGAAGCAGCCCTCTCAGTCAAAAGACTTGCTTCTTCCTTCTCCTTCGACCCTGCTTCGGCGCAAGGGTTGGACTAGATGACCCACAGAGGTCCCTTCCAACCCCTAACATTCTGTGATTCTGTGATTCTCTTCAAAAGAAGGGGTTTTCTAATATTTCTTTTCTTTCCTGAAGTTCCGAAGAGCAGGAGGATCATGGTGCAGAGAATACATTGGGCTCCTTTGCAGGTGAGGAGAGGCGGAAGCGCCTTCGCACACCTCCGAGCACCCAGCCGGCCCTCTCGGAGCCGATTCCGAGCGCACCCTTTCAAAAGGCAGCAAGTGCCACCCGAAGCAGCAAGTATTTTCAGCTGACTTGCTCACAAGCAGGGCTTTAGATAAGCCGCTGGGGCCCACGGCTGCTTTGCATTCACCTGTCTCTTCGCTCTGTTCCCTGCAGCTGTAGAATAGCTCGTCTCCTCTGACACTATCTCCTTCAAATAAAAATGCATGGAGTTTGCTTTTTCTAAATAACTTGTTTTTTTCCAAAGCTGCGATGGAGTTGGAGCTACTTTTCGGAGAGGCTGATCCCCCCCCGCCTCCTCCTCCTCCTCCTCCAGCCGTTGCGGTTTGGCTGCGCTGGCTGTAGTTATCTCGCGTGCCAGCTGCTGGGAGGAAAATTTTGCTGCCTAAGTAATATCCATCAAAGGACGGCGCTTCCATCGGGCGCAGATAGCGAGCGCGGGACGAGGGGAGCATCGCTTCTTCAGGGCTTTTCTGTTTCCCTGCGCTAATTTTGCTCTGCGGAGGCTCTCCCGTGCCGAGTGGGAGCCGGGTCGCTGCGAGCTCCAGGCTGGGGACGTGGGCTTTGCTGTGGCCAAAAGCATTGCTCATGGCAGGTCATGAATTCCCTGCCTCCCCGTTGGGGATGCTTCGGGACACTGGTGCAAGGGTTCACTTCGGAGGTGGAGTTTGCTGGGAAAAGAACCGGGATGCCCCTGGAGGGACCGGGCTCCGGTGGATGCTGATCCTCGGCATCAGGTCTGTGGGACCCCCTGGTCCAGCATTTCAGGGCACTGCGCTGCCACAGAGCTTTCCCCTGCTGCTTTCCTCCCCAGTCATGGTCCAGTGAGGATTGATGGTGTCTCTTGGTGCCTGGGGAGGAAGAAAACCACACGTTGCTCTTGCTGAAAGTGACGGGAGAGGAGGGGAAGGCGGCTCCCTGCTTGCCGGTGGGCACAGCAAGGCAGAGGGAAATGAAAGGAACCTTGTAGTCCTGGGGCTGAAACGTTTCCGCGCTAAATCTCCGGGCACTGGGTATGCGTGGCTCAGAGCAGAGCCTCTTCGCTTCACTGGGAGGTTTCGAGGGTGGTAAATCCCTGCGAAACCAGGCCTGAGCATCCCTTAGTGGGGCTGGGGGGACCTGCGGCACCGATGGCACTGGGTGACGCTGCATCTCAGTGGGCACAGCCGGCCCAGGAGCCAGCCAAGCTTTTCATTAGGGTGAAAAAGAGGTGTGTATGCAGGGGTGGGGTCTGACACACGCCAGCTTTCTCCGTAGCCTGAGACCTAACAAACTCATTGCAGCTCGTGTCAGCGTGACCCCCGGTTGTCTGGGCTGGGTGTCCCCGCTGTCCTTGGGGTGATGTTTGGATGCAGAGGGCTCAGGGAGCACGAGCTGGATGGCGATGCCACTCTGGCGTAGCAGCGAGAGCGTGTGTCAAGGGTGTGATATTTCTTATTGATTTTTGAGGAAAACAAAGCCTGGGGATGAAAATTAACCCGAACCTCTCCCTTTGCTGCTCCTCCAGCCTCGTCTGGTTTTCCCTTTTGTGAAACACAATTTGTGGCTGTCTAGTTTCGAAAGCACAACTGCCAGACATTGGTAAAAGAGAAAACTGAGCTGATATGTGGAAACAGCTTGAAAACTTCCCGAGTAACTCGGGCACGTGCAGGCGTGTGCAGTGCTCGTTCCTCCCCTCCCTGCCACGGCTAGCCCTGCGCAGAGGAAAGCCAAGAAGTCCCAGCTCGGTGGCTCTGGTTGCTGCAGCTGCGTGTTTCTTAATGTTCCCCAAAGATTTCTTCTCCTCCATCAAATACTAAAAATCAGGTAGACTGACGGGGAATGTGGAAACATCCAAGCAGCCCCTCCTTTGCTCTGTCTGTCCTCAAGCACAGATGTAACCTGCTAGCAGAAGTATTTTTATATTAAAGTACTTATTAATTCCCACTCTCTCTCCTTCTGTGACTCCCTTGGGTGTATAGTGCTGGCTATCACCATGGTATCTGAGCTGGTTCCCCATAAATCAATATACTAGCAAGTAATGAGCTTCCTGGGGTCTGGCATTTATCACTTCGGGGTGTTCAAATGATCCTATTTAATTTAATGGGCATTTACGTGGATGGTTGGGCAGAGGAAAGAAAAGCACAAAACACCGGTAAGTAACAGCGCGGCAACCTGCGCGCAACCGCCGTTGTAGTAGCTCTGAATTTAATGCTGCTCCTGAGCAGGAGCTGGGCTTGGGTGTTCAACCCCGTGGAGGTGATGGCCGTCGAGGTGGAGGTGATGGCCGTCGAGGTGGAGGTGAGGGCCATCAAGGTGGAGGTGATGACCATCGGGGTGGAGGTGAGGGCCATCGAGGTGGAGGTGATGGCCATCAATATTGCAGGAGGGGGGAAAATACTCCCAATGGGAGGGGGACGGCTGAGGTTGTTTTCACATTGAACGGCAAAAATATCAAGAGGCAGCGCTCCGGCTCTTCCTCACTCATCTCTCCCCAGTTGTTCCTCTGCTAGTCGCTTTGGCTTTGCTCCCGTTGCTGATGTCTTCAGCCCACGCTGGTGAAATGCAGAGTGTTTATAAAGCAATTTGGGATTTGGCTTGCTTGGCTGAACACTTCGAAAACTCGTTTTGAATAGAGAGTTGCATCTGCAGTGGGATGGGGCCCGGGGCCGGGACTTTCGAAGGGGCTGGCGGGGGGGAAGGCTGCGAGCTGAGGTTGCGCCGTGGGTCGAGGTGGGCTCCTGGATGCCAGGGACCCCGGGATGGACCTCTGCATCTCCCCAAGCTGCCCATCTGGGCCGTCCCCGTTGCCCCTTGGCTCCGGCTGGGGCTTGGTCACTGCAGGGCACCAGGGCAGGTGTCGCCAACCTCCTTGCTCTGCTGACGGGTGGGATGGAGAGGTTTAGGAGGAGAAGACAAGTATTTGTTGATGAATACGTACTTCAGCGGTGAATAAGCTGGGATCTGTCTGAAGACGCAAATCGTCTGCCTTTGTTTCTGGTGTCAAGCGTGGGCGGTCCCTGGCCCGGTGATCCGCAGCTCCACTCGCTCGCAGCCGGCTGGGTACCTCAGTGCCACAGTTCAGCGTCGACCTCTTGAAGTGGAAAGGCAGAAGATGATGTACGTGCCCTGGGAGCCGCGCTTTGTGCCTGCCGCTCCTGCCCGAGCTGGGAGCGATTGATGGCAGGCGAGGAACGAGGAGCAGCGAAATTGTTCAGCTCTGCCGTGAAAGGTTGTGCAGGTGGTGGCTGAATGGGCTCAGGTGCTGCATAATAGGTATCAACCGGGCTTTATCTCCGCGTTGGCAGCTCCTTATCCAGCAAGAAAACTCTAACAAATACCGGTGCGGCGGTTGCTGGTTGAATTCATTCGGAGGAGTTATTCATTGAGGGGAGGAGAGATGCACCTGGGCTGCTTCGCTGGCTCTGCCAAGGTCTGAGGAGCGGTGGTGGCATGTCCCTTGCCCGCGGGGCTTCACCCTGTGCTGGTACCGTCGCCCCGGGTCTGAGCGGTGGCTGCTCTTGTGTGCCGGGGCTCGCACCGGGTGCGTTCGCTGCCTCCTGTAACGCGGTCCCTCTGTAAATGAAGCGGAGAGATGGGGAGCTCCCCAGTAAAGGGCTGCGGGCTCCGGTCCCAGGGTTATCTCTGCCCTTCAGATAGGCAGAAATTTGAGCGGTTTTCTCTAAACAGCGCTTTTGCAGGAAAACAGCTGATCTTCATTCACCTTAGGCTGAAATCAAACCACCTTCCAGCGCTAACCTATTAATTGCATTTGCGATGTTGATTCACGACGAATGCAGATCACAAGCAGCTTTCTGGAGTGGCTTTCTCTGGGGGAAAACAAGAATTTGCTGGGCAGCGGGGAGGGCTGGGGAAACCCCTTCGTGCACAGGCAGGTCGTGGGAGGTGGCAGAAAAGCTGTCGCATCGCAGAGCTTAAAGCTTTACAGGTTTATTTAGCAAACTGGTGCAAAAAGCCTTCATACTGGAAAGGTGGTCCGTTGTAATTTCGCGCCCTTTAATTCCAGTCGCGTAAACCCGAAGGTTGTCTTTATCACTCATTTCCAAGCAGCAGTTTGAGTGCTTGGATCCTAATCTTCAGGTGAATTCCTATTCCTCCGTAACTGCAGCCAAACTGTCGCAGGAGATAGGAAGCGGCTGGTTCAGTTGGAGGAAGATGGCGTGTGTAAATGCGGGTGCCTCGGGTTTGCAGTCCGGCTGGTGTGCCCAGGGACGTGCTGAGGCACCTGAGCAAGGAGATTCGTCACCGAGGCGGCAGTTGCATAGGTGTGAAGATGCCCTGAAGTCCCTGCCATGGCTTGCTCGCGTCCAGCACGGCTATTTCCAACACAACCTGCAACAAAGTGCTCCAAAGGATGCTGTTGTCTTGCCAAAATCCGTGAGATGTGGGATTGGTGCCGTTCCTGCTTGACCTGAAAATTGTGCTTTCTGCCCATGGAAGGTCGTGGAGCTTTTGGGGTAGGAGCAGGAGGGTCCTTTGTACCCGTGGGATTCTGAAGAAGCAAGTTTTACTCCCAGTAAGCGCTATCCCACTCAGTTTAATCCCCCAAAGAGCTGCTGCGAGCTCGGCTGCCCCTGCTTTCTGGATCACATTTTGGTTGCTCGTGGGGACCTGATTTGTGTCCAGGTGATGGCCTTGGCCAGGGGGTGTGCGGTAGTGGTGGGGACTTGGGAGGATTGCTGTTTTGTTTTCCATTTCCCCAAGGAAAACGCGATGCAGCCTCCTGGGGGTTTTGCTACATCGTACCTCGGGGTGAAAAAGAAAAGCAGGGCTTTACCGTGATGTTACATTCCTGATATCTCTGGGTTTGCAAGGCAGGAGAAGTCGTCGTGGGGCTGGGCCACTCGCCCCTCAGCAGGGCTGGGCTGAGCATCGCTGCCCTTGCTGTGCATCCTCCTGCTCGTCCGTGCCGGGGTCCGACCCGTGCCCTCTCGCCGTCGGAGCAGCGTGGTACCCAGGGTGGCTCGGCGTGATGCTCCTCAGCCCTGCTGCGGAGGCACAGCTCGGGCTGGGTATTTCCACCCAAAAAGGGCAAAGCCCGTTCTCTCCCAGGGGACAAATCCAGACCGGGCTGGGCTGGAGGAGAGCGGCAAAGGGAAAGCAGTGGAGCCGAGTGAAGATGCAACGGGGGGAGAGCAGAGGAATTAAAACCTGCAACTTTTTATTTAAGTAGAACAGGATCAAATGAAAGCCTGTGGTTGCCGAAGCCTCAGTTACGAGATGGATGTCGGGCACTTTATTTTCCGGGCACAGGTATCCAGTCTCATCTTTCTAAAGTTGTCTGTAATGAGCGTGGGTGGATATAGAAAAGCAAAAAAGCCCTTTTTTTGTGGGCGGGAGTCGAGGCAGCATCCACCCACGTACTCCATTATGATATTCAAATGTCAATATATTTTTAATTGGTTTATATTCCCCCCCCCCCTCCAGCTGCCTTTGGTAATTAAGGCTCTGTAAATAGATTTTACTGTAATTGGTGCGAGAAGGAAAATTGGAGGACATTGTACAGTGCAGTGGGGTTTGGGGTTTTTTTTCCTCCCTGTCTTTCCTCTTTTGACTCATATGACATCTGTGAGTATTGTGTGCTCGGAGGGAAGAGGCGGGGAGCCGTGGCCGGTTTTGCACGAGAAGTCTGAAGCGAGAGGACCAGGTGCTTCGCTGGTGGCTGGGACGCGCGGAAGAGCTGGGGAACCAGCCCCGGTTACCCTGATGGGGCTCAGCACTGCAGTGACGGCACCAGCACGCGCCGGGGAGCAGCGCGAGCTCCCTCCCAGTGCCAGACTGGAGAGAGCCCCCAGTTTCCATGCTGAATCTTCAGTCTGCCTCGAGATGTAGCCAGAGCTCTCGCGGTTATTTATAGCTCCCTGCCACAGCCACTGCCTTGATAATGTGGGGATGTTGCTTGGTGGGGTTTGTAAACTGAGTTTTTATCTTCTCCCTTTTCCTGTTCTTACAGCCTGTGTAAAGGACGGACTCTCTACTCGGTGGTGAGAGATGCCAAAATCGTTCTGGATGTCAACAAGACAAGGCAGATAGCGCAAGAAATTGTGAAGGTACGGTATGGTACGGGGGCAGCTCGGCACTGAGGAGGGTCTGGATGCGGCTGAGAGCCCGGCCGAGCGGCTCCAGGGAGCGGAGTGAAGAGGCCAAGGAGGCTGGGAGGACAACACCTCTTGGCTTTAAAATCCAGGTCTCTTAGACCTCCCTCAGCCACTCGGAGCTGAGCTGGGGTGGCACCAAGGCTTCCCGTGGACTCCCCAACAGCAGTGAGCTTGGGGCTCATCCCAGCCGCAGCTCCTCTTCCCCCTTGGAAGCGCAGGTGTTGAAGTCCAGCTTTACTGCTGCGAGCGAGTTGCTAGTTGGATATTCCTCTCCCCTTTGGGGAAAACACAAGAAATAATCTGCAGCTGGTCTGAGGTTTCCATGTCTCTGTAGTGAAAGCATCCCTGCAGCCAAGGCGACCGGAGGAGTCGGTGCCGTGGTGCTTGTGGCAGGGGCCCGTGCGTGCCACGAGGCAGAGCAGATATACGTTTTTTGGAGCTAAGAAAGCTTTGCCTTTCACAGAGGTGACTCCAAGTGCGTCTTTGACACTGCAGACGTGACCATATAAATAGATGCTGGGGAGGATCCTCGCATGGCAGGGTCAAGTGGCTGGGAAGTTGGGTCCCAAGCCATCAAAGCTTCCCATCGAGTGTCTGCAGCGGCTCGTTTTCCCAAGAGGTGTCGAGCCGTCTGCCAGAGTAGGGTTTTACTGTGATTCCGAGCATGTTTAACGCCACACGGTACCAGAAGTATTTGGCACGTGTCCTATCCCAGCAGCCCCGACTCTGCCCCTGTGCCCTGCTCAAGGTCTGCCAGCACCTCTGGCCCCCAGGAAGACCAGATCATCTGAGGCTGAGCTCACATTTAATGTATTTCTATGGGGGGCAAATAAAAAAAGAAGGTTTTCTGGCAGAGCTTAAACCTCCTTAAATATTCAAATCCATGTCATAAAATAGAATATGTTCTGCAATATATCCTGCTTGGTGCCATTCCCCTGCCTGTACTTAAGCTGTCTCTTATCAGATTGCCTATTTTGCATCTCTTTACACCCAGATTTAGCGAGGTGCACACTGTTTTTAAAGAGAATTCCTTTAATTCCCCCAGCCTCTGGGCTCTGGGCAGGAGCTGACAGCTGAGCATATGGGTTTAACCCCTTTGCTGAGCTGCCCACGTCTGTGTGGGCATTGCAAGAGGTGTCTTGGAGTGGTGGCATGGCTGAGCCCCAGGTTGGGGTGACGGAGGGAAGCCACAAGAGGTGAACCCTGCCACATTGGCGTGCTGTCCTGAGGCACCGAGCAGGTCTGCCTGCCCCAAGGGTGCTCCTGGGCCCGACGGGTGATGCTGTCAGCCCCATGCAGGGCTGTAGTATGCCCCAAGCTAGGCGGTGGCACCTTCTTGCAAGCTCTGGCTTGCAAGTTGGGGTGTCTGAGACAGCCGAGGGCCTCTCCGCTTCATTTGTTTTTTTTATCTGTATTTTCCACTTTTTAGAGATGGATTGTTCCCACTGATCAGATGTCAGAGGCATCGCATATGTTTGTCTCGCATGTTTTCCCCTGACTCCCACCGCTCTTGTGCTCAGGGTTCTCGCCTCCCAGATGTTCACAGCGGGAGGTAACGGCTCGGTTCAGCCCCTTTCTCTGTGTGGGTTGCATTGCTTCGTGTGGGGTGAGGTTTTGAGGACTAGGCTAAGAGACCACTGTCTTCCTGACAGACCTGCATGTGCATTAGGAACAGCTTAGAAACCCCAAACTCTTCGTGATGTTGCAAGGCATCGCCAGCCCTGGGGAAGTATCGCTGGGTCAGTCAGATGAAAGCATCACCGTGAAGAACATCACCCATGAGATATGCTGAAGCAAATCAGCGTGAATGCCCATAGATCTGGTTGTAGCTCCAGTAGCAAGCCAGCTTCCCTGCGTCCTCTCTTCCTTGGGAGTACGGGCTTGGGTGCTCCTGCTGCAGCCCGCTGCGGGGCAGAGGGGCTTTGGGTCCCACCTGGGTCTCCAAAGGGATTAGCAGAGGTCCAGAGGCAAAGCTGTGTGATATGGGTGCTGAGCCCAGGCTCTCACAGCACACCGGAGGGGTTTTAAGACAACAGCTCCTGCTCGCAGGAGAGGTCCATCACAGCCCTGCCTCAGCCACCCCGGTGCTGTGCCCCAGACGTATGGCCCATTGCTGGTGTGCATCAGGAGGAGAAATTTCTCTGCCTTCCCACCTCTCCATGTCAGCCATCAGCAGATGGTAAGGAAGTTCTGGTGGACTTGGAGGTGGCTGGTGTGGCGAAGCGAAGGAAAACCCTGACATTTTGGTTTGGTTGGGCTTGGGGCAGCACTGCCCGGAGGTGCTGAGGGCAGGACCACGGCAGAGGCGTCGGCTCTGCTACCTGGTCGTGGCAGTTGTTTGACTTCGTCCTCTGAGTCCCCGTGTGTGATAGGAGAGCCGCTGAGCTTATTGGATTAGCGCATGCAAGGGCTCTCCTTATGCCATGATCCTCTGGAGGCAAAAGTTGATTTATTTAAGAAGCGAAGCCGGCAGAGGGAGCTGGCTTTTCATGCACGCCGGGCAGCAGAGCAAATTAAGGCATTATGAGGCCGAGAGTGTTTTCTCACAGATCATCCCGGAGGCAATGGCGGCAGGGCTGGAATTTGCAGTGGGATCTGCGCGATACCCCACGGAGCAAGGCGAGGGATTTGGGTTTGCCGAGAGCTTCTTCGAGAAATATCTCCGGCAAAGGCTTGGCTGCGTTTGATGATCGCGTGGGAGATGTGTTCCCATCCCTGCTGTGTGAGAAGGGGTGCAAAGTCCGTGCTGCCTGCTCCGAGCTCCCGTCACCCCCAGCCTCTGGGAGGGGGCTGCGGAGCATCCCCATGGCGCTGGGTCTCCTCCAGTCCCACGGATGCCTGGGGTCCTGCACCGCATATTGCTGGAGGAACAGGCTGACGGCATTGCCATGCTGTTCCTTGCACAACCCGAGCACTTTGTGAAGGTGACAGTGACATTTTAAAGCAGATTTTTAAACATCATGATTATTTCATGTTCTGGGACCCAGAGACCCCTAGGTAATCCCTGTGCCTGGAACGGTCCCGGCATCTAGTTGCAGCTGTGGCCTCTCGGGGCCGGCCGCAGTTCCAAATACTTTCCTTCCTCCAGCGTCCCTCAGCAGAGGCTCTTTGGGATGTGACCACCGAGGAGTGCAGGCAAACCCCCCAGGACTTGCTGGGCTGGGGTTCTTGCTGTCCCCAGCAGCGCGTTGTCCCTGGCTGCCCCCAACCGTCCGTGCTGCCCCCGCAGATCTGTGCTGCTGGCGAGTCCTTGGGACCTTCAGGCTTCTTCCCACATCCTGGGCATTTGCATTTGAAGATTGGTGGGTTCTTCAGGTTGCTTTCCCAATTTTTCCAGATGGTTTCCGAATTTGGATTGTGCCTCCCAGTGCCACATCAGCTGCAAATTGAAAAATGTATTCTTGTTCCACTGCCTGCATGGTTAATGATGATAGGTGAAAAGATCAGGTCTAGTTTAGAGCCCCATGGAAAGCCAGTTAATAAATCCCCCCATGTCGGTGATGGACAACTGATACTTGCTCTTAAGTGAGAGTTTGCTGGCCTGTTTGGCATTTACCCTTCTGTAGCTTCCTCTAGACCAAGTTCCCCTAGGCTACAATGAGAATGAGAAGTGGGACAGCATCGAAAGCGCTGCTGAAGTCAGGACAAATGGCTCTTCCCACCCTCCCCGTTCCCAGAGCCGGTTATCCCGTTGTGCTGAGCGTCTGCCCCGTGGAGCTCTCGGCAGTCTGCTCAATTTGCTGATGCTGAACAAGCCCGGTGCAGGCGAGTTTGGATTTCCCACCCATGGCCTTTTTTTGCATCATTAGCAATAATTTTAATTAACCACTGAGTAGTTTTTCCTAGGGGAAAAGAATTAAGGCAGGACTCCTGCGGGGCGCTTGTTTCCAGGCTAATGGTGTCGGTGTGCACGTAGGAAGCACTAATGGCTCAGCCAGGGTACGGTGATGGAGAGCTTTGACTTATTACCCCTCCGTGCTCAGCCCCGAAAGAGAACGAAGGCGAAAACATCATCATCATCAATTTCTCAGCGGAGGATTGCAGGAAGGCGACTGCCAGTTTGGTTTGCCACTAATTTTTCTTGCATACCCAATTAATCAGGAAGATGAGTGGGTGCTGTCGCGAGCTGAGAGCAGGATGCCCACGCCGCGATCCCATCACCCTCCATGAGCACCACCTGATGCCTGTCCCAAGCCAGGGAACCCCTGGGCACCTGCCCTTTCTGCAGGGACATTTGAGGACATGCAGCCTTCGGCTGTGGCCCACCCGTAGCTCGGTAGCGTGGGTGTGCGGCTGCGGCACAGGGATGCTCTCAGCTGGACTCTCCCCGTCTTGGAAATGGTGGGGCTGCCCCTGCTCTGGCATTATCCTGTCTGTTTGTGCTGCTTTTTCAGTTTTGGGGTATTTTTCTCTCTCTTCCACCCTAGGGAATGGGCTACCTGCATGCCAAGGGGATCCTTCACAAGGACCTCAAGTCAAAAAATGTCTTCTACGACAATGGGAAGGTGGTGATCACAGACTTTGGCCTCTTCAGCATCTCGGGAGTTCTCCAAGCGGGCAGGTAGGACATGGCATGGCGGAAACACCGCGGTTCCTCCCCATGTGCTAGAGCTCCCTTTTGGGCTGGGAACACAGGGACGGATCCCCAGACCCTCTTCTGCAAATGCCTTTCTGGGCCTGCAGTCTCGGTAGACATGAGGACAAGGTGCCTTGGAGTGTCCTGAGGCTGCCCTGGGCATTTCACCATCTCACCTCCTGGGAGTCTGATTTTGAGGAGGCTTTCTTCAGGCAAAGAGCAAGATGTGTAGCTCCTGCAGAATCCCCTCTGCCCCATGAGCAGTGCTCCCTTGAAACACAGCTCCGTGCTCAACACCAGCATTGGGTTTGCAGTGCAAAGCCCCAGAGGGAAGGTGAGAGCAGGGCTGGGGCTTCCGCAGCGAGGTGGGTCTGGGCTCAGCGCCGAGCAGTGGAAACAATCCGCTGTGCTCCTTGGGTGCAGAAGTTGCAGCTTGTTTTGATTTCATTGATTCTTTAAACCTAGAGTTGAAAGGCAGAGTTGCTTTTCATTGGTAGGAAGAGGGGTGATGCTGCGTGGGAGCCTCCGGCAGCTTGGTTCTGAGAGGCAGGACCTGGCCTCGGGCAGGGTCTCTTGGACCCAACCTCTTCCTACAGGATGCATCATTTCCATGGCCAAACCACCCTGCAGCCATCCGGGAGATGCTTCTCGGGCTCTGTTGCACCAGGGCTGGTAAAGCCGGTTCGTTCCTTGGCCTTGCCCTAATGCTGTCGTTATAACCCCCCAGCATCTGCTTCTTCTCCTGCCTTCGGGCCGACGAGTGGTGCAGCAAGAGCAGCAGCCCAGGTCGAGCGGTGCCGTCCCTGTGGCCGTCCCCCGGCCGCTCCGGTGACCTTTCGGGTGCTGCAGACATCTGGCCATGGTGTCTGCATCGAGCCAGGGCGTGGAGCAAAGCACAGAGAAAATGAGAGCGACATTTAGATTTACAGCATTGTGACTTTTTGTTGATCTCTTTGGGTTTGGAATCAAGCCCATTTGGTAAATGTTCCTTATTAAATGGTGTTTTTTTTCCCAGTGCTTTGTGAGGTTTTCCAGCTGCAGGCATGGCAGGGCAAAGAGTTTCAACAGCCGTCGAAAGGAGGAAAAGCAAAGCTGGTGGGGAAAGGAAACAGGAGAGGGGAAAAAAGAACAAAGATTGTATTTTTCTTTTTTGTTAAAACTAAAAAAAAAGGAGCATTGGTGACTTTTCTCAGCTGGAGAGAGCTTTTTCACTAAACCTTTGTGTTAGAAGCAGCACGGGCCAAGCGCGGCGTTATCGGTGCTGGCAGCTCGGGCGGGTTTCCTCCGGCAGCACGGTACCCACCTCCTGGTCCTTGCGGTCTCCATCACCCCACATGATGGGGTTTGTTGCTGGAAAGGTTGTCGTGGTCGATCATCACTTTATGGCGGAGATGCTCAGGAGATAAAATGCAACTTGGAAATGATATATCTTTTCTCTAGTTCGTGTGTGATGCGGTCAAAGGATTAGAGTGTGGCAACCGCTTCTCTCCATCCAATGCCTCTCGCGGCAAGCTAGGCAGCCAGCCTTACCATTCTGCTTGTATAAATATCATCGGGTTTTAGCACAAATGTAGCCAAAAGCTTAGGAAGCCCAAGAAATCCAGCAGTGCTGCTGCTCTGCCTGCAGCGGAGAAGTGGGTTTCGGCTCTGGTTTAGCAGCTGGACAGGGGGTTTGGGACTTCGGTCCTGCCAGGGTGAGGTTGCAGCTTGCTCCAGCAGCGGTGAAAGGATCTGGGCAAAAATGGCCAAATTTTGCCAGGGGCCTTTGCTAGGAAGGTCAGAGGTGCTCTAGAGAGAAAATGAGAAAGACGACTCTGGGAAAACCACCTGGTGAGGTGGGTGAATGTGCGGCTGCTGCTGCTCAAGATTGGGGTGTCTCTTGGGTGTAAAGTCCAGGAGACTACTCGGGAGAGGAAGGATGGCCAGAAATGCAAGGCTGCACAGAAACGAGTACAGTTTTGCTAGAAAAACTGAGAAAATGGGGAAATTTCTGCCCAGAGGAGCTGTCAGTGTGGCTGCCCTGGGCAGCTGGTGGCACACGTCTTCTGCCAGAGAGCTGAAGGAAGGATTTGGGGATCTGCACTCCTCTGTCACCACGAATTTTGCAGCAGCAAGGGTCTGCAGGTCTGATTTCCCTCTTCAGGGTGGGTTTTTTGCTGGTTCTGGTTTCTCTTGAATGAAAAACGATAAAGACCAATTTTGCATTCTCAGAGGCTTGTGTGGACAAGGTTGCATGGAGAAGATAGCAGATCTTTGCAGGTCAACTTAAGGACCGTGATGTTGCTTCAGATGCGAATGAGAAGCACAAGCTGGCCTGTTTTTGCTAGGGTTAAAAAAATACACGGCTTAAAAATCCTCCTCGTCCTCCTAGAGCAGGCTCAGCTTCGGTTCATGAAAGCATCCAGCACAAGGAGTTTGCGGCGTCCATCCGTGCTGTGACACGCTCATGCTGATGAAAAATGAGGTGGCCATCACAGCTAAAATACTTTCTGCAGGGATTGAGTAATCCAGTGTTTTATCCTGGTGAAACTGGATTTATTTCTCCTTTATTTAAAAGTCATCGGGCTTGGTAGGGCTGCTCTGTAATGATGAGGAGCACGCGGCAAGTCTTGAGTAGTCTGAAGAGCTCTTCTGCTCTGGCTTTTGCCTTGGGGTTGGCTTGTCTTTTGGTGGATTTAGAAGATGCTCGGCTGGCTGTGCTGCTTTCTGCTGGTGGAAGCGGCCTGGTCGGTTATGAAGTCAGGCAAACTTTTGCCTTGAAACCTCAAATTGCTGTAGTTGAGCCACGTTTAGGATTGCGCTGAAGCTCAGCCCTCAACGCTGGAATCTCATAGACCCATAGCTGCGTGCTCAGGCGTATGTGAGCTTTGCAGAGGGATGGGGTTGGGCTAGCATGGGAGCTGCAAAGCCGACTCCCATCCCCGGAGCATCCCAGGGCGAGTCTGAACACCGCTCCCGGGATATCACAGCCCGTGGTGACGAGTCAGCAAAAAAAAAACTCCAGGTGCAGTCCTGGTCTTGCTTAGAGTGGTGGAGTGGACGTGAGCGCTGCCCGCCTGGGGATGGAGACCGTAGACATTGAGCACTGTTGGGGAAGGATGAGCAAGCACCTCGTCTTTTCTAATTGCCTCGGTGCTTAACGGTGTCTTGTAATTAAGAGCTGCGCAGGGCTGGAGGATGGTGGCAGGAGTAGGCTGGGGAGCTGAAAGCCTCCTGCCCATGCCAAAGTGCTGTCACCTGCGGCTCCCGAGGCCGGAGAAGTCCATGCCTCACCGGAGCTGCTGATTGCGGCTATGGCTCCAACGCAGCGGGGTGAAGAGGAGCCGTCGAGACCCCGCTGCGTTGGAGGCTTAATCAGTGATTCCCTGAACCAGCAGCGTCCTTCCCTAGGGAGGGGGGTCCTCCTCCAGTGGCGGCCAGACCCCGGGGTGATGCCTGGGGATGGCTTTGTGGCCGGGAGGATCTGGACTGCGTCGTCTTGGGATTGCAACGTTGTGTGCACGCAGCCGCGGCGGGAAAAGCCAGCCGAGGAGTCAGCGTTGGCGGTGGGAGCTTGTCAGCCTGCCTCGGGGCTGGACGGAGATGCCCGTGCCTGGATGGTGTCCCCTGCGACCTGGGCTCTGGGATTTTGGCCCCAGCAGCTCGAGAGTCATCGCTTACTCCTGCACATCGCTATCATCAGGAGGGCATCCAAGCTCAAATTCCTTGATACGAGATGGTGGGCGGCTGCTGCTCTAGCCCAGCGTGACGTGGGACAGTGTTTGTTACCTCCTGCAAAACTACGCTGATGAATTTGGGCTCGGACACATGATCAAGCTGCTTAATGTGTCACCACCAGCGGTGGTCCCTGCCCATTTCCCTGCCTGGGGACCCTTTATGAGCCAGCGGTCCATCCTAGGTGCCTGCTGGAGGATGTAAAGGATGAAGAAGCAACCACCACCACTCTTAGCTGTTGGCCAAAGGAGCCTGATGTATTTGTGCAGAGCAGGGGGACCCTGCAGTGGTGCCCAGCGACAGGACAAGGGGCAATGGGCACAAACTGAAGCAGAGGAAGTTCTGTCTGAACATGAGGAAGAACAACTTCCCTCTGAGGGTGACAAAGCACTGGTCTAGGCTGCCCAGGGAGGCTGTGGAGTCTCCTTCTCTGGAGATACTCCAGACCCGCCTGGACGTGGTGCTGTGCAGCCTGCTCTGGGTGACCCTGCTTGGGCAGGGGGTTGGACTGGGTGACCCACAGAGGTCCCTTCCAAACCCCACCATTCTGTGATTCTGTGACCCTGGGGAGGTAGAGGAGAAGACAGCTGAGGTTAGCTGAGGGGCTGGCGATTATAACAACACCAGGCCTCTACCATGGGCGATGGCATTGGAGCCTTGGACATGAAGGTGGGCTGGAGAGGCTCTCTGGGGCCAAACACCTGAAAACGCTGATTTCCAGGCCATTATTATAGGGTGAGTTTTTGGTTGACAGAGACCCTGAGAGGTCCCCAGTCCAAACCACAGAGGGGCCAGCTCAGGTGTCAGCGCTGGTGCGGTTTACCCCGGGTAAAGCTTCGCCCCCTGCTCTTTTCAGATGTTTTGGTGCAATGGTCGCAGCGAGGACCCCAGCAAACCCTGCATCCCTTCCACCAGTCCAGTAGAGCTGAAGGACCCCCTCACCACCACCCCGTGCCCAAACTGTGCCCAGTTGGCACGGGCAAAGCCACTGTGCCAGCATTTCTCAAAGCAGGGTTAAAACCCGACTTTGCAAGGATGCCGTAGGCAAAACCAGGCTTTAAATGCCCTAGGGAGAGGGTGAGAGGGCTGGGGGGCGGGGGGGCTGCTCGCTGGTGGCACGGTGGTGATGTCTCCCCCGCGGTACCCACGGCTTCGGCTCCATGTTTTGGCAGGCGGGAGAACAAGCTGCGGATCCAGAATGGCTGGTTGTGCCACCTCGCCCCCGAGATCATCCGCCAGCTCTCGCCGGACACCGAGGAGGACAAGCTGCCCTTCTCCAAGCACTCAGACGTCTTTGCACTGGGGTGAGTCCCCGCGGCGCGGCGGGCGGGTGGGTTGCAGAGAACTGGCGCGGCTGTGTCGGGTGTGAGCTGCTCTGAGCAGCTGGGAGGGGACAGAATGGTAGAATGGTAGGGGTTGGAAGGGACCTCTGCGGGTCATCTAGTCCAATCCTCCTGCCGAAGCAGGGTCACCTACAGTAGGCTGTAGAGGACCTTGTCCAGGCGGGTCTGGAATATCTCCAGAGAAGGAGACTCCACAACCTCCCTGGGCAGCCTGGGCCT
>Ga0065711_1038294_pt1 | contig 18942 bp, 10 predicted proteins | sample Hoacrofraction12_FD_59098 | JGI IMG/M metagenome (GOLD analysis project Ga0065711, IMG submission 59098) | Hoatzin crop microbial communities from Cojedes, Venezuela - Epithelial fraction 12 v2 (version 2) | ecosystem: Host-associated > Birds > Digestive system > Esophagus > Crop | place... | reverse complement strand
TAGGGGTTGGAAGGGACCTCTGTGGGTCATCTAGTCCAACCGCCTGCCGAAGCAGGGTCACCTACAGCAGGCTGCACAGGACCTTGTCCAGGCGGGTATGTATTTTAGAGTTTGGACTGTAACAATGTTTGTGACCAGACAGTAATGCAGCTTTTGTATTTCGCTATTTCAGGACTTTCTGGGATCTGGAGACCCCAAAGACACAAAGATGCTAATAAAAAAACAAGCAGATTGGGCAAAGAATATCAATGAACCAAAAGCAGCAGTGGAGATGTACCTCTCTGCAGGCGAGCACATGAAGGCCATAGAAATCAGTGGGGACCATGGCTGGGTTGATATGTAGGTTTTAGTTCCATCTCAGAGATGATATATAATAAAAACTCAAATGAGTAGTTATGAATTCTGCATTATGTGCCTTTGTTTATATCAAATTGAGTATCTGAAGCGCATCTAGAATTAATGTTTTAAAAATGTCATATTTTGGTGAGTAGGGACATAAATATGTCATGAAAACAAATTCGTTACAACAGTAAAGACTACAGATGGTTCATCTGTAGTATGAGACTGTCTTCTAAAGTATGCATGCCTTAAGCGTTTCATCACAGCAGTGCTTATCTGTGATAGCCCGTTTCTGCTGTTGTACGCTGCTAAGGATAATCATCTAGTGGGTAGAGAAAACAACTGGAGCACAGAATCCCTAGGGATTCTGGGGCTACTCCTGTCACTGGTCAAATTCCCCTCGATTTGCAATTGGTGACGCTTTGGGTCATTTGCCGAATTAAGATCTTGGGCAGGTCACTCGGCCTTCCCTTGCCTCAGTTTTGCTGTGTGGCAGAGAGGTAGAGGTTGTTCAGGAGCCTTGTTTAGGTCAGGGTTGAGGCCGTGTGTCCCATGTCACTAGGCCGTGTAGGACCTGCTCCCTCCCTCCAGCCTCATGGCTGTACAAAGAGTCTGAGATACGGAGTTGTACACATGAGCAAAGATTGAACGAATGGGTTTTGGGTTTGTGAAAGGAAAAAAAAGAATTTGGAATGTTTAGTGAAGACTGTTTAAAAGTGTTGCATAGTAATACTAGTGTGATATTTAGTAAATAATAATTGATTAAAGGTGAAGTTATTACAGTAATTAAACAAAAGGCAAAACAACAGGGCAGAATCTGAAATATCTGGCTTCTTTTTACTGCGTCTAGGTTAATTGAAATTGCTCGAAAACTGGATAAAGCTGAGCGTGAGCCTTTGTCAAAATGTGCCTTCTATTTTAAGAAACTTGATAACCCTGGCTATGCAGCAGAAACCTACATGAAGGTTGGTGACCTGAAAGCACTGGTCCACCTCCATGTGGAGACTCATCGCTGGGAAGAAGTAAGTGTGCCCTTGCTGTCTGTGTTCAAAACCGCTGCTTCTGAATTGTCTCTGGTTGCGAGAAAGGGAGACAAACGCCCTGCTCCCCCACCGCCGTAGTGAAGGGAGAGGCAGGAAGGTTGGCTTCTGCAGAATGTCATTCAGAGTATTGAAGTTAATTTTTTATGCTTAGTGTTGGTTTGGTAGTGGCTTTGGCGTTTGTGGTGGGTTTTTTTGAGTTTGTTTGTTTGGTTTTTTGGTTTTTTTTAGTTTCCTGGTTAAATATTTCTTGGTCTCATTTCTAAGCACCTTTTTTGCCTGTTGAATTATAGTTGCCCACTTCCTATGGTAATCCATGGGATGTTTCTAGCCCATTAGAAAGAATAAATAGTAATTATATAGTGGGAAATTCTGTTTTGAACTGTATTATTTATAATTTGGACACACCTGAGTGAGAATACCACGGATATAATTTAGATCTGATGAATGTGTGCTGTGTTAGTGTGGACCCCCTTCTATAACTGGATTTATGCTTCTGGGTAGGTAAAAGTCTGACTACACTGGATTTTTTCCACAAAAACAGGGGTCTGCCAGTACCACCCACTTCACTTTTGTTCTTGTCTCTTCACATTAAGTTTTTGATAGGTGTAGTTTCTTAAGGAAATGTTTTCAAAGTGCTGCTGGAATTGACAAACCCCCTCCCCCAGTTATATGGGTGCTTTGTACAATTGTGGACTTAGTCCTTTATTGACTAGCTAGAGAGTTTAGAAAGTGAATCTAAACTGTGTTTATTATGTTACTTCAATTTCTTTAGAAGATATATTCAGTAAAAATAAAAATATTTTTTGTCTCTTGCTGTGAAATCTACTAAATTTCCTAGATAATCACTTTCAGGTTTCCCTGATTCAATAACCAGACTGTTGCTATGCTTAGCTTCTTTTCTTTTGTTGTCGATTGCTTTTTATTTTAAAATACATTAGTTTCATACTGGAGAAAATATGGATTATGCTCTCTATTCTGTGTATGTATTTTTATTGTGAATTTACTTAGAGCTAAAGGATTGATCCCATGGAATATTCTAAACCCTTTAACTGTTTAAACCATGCAGTATTCTAAAAATGAGTTTTTTATTTACCTCAGGCATTTGCTTTGAGTGAAAAGCATCCTGAGTTCAGAGATGATGTCTATGTCCCTTATGCTCAGTGGCTAGCGGAGAGTGATAGATTTGAAGAAGCTCAAAAAGGTAAGAATGTCACCGATGGATGACTGGTCACTCGGAATTTACTCCGTGCTTTTCCAGTACAGAATATGCAGTCTCTGCCCTGGAGAGTCTCTTACCCGTGGGATTCAAAACCAGATAGAATCCATGTTTTCATACCAGTCTTAAAGTAGCTGGAATTCTCCTTATTTTATAAGAAAGTGTCATGGATCTATCAAAAATGATGGCATCTAAAGACAGGTCCAGATTTTCCATGTCATCGGATATGAGTGTGGCATGTGGCAACAGTATTAAGCATATAATCTGAGCTGCCTTTATTAATATTTTTATCACAGTAGTATTTAAAATATGGTGACCACCTTATAAACCTGTGTGGAAAGCATTGTTTTTCCTTATATTTAGGTAATGTTGGGTTTGTACAAGGTAAATTTTCCTGTTTCTTTAAGAATTTTCATGTATTTTGTTAGGCTTATAAAATTACCTTTAAAGAGAACTGTCAACCTTCCATCATGTGGACAGGCTTCAAAATTTAGTTCATAAACTGTTCCAGGGAGAAGGAGATGTTGAAGCAAGCTCCAGGTGGAGCCAGCACGATCTCAGTGTAGTTACTTTCCTCAGGTGCAGCTCCGTGTGACTGCTGCATCTGCTGTTCCAGAGCCAGCTCAGATCTAACTGTGTAACTGCCTGTGCTTACTAGGGAACGTGCCAGGCATGGTCTGTCTCCACACAAAACTAGTTTGTGTGTTTTGGCACCAAACCTAGGTTTAGGGCAGTTTGGTAGTTTGTGCTAGAACTCTGTGAATACAGGTATATTGCTCCCAGTTTGTTCCACAAAGCTCTGTGCTGCTGAGTGGGCTAGAGATCGTTGTGTAGCTGCGTGAGGACTTGGTGGTATCGGAGCTAGCTGAAGTCAGGAGGCAGCTGTGCTGTGGGGTTGGGGTTTCTGGGGGTTGGGTCCCCCCTATCCTCATTACCCTACATGAAGACTGTGTTTGCCAAATGCACATTTACCAAGTGAAAATTCCAGATCTTACTTTATACTGGCTTCTGAGCATCAAGTAAAGAAATGCTGTTAATAAATAACAGAAGGATATAGTAAATGCTGTACTCTTTCAAAACATTCACCATTACAAGCCAGAGCACTAACTTCAAACATTAATTTGTCGTAGTTTTGAATGAAGTTGTGATTTGCAGTGTTTAGAGATTACCATTGTTTGTGTAGAGATCTAATTAACATAGTATTTTTTCTCTTTTCTATATTTAAGAAAAACCAACCAGCATCATACAAAATGTCTGAGCTCAAGAGCTGCTGAGACAGTGCAAAAGGCACAAAATACCTGCAGATGCTTCTCGTGTTCCATTAGTGTCGCTGCTTTCAAGGAGAAAAATACCAGTGTATAATCCTTTTTATCTTGCCCTGGATAGACTATTTGATCTTGGCTGAATAGACTGCTCTTAATTTAAAAACATTAATTTCAGTTAATTGATATAATCGCGCTGTAAAATCCTCTTTGTTTTGGCCTTCTTTGTAGCATTTCACGAGGCTGGCAGGCAAAGTGAAGCTGTGAGAGTGCTGGAGCAGCTAACACACAATGCTGTGGTTGAAAGCCGATTTAACGACGCAGCCTATTATTATTGGATGCTTTCCATGCAGTGTTTAGATATAGCCCAAGGTAAGTAACTGAAAGGAAGTTTGTATTTGTTACCTTATTGTGCATGTAGACAAACAATGACTGAATTGTGATAGCATTGCTGCAATTACTTCACTGTTGCGTGGCTTTGTTTTTGTTGGATTTTTTTAATTCGGTGCGTAACTCTGGCTTGTGCTATTTTTGTAGTCCCTCTGGTTTTCCCATGTGCTTATTTAAAACAAGTAAGCAAACCAGCAACGTCAGCATGCATGGGTCTCCTTTTGAAATCTGACCCCAACCAGAATCGTGCCTCCTGGCCGGTGTATCCTCATGTACCTTCCCACAGCACACTTCAGCTAGAGAAGTGATTGGAGGGTTAGTGTACTAGTAAATAACAAGATGATCTCGGAGTGTGAGATACACCTAGTATTTGAGCATGGGTTGGAGAGGTACTTTACAGATTATTTCTGCCAGCAGAGGTAAAACTGATTGTTTGTTAGCTGTCATCTTGTCTTCTGAATGTATTTCACTGGGAGAGAGGTGGAGGCAGTAGTTGATACGTGTAATTTAGTAATAATGAATACAAAAGATTGATAATACTGCCTTTTGCCTGGTGCTGTAACTACCTTTGGGGTTTGGGGGGGAGGGAGAGGGTGCAGTTTGTTTTGGTTTTTTAGTTCGGCTGATTGCTGATAGTGCTGATCTGTTACCCCTCAGGTAGAGGGTGAGCATCTCTCTTACAGAGATGCAAACTTTTCCAAATGGCTTAGTACTGTATTTGATATTTATGAAACAAATGTTTCAAAACTAATTTTATTTGTAAACTCTGAAGTTATGGATGAGGTTTGCAGTGAGGCACACCTACTGTTTTGTACTTTAAGCTAAGCTATGGCCTCTAGCTATGTTAAAACAATTGCCTCAACTGTTTTGCATTTTACAATGCTTGGTTTAGACCAGAAATTTTCTCAGAAAAGTGGCAAGACTGTATGATGTGCAGTTGGCACAGGTGGATGGGACACACTTGAACTGGTACATACCTCTTTTGGAAGTGCTGGTGCTGCAATCATGATACGTTGTTTTTGTCCAGCTGAGTCTCAGACTCGTCTTGGAGACTTACACTAATGCCTTTGCCTCCCACAGAGAATGAACAACAGAAGACTGAAATGTTGCAGAAGTTTCATCGCTTCCAGCATTTGGCAGAAGTTTACCATGTCTATCACTTTATTCAAAGATACACTGTAAGATATGTGCTTCAGAAGTTGTGTATTTATGCTTCCTGACCATTTTTCTTTAGGGAGTCCAGGCATAGCTAGGAATAATTAATAACTTTTCAGGCAATTAAATACTGAGTGTAGATTAGTGGTACTGTATAGTAACTTTATTTATTTCTTTGCCTTCTGCTGTACTGTACAAGATCTTCTGTTGTCTTAGTTCCTAAAAACTGCAGTGCAGTTCTAGCAGATCTATGCTTGTCTCAGTGCGGGTAGAAGATACGACAGTGGCTGACTTCCCACCCCTAGTCCTTTTTTGCTAGGTGTATCAGTTTGGTTCCGCAGTGACCCGAGCCTCTGGTCCTACACAGGCTACCGTCGGCTTTTCCTTAATCGTGGGAAAACAACATTGAACTGGAGAAGGCACCCTAGCTTAGGGATTCCCACAGTGTGGTGTGGATATCAGTAGTGGTGTGTGTAAACTACTCCACAAATGATAAGCAGTCATGAGCAAAGAGCTCCTGCTACTTCCAGCAATTACAGTAATGTTGCCACCGATGTTGGCGACAACATCTTTTGTAAAGCATTTGAGAACACTTGATCTGTGCCCGTGCCCAAAAGAAGACTCTGCTATGGAGTCTTTGCTGGTCAGGCTACTCCAGACCTCACAGTGGTGGAGACTCTACACTGTTGCTGGCCAGCCTGCCCTCAGTTTTAAATAGCCTGTTAAAGATTCTGTTTCAGCTACGTGGATCTCTTTCTCTCTTTTTTGACACGTAGCAGGTGTGAGCTTTGGTGATAAAGACATGCAAAATCCACTTGCTATATTCTGTCAGCACCTCTTCTTTTTGCAACTGTATGAAAGAAACAGTGCTGGAGATGCATAGTGCTGTGACGCTTCGTGATAGAAGTTGTTGATTTTCCAGCTTAGAAATATGTGTCTGTGTTTTTAATACTGCAGGAGGAGCCTTTCAGTTTCCACTTGCCTGAAACCCTCTTCAATATTTCCAGGTTTCTGCTTCACAGCTTAACAAAGGAGACTCCTTTGGGGATCTCAAAAGTGTATCCTTCCAATACAGTACAAAATCCAGAAGTTATCTTGTGAGTTACATGAAAGGAATAATTGATGTTGATCCACAGTGCAGAGATCTCCTGTAGGGTATCTTCAGTTTCAGCTGTTGGTTATAGTTAATGGAAACTGACTTTGGTCCCTAAGGAAATAATCAGCATCTTCAAACCATTGTGTGTTTAACCGCGCTACCTCTTTTTTTCCCCTTTTTTAAATCGTTTTGGAGAGCTGTATAAATCAACTAACATGTAATTCTCAGAACCACCTGCCCAGTCTGGGGTATCGCCTTTGTCAGAGAAGCTAGTTCTAGGATCCAGTCACTGCAACAGGATGTTGGCTCTGAATCTTGACAGTGTTGTTTCAAGGAGACTGAACTGAGACAGGAGGGCGGGGGGGGAACAGGAGCTTTTGCTTCACAGGAGGCTGGAATAGCTGTGTCGTGTCTGTCAGGCTAGCATCGCGCAGCTCTGTCGGTGCGTATGGCGTCTTTGGAGAGCCCTGCATAAAGGGTCTGTGTGAACCCTCTGGGAACGCACCTGGCTGTGAAAGATAACAAGAGGGGTCACTGGGTGCCACAGGGAGGCCCGATTTTCTTGTTTTCACTTCATTTATGGCTTTGGATGGAACATTAGCTTTCCTTTTCAGAAATTCCTCACCTAGAAATGTGTAATCTTTCATGAAGTCTTTCATAACATGCCTTGTGATCAGTAGCTCTCTAAACAGCCGTTACTGTTATACTCTGATGAAAGGGAAAGACAACCCTTGGTCAGTGACGCAGAGCGTATGCTTTGTTTCCAGTAAGATCATGTGTATTTAGTTGCTGTCCGTGGGTTGTAAGATTTTTTTTTTTTTTCTTTTGGCTGGGGGAAAATCCATTCACCCTAAAGTTACTGAATTTCTGTAAATGAAGTCAGAATATTTAACCAAAGCAATGTTTATGTAGGATCAATTCCTTACGTTGCTAATAATTGCCCACAGGCATTTTGATAGTTCTTTCACACTTGTTTTTAAATGGAGTTATGTAAATAGACTTCTCTTGTTTAAAGTACTGGTACCGGATATGCTTCATTGCACAACTTCTCTGATTAGGAGGAGTACCGCAGTTTTTCATAAATGCGATGTGTATTTTTATTCCTTAATTAAATTACAGCAATACGTTATTTGCCCTGGCAAAACAGAGTAAAGCTCTTGGTGCATATAAACTGGCTCGTCATGCTTATGACAAATTACAGGGACTGCAGGTCCCAGCGAGGTTCCAGAAGTCAATTGAGCTGGGCAGCCTGACAGTCCGATCCAAGCCATTCCATGACAGTGAAGTAAGTTGTAGTGTGTTTCATGTTAATTGCTAATATGTGGCCTAATCCAAGAATCTGAGTTGCTGTATGCACAAAAAAAAAATCTGAAATTTATTATGCGTAGCTCTGTGACATGATTATATTTCTGCTGGCAACACAGCCCTTTTATTGTTATTCTTCAGGTCAGACTTCCTTTTGCTCTTGAGAACAAATTAAAATCAGCGCTTTCTTTACGGGCAGCTTCCATCCTCCCTCTCCTGCCTTGCATCTACCTTCCTCTCTGCCTGTTAGTTCTTTCAAGTCTTTTTCTCCCCGATCAGCATGCAATTACTCCACAGTCTTTGTCTCTCTCTCCAGCTGGAGCTCGCTTTCATTTGTCCCACTCCTAGCACTCCTTCCCTCCTCCCCCTATCCCTCGAATGACCTTCCTTCCTTAAGTCTTATTTTAAGACCTTTTCTTCTTTAACTGAAGTCTGACTTTCTGCAGTGTTCTATAAAGCCATGTCTTATGGAGTACTCACTAAAAATAAACTGTATTGTGCAAGTGAACATGCACCTGGCCACCTGAAATAATAGAAACAGTCTTAAGAACTGCCTAAAATAACTGTGCTCTTGAAGAGAGATGAATTAATTGGAGAACTTAAATTTGACCAAATCTTAGAGCAAAAAACTTTGCTTCGGTAACCTTCTCTTCAACTTCTTTTGTCACTGGGTGTTTGATGCAGAATTCTGCTTCTGTTACTGCAAAGGCGAGGTGAAAATTTAATTGTTAGAATGGTGAAGACAGCTGTTTTTTAATGTGAAAACTTGCTGGTTTATTAAAAATGTAAAGCATTGTCAGATGTTAAAGGATCCGATTTCGCAGCAGTATTTCTCCAGATGAGCGCTGATGTCGTATCAGCGGGGTAAACCTAAGGAGCCCATCTTTAATGGAAAACAAAGAGTTCAGGATGTGCTGATCTGTTCACGATTGTTTGTGTCTTTGCAGGAGCTTGTGCCCTTGTGTTACCGGTGCTCTACCAACAACCCTTTGCTAAATAACTTGGGGAACGTCTGCATTAACTGCAGACAACCTTTCGTCTTCTCCGCTTCCTCCTATGGTGCGTTGGAATGTCAGGCTGGGTTGGGCTTTTCAAGTAGATAAATGTTAACTGAACAGACTAGGTTAGTACTTAGTTTGTACTCTCTGCAATGATATTTGGACAAACAAATCTTTCCTTTTAATGTTGTTAGATTTGACTAAGTGGCTGCCTCTTGTCCCAGGGATTGTTGAATTTCCTTGCCAGATAGCAGCTGCAGTAAAGCATTGCTTTATTATGAGACACTGAATGTACAGTGTGTTTCACTAACACAGATGCAATCCTTTCAGGAGTTGAGGGAGTTTGGGTGTATTTTAATTTTATTTCACTTACTTCATGAGAACATGTGGGCAGAACACCACCATCACAGAAGCCAGCGGGTGTTCGTTTCTTCAGGGGCACAGCATCTTCTAGAAGGCATTTTCTGAGTTCCTGCAGGTCAAATGCTCCTTGCTTTTCACACCGCTTTAGAGGTACTGCATCTGGTTGAGTTCTATCTGGAGGATGGCATCACAGATGAAGAAGCTGTAGCTCTCATTGATCTTGAAGCTCCAGGACTGCATAAAAGAGAGAATAAATGGCAAGAGATGACGAGTGACCGTATCCTTTTGATTAAAATTGGGGAAAAAAGCAACGATTTTTATTTCCTCCCTCCAGGTTTAAAATTTTCTTTTTTTCATATGACTGACGTGAGTACAATTGCATTGTGTTTCCTTTTCAAGTTTGTGTAACAACAAAAGTGATGTTTTAACTAAACCTAATATTTTCATAAAGCTTTTTCATCGGGACAATTTGTTTCTAATCATGTGAAATAGTTCTTTTTAACAATGGAATGCCATGCTTTACCTGTTCTAAGTGCTTTCGGTAAAGAATGGGGAGAATCTGAAGTGTGTTATTCACTTCCAATAACAAATTGCTGTAGAGGCTGCTTTCCCTTAGCCAAGGGAAACCAGCATGGACTTTCTTCATAACCATTCCTGTTGGAATCTGTTTTGTAATGCTTTGGCATCCAGAGCTTCCACTTGCTGTGGGGTCCATATAATATTAGGTGCAGAGTAATGGACAAGAAAACACAACTTGTGACTAAAGCTGCTCAAAAATGTAATATAAAAAGCAAATGAAGCAACCTCTTATTTGTCATGTGTCAGAAGGGGGCAGAGAGGGAAAGGAGGCAGAAGCTGATGTCATTCTTGGTTGTGGTCAGTTTTGCCATTCTGCAGCAGCTGCAATGATAAATTTCCCCGGTCACTGTGAATCACAGCAAGGCCTTCTCTAGTACTTTCCATAATAGTCTAGGCACCGCAGCAGTTTGAGAATACCCTGACCCCCTGGAGCCACAAGGATATCAATCCTGCTGGTATGTTTTTGATTTATTCTGTGAGTGCTAGCTGCTTGAGGGTAGCTAGTTCTGTAGGAAGTCTTTTTCTTCCTTAAGACATGCATCTAGATGCACAGAGTTTGAGGCTTGATGACAATACAGATACTACTGAAGATGATGATCCCTTTACAGCAAAACTGAGCTTTGAGGTAAAAGCCTTACCTGTGTCTTCCAGTTGTTTCTTTCTTTGCTACCAACAGGAATGAACAGAAAATGTTAACTTGTAATCCATGCTGTTCTTGTGGTGTGGATGTGTTATACAGACTGCCACAAGAGAGAGACGAAACAGGGGACTGGAAGAGAGGGAGGGAACTTGAGAGGGAAAGGGATTTTCCAGTTAACTCCTCTCTTTTTTTTTTTTTTTTCCTAAATAAAAATAAAAACCACAAACCAACAAAGATCTTAAAGTAAACATTCCCGGAATTTGTTATCATACAATGATACAAGAGGGCTGTTCCACCGGGTGTTACTGTATCTAGGCAGTATGCCTATAAAACAGTCGTTACTGTGAGGTTTTAATAAAGACTCTGGGCATGGGTGTTATTTACAAGGAATTGTGCTAAAGTGAATAATGGAAGCTGGCTGAAACCAAGTTAGAGATGTGGCTGGATGCTGCTGTCGCTGAAGGTGTTGGTAAAACTGACAGCGAGTTTGGTGGGACTAGATGCAGGGCAATTCTGTATTAGCTTTTCTACTGAATTTTGGTTTGCTTCTTACAAGTTCTTATTAATCCTCAAAGGGCTTTGCAGTTGGTAACTAATTCTTTCTAAACCTGCTCTCCTGCAGCAAGGGGGCTCGGAATTTGTGCCAGTGATTGTGAATCGTGCTGTTCTCCAGTCAATGAGCCGGAGGGACGTCCTCATTAAACGCTGGCCAAAGCCGCTGCGGTGGCAGTACTACCGTTCCCTGCTACCAGATGCCTCCATTACCATGTGTCCATCATGTTTTCAGGTAGTGTTTTCATGGAGAGGTTTAAAAAACCCACAAAACCAAAAACCCCTACTGAGAACCCTATATCGGGAACAATTCTAATCACTGAAACCTCATACTTTAAAACATATTCAACAAATTCCTGAATGACGTAGAGACAGAGAAGGCAATGAAAAACAAACAAACAAACAAAAGCTGTGTGATGCACAGAGGAGTAGCTGCCTTCTGAAAACTTCGAGGTAGCTGAATTTGAGAAGTTGCACTGACAGCAAGTCGGAGCCTCTCGAGCAAACCTTGGCTGAACAACAAATGCTGATTTGTATTTATTTCTGTTTGCTCTGCCCCTCTGACTTTCAGCCTGGTCTAGCAGGGAAAATCAGTCAGTAATTAAGTTAGCTTGTGGTTCAGTCCCTCTCCCCCTCCTTCCCTTCTCAGGAAGGGCTTTTTGAAATACTGGAAGTCAGTCACATTTGTTTACACAGAAACTGTCTAATTTTTGTCCTTCCTTCTGCAAAAGTAAGTAGTTGGTTGGTTCGTGCCTCTTCAGCAGCATTGGCAGCGGTCTGTGAAATGCTTGCTGCTCTATTCCAGGTTATGGCGCGCTCAAGCAATTGGAAGTGAGACGACCAGTTCTCTTGTAATGGCAGCTTCAGAATGTCTGTGCAGAGAGAAGCCGCTGAGCTCAGTCTGCGTTTTCTTTGAGCTAGTCACAGGCTAACTTGTGCCTATATCTGTTCCTAATTAACAGATGTTTCACACAGAAGACTATGAGCTTCTTGTACTCCAGCATAGCTGTTGTCCGTTCTGTCGTCGGAGAATAGACGAGTCAAACCAATGAAGAAAAACAATCTTATACCTCAACTGACAGACGTCCCTATTGGCTTGGCAAAACACCCCTTAGCTTCATGGAGTTTTCCTCACAACTTAGTTAAGTCATCTTGTTCCATTTTGTACATTTTGTAAGTGGGACTGAGTTGAAGAAATGTAACTATTTTTTTTAGATGAAAATGTCTGTTGTTCGTGAATGTTCTCTACGCTTCCCAGGCAAGCAGTTGAAGTGCCACAGATTTTTACAGGAATGTTTCTAGGGTCAAATTCAGCCTCAAAGTAGTTGGTTTTACTCTGACTTGTGTTAGGACGTTATTTGTTTCTTAATATGCGCCCATTATTGACAAATCTTCAAATAAATGGGAGAATTTTTCACTACTCTTTGTCTCAGGATTTGCTGTAATGCTTCTGCTTCTGAGCTTGATTTTTTTTTTTTTTTCATTTAGGCAAGAACAGCATTAGAGTTTAGAGCTCTTAAAGTGTAATCTTAAAAGTTATCCATCTCTCACAGCCACACTGAGAGGAGAGGGACGAAGCCTTTAATGTGTAGAATTCACCCTTGTGGAAATGCAGAATGCCAGGTTGTGCGTGGAACATTAACATTTCGTGTTAACCAAGCTACTCAGGCAGGAGTACCTCCGCTGCTCGCTGCTGACTGTGTAATCCTAGTAACAGCACCCTGTTTACTACTAATGGAAGAAACGCCATTGACCTGATGGGCTAAACTGAAAGGATTTGCAGGCTCACAAACACGCCAGGGCGCCGGGCAGGAATACCAAAGCAGCTGCGGGCTCATGGCCAGCCCGTGGTTTCCCGCAGCACCTCCCCTGTACCCGAGACAGGAGAGTTCTCCATCGTCTGCTGAGAAAGTCGTGAGTGACGTAACTTGCTGTGGTACTGAGATCCCAGGATGGTTCCCCCGACTCCTGGCGTCCTGTCAGGTCCTGTGGTGTTTGTGATCCGAGCGAGGGCACGCACGCCCGCCTGCGCCCGCGCAGGTCCCTGGGCCGTCGTGCTGGCCGGCGGAGCAGCGTGCTGAAGGAGTGCTTCTGAGCAGTATTCTCCCAGCATTCAGTCCAGCCGTGGGCAAACAATGTGTGGAGGGGAGAGGAGAGGGACCTGCCTGCTTGCTGAGGCTGCGGGGATTTTCATGATGCAGCTGCTTGACCAAACGTGGTGGGTCAGTCCCAGGCAGCAGCTGAGCCCCCACCCAGGAGTTTGCTCACTCACCCCCCACCCCCCAGGACTGTGGAGGAAATCAGGAGAGCAAAAGCAAAGAAGCTCATGGGTTGAGATAAAGACAGTTTAATCGGTGAGGCAAAGCTGTGCGTGCAAGCACAGCAGTAAGGAATTCGCTCGCTGCTTCCCTGTGGCAGGCAGATGTCCAGCCTGCTTCCCGGAGAGCTGGGCCTCAGCGTGAGTAGCGGGGACTTGGGAAAGCAAACACCGCCAACACAACATCCTCCCTGCTTCCTGCTTTCCCCGAGCTTTTATTTCTGAGCATGACATCATCCGGTGTGGAATACCCCTTTGGCCAGCTGTCCCAGCACTGTCCACTCCCCGCTTCTTGCCCAGCGTTGGCCTGTTGCTGGGGGGGAACAGAGCGGGGAAAAAAAACCCCTCGGTGTGGTGCGAGCATTGCTCAGCTATGGCTACAGCCCTGTTTTGTGTTCAGCGCTGGTTTAGACACAAACCCAAAACACCGCACCCCGTGGCTGCTGTGAGGGACCCTAAAGCTATCCCAGCAGACCCAGCTCGCTGCTGTACGCCCGGGTAGCTGAGCCCCCGAGGACAGTCACCGAGTTGTTCTCCGACAGCGAGAGAGCTGCGCCGGCAACGAGCTGGGCTGGGTTTGAGCTGGGAAGCGGTAGGTCTCTTGACTTCAATCCAGTATAGATTGTGCCCATGTTACCATGAGTTCTATTGTTGTTAGGACCTCCCGTCTGTCACAGCCCCCCTTTGTGTGGAGTGGGAAATGGTGCTCCACTCTGCTGTCTGAAGCCACGGGCTGAGGTGGTCGGGTGCTGGTAAAGCAGCTACCATGCAGGCAGCACTTTGCACGTGAAACTGGGGATGTCTCCATCTCTGCTGGGGTTCCTCTTGGAAGTGGCACCCTGCGATGGCACAGCGGGGCTGCTGAGTCCCGCAGTGGTGCCTGACCAAGTTTGCTTAATTTGCCACTTCAAAAGCATTCTGCTCTAATTGCCTCATCTGCTTTTTGACTCATCTGTCACTGTTTGCAGTGAAGACTTTGCGACTGACGTGGATAAACAATGCTGTTGGAGACGTGAGCCAGAATGGAATTCGGCTCGTTCTCCTGGAGCTGAGCTGGCTTTGCAGAGCTAGTGGGAATGAAAAATGACAAAAATAAATAGAAGGGGTTTGCCGTGACACAGAGACAACATGGATCAAGCAAGGAAGCTTTTTTCTTTTTTTTTGAACAACTCTGTGAACGCAGCCTGGGTTTGAAAAGCGTATGGGGCTTTTCTGGGCAAAACCATACTGGACACCTCTCGTACGTGGTGATGATGTTCTGGTTCCAGACTGCCCTGTGCCGTTGAGGCCCTCGGGTCACTTCATGATAAGGAGTCCCTGGACGTCCCGGGCGGCCCACCACGGCTCTTTGGCCTGACGCTGTTGTGAGTGGTTGACCAGCAGTTTGCTTTGGCTTGCGCTGCTCCCCTACCCCCTCGCCGCTTGCCCGTCCCGCGGCTGTGCTCGCGTGGTGACGCACGCCAGGCCCTAAGCCCCGCGCAGCAGCTGCTAACCTCAGCAGTGGCTTACTGCAGCACAGCTTAAGGTGGCATATTTGTGTATCGGGGAGATAAACCTTTAATCCCTCTCGTACGCCCAGGTACAAGTGCGAAAAGCTGCATTTGCAATTAGATGGTGGCACTGCGCCGGCCTTGGCAACACCTGCGAAAAGTTAATTGAGAGGGACTTGGGAGGAGCGGAGCGTGTGTGAGGACGTGGTATTTTCACGTTAGCGTGAAGGCCGACCTTTGGGACTGTCCGGAGTGATGGTGGCCGGCCTTTGGCTACAGCCCGCCAGGCTCCTGTGTCCATGGTGCCAGCGCTTCAGCTCCTTCAGACCTTCCCCACGTGGGGTGAAGGCTTCCCAGCCTGGGCTCTGCTTTATAGCGGGTACAGCGCTTTGTGCTTTTTTGCTTTAAACTTTTTGCATGTGCTAAGCTAGCCCGCAGGGAACACTGGTAAAAACTAGGCCAGGACTGAAGAAAGTTTATTCAGGCCAAGAGGACGTGAGCTTCTGCCCACCTCACAGCCGTGAACTCCAGCGGCTCTGGCACATGCTCCTGTGCTGGACGAGGCTCTCCTGTTGCCCTCTCCTCTGCTCTCAGCTGCAAGGAGCACGCCGCTCAGCCCCCCGGCTGCAGCCACAGCAGCAAGGGGGGGGGGTGCCCGGGTCCCCCCAGCCGCTGTGCCCTGCCAGGGGCAGAGCAGAGGGTCTTTGCCCAGCCTCTGCGGGGGAACCAGCTCGTACCTGCCAGCCAGAACGCTACTGAGTGCTGAGGAGAAAGGCGATCAACAGGGGGTGGGAAAAAAGAGAAGAGATGGGGAAAATAGCGTTGGAGCTGAAACGATTGATCGTGATGACGTGAACTGTAAGGACCCACCAGAAGAGAGGTTCCCTGCAGTGGGCTGCTTTGTGCTCACTCTGCTGTACGTGTTGTCCCGTTGCCTCTGAAAAATTACGAAAAGATAAATTCTATCTCAGTTGCTGGTTGGCACAAAGAATGTTTCAAGCACAACTGAGCGCATTGAGTGGAGAGGCAGAGCGACGCGGAGGACATGGGAGGCTCCAGCGACAGCTTGCCCTGTGGAATTCGATGGTTCTGCAAGGTTTCAGGGAGACCAAAGATGTCTGGCAACCAGCAGATGAAGTTGGGTCTTGGCTTCAGCTCAGCATCTCCCTCCAGTGCCCTTGGCCAGTAGCCTGCTTGGCACCAGTGCAGAATGGTACCTGCCCGGGAGAGACGGAGTGGTTATTTATCAGGTGTTACCCATGCAATTGGCATGACCCAAACCACACACGAAGCCAGGCACAGAGGGGATGGTGCAACTGGAAACCTGCCCACGGGTCAGTGTTTCACTGTGGTGTTCACACCTCCCCAGCCAAATCCCGCAGCAGAAAAGAGGTGGCCGAGAGCAGGTGGAAGAAGGGTTGGTGCTGCCCGTGCTGCCTGAGAGCACCCTCCTGCAGCCTCCCACGGAGAACGGCGGCTGTGGAGGGGATGGCTCTACGGTGGGGACGAGCTGGTGTCATGGACCTGCTTTCCCCTTGTAAGAGTGGGCCTTGGACACCACCACTGATGGACCACCCACCCCACCCCACCCCACGGCTGCCCAGCCCAGCTGCCGTCTGCAGCCCCCAAACCCACAGTCGTGGGGCTTTGAGCTTCCATTTGTTGGCGAGAGCCAAAAGCTCAGCCCGGGAGCCTTGAGAAAGCACAGCCGAGAGAAGGATCCCCGTGCACCCTGTCTTCCCCTGGCCACCCGATGGTAATGCATCCCGTTCTGGGTACCGCTCCGTGGGGAAACTGAGGCACCTCACACGGCTGGGCAGCGCACCGCTGCATGCCCATGGAGGGGGGGCTGGGGCCGGGGCGGGGGGCTGAGTGCCTGCCCCCGGGCGATGACAGCGTGAGCTGCGGACGTCCAGCCCTGGATGATGGGGTGCAAAGGCTGCCATGGGTGCAGGGCCCCCCCAAACCCCTGCTCCTCGGGGGCAGCTGTGCCGAGGAGCGAGGCTGTGCAGGCAGAGCTGCCGGCTGGTTCGAGACCCCCTAAATGCAAGGTGCAGTGCGGAGCTACTGCCTTGTAGGAGACCACGAGCCGTGGTCTCCAACAATGACAGTGCGGGCCAGAGACAGGTGTCACCTTAACACCTTCCCAGGAAAGCCAATTACCCCTGGATGATTATGATTAATAATTCTCTAAGCCCTAATCGCGCTGACACCAACGCCTGGGGCTTACCCCCGGGGGCACTTTATAAGGGGTGCCCTGCGGAGGGGAGCGCAGCCACTGCTCCTTGGGGTGACGGCAAAGGCTGGGAGGTGGCGGGAGCCCCACTTCAGAGGCAGTCCCCCCGCGCTCGGAGAACACCCCTGAGTAAGAGCAGAAGGCACCTCACAAACTGCCACCATGAATGGGACAGAAGGCCAAGACTTCTACGTGCCCATGTCCAACAAGACCGGGGTGGTGCGGAGCCCCTTCGAGTACCCCCAGTACTACCTGGCTGAGCCCTGGAAGTTCTCGGCGCTGGCTGCCTACATGTTCATGCTGATCCTGCTCGGCTTCCCCATCAACTTCCTCACACTGTACGTCACCATCCAGCACAAGAAGCTCCGGACGCCTCTAAACTACATCCTTCTGAACCTGGCGATTGCCGACCTCTTCATGGTCTTTGGAGGCTTCACGACCACCATGTACACTTCGATGAACGGGTACTTTGTCTTTGGAGTAACAGGGTGCTACATCGAAGGATTCTTTGCTACTCTGGGCGGTGAGTCTTCCAAATATTAAAAAAATCTTCTGCCAGGAATTGCCCCAGATTCTAGGAGGGGGAGGAAGGACAGCCAGATGATCTTGGAAAAACCCGGCACCTGGAAGGTCCTTGGTCTGCCGCTGTTGTGGGCCGAGGCAGTTGCAGTGTTTCAGGGTAGGAGGTGAAGAAGGTGACAAATGACACTTTTTTTTTTTTTACCTTATTTTGGTAGCCACCTGCCCAGTATCCTGAGAACAACAGTGCAGCAGTGAAAAGCAGCCAGCAGCAGATTTTGCAGTTGTTGGATTTGCAGATCTTCTTGGCTTGCTTTCTGCCTTGAGAGATGACAAATCTGTTCCTCCTGTTTCGTGGGGCTGAGCCCGCCATTGGCTCTGACGCGGCGCGTGGCGGCGCAGGCCAGCAAAGCTGGCTCTCCTCCCGTGCCAGCCAGGCTTTGACCAAAACAGATGTTAAATAAAAATTGTGTCTAAAAATGCCCCGCTCCGTTCAGCTCAGCCTTCAGCCGCAGGCAGCCGTTTTCCTGGGCTGGTCCTTGTGGCACAGGTTTCCTGGGAAGCTGCGGGTAGCGAGGGGAATCCTGGGGCGACGGGCACTCGCCGCACCCCAGCGTGGGACCGCAGGCCTGCGGGTGCAGGTGCTGTGCGGGACGAGTGGTGGGGTCCAGCCGTGGGTCTCGAAACGCGGCAGCAAAGCGGTTACTGCGGGTCAGCAGCGCAGGGAGGAGGTGTCTGCTCGTGCCCTCCTGCAGCACCTGCACTTGACCTGTGTTCCCTTCTCTTTCCGAACCCTCGCTGGACATTTACCTGCTGGCAGGGGTCTTCCTTGGGAACAACAGCCCAAGGAGGCCTCGTGCTGCCATCAGCACGTTTTTCTCCTCCTGTTGCTCAAAGTCCCTGTTGTCCCCATCCCTCTCTCTCCCTGGTGCAGGTGAAATTGCTCTCTGGTCACTGGTCGTCCTGGCTATCGAAAGATACGTAGTGGTCTGCAAGCCCATGAGCAACTTCCGCTTCGGGGAGAACCATGCCATCATGGGCGTTGCCTTCTCCTGGATCATGGCCTTGGCGTGCGCCGCTCCCCCGCTGTTTGGCTGGTCCAGGTAGGGAGGGCGCGGTGGGATGGATGGCTGGCGGCGGCTCGGCCGTAGGATGATGGCTGGTGGTGGCTTAGCTGTGGGATGGACGGCTGGTGGTGGCTTGGCCATGGGATGGATGGACGGTGGCAGCTCGGCCATGGGATGGATGTCTGGCAGTGGCTCAGTCATGGGATGGATGGACGGTGGCAGCTCGGCCATGGGAGGGATGGGTGGATGGCAGTGGCTCGGCCATGGGATGGATGGATGGATGGCAGTGGCTCGGCCATGGGATGGATGGATGGTGACGGCTCAGCCATGGGAGGGACGGCTGGCGGTGGCTCGGCCACGGCTTCCAGCCCATCT
>Ga0065711_1005867_pt1 | contig 18942 bp, 12 predicted proteins | sample Hoacrofraction12_FD_59098 | JGI IMG/M metagenome (GOLD analysis project Ga0065711, IMG submission 59098) | Hoatzin crop microbial communities from Cojedes, Venezuela - Epithelial fraction 12 v2 (version 2) | ecosystem: Host-associated > Birds > Digestive system > Esophagus > Crop | place... | reverse complement strand
GGGGGGGGGGGGAAAGACAGCACTTTTTGAAAAGAAGAGACAAATTATTTCTTTATTGTCAAAGCAGCAAGAAATATACTGATTAGTCATTTAATATAGCAAAATTTCATAAGTTTTATAGACATAACAGTGGACAGCTCTTAGAGTGCATCTCACTGCTTACAAGTAGTTCACTTCAGCCCTCTCCTTGCTATGCAAGAGGTGGAATATCAGGTGTTTTAAAGACACCTTGAACCAAATGTCTTTAGGAAATTTGGGTTCCTATGCATTTCCCTTAAGATCAGCGTGACTCCCAAATAAGGTGGGTGGAATGTGTTACTAATATTCCTCAGGATGGTGCTAGAAGAAAATAATTTGTGGGCTGCAGCCATCACCCTTCTCCTGAGCCACTCCACTAATTTTCCCCCAATACTTGCAGTTGGCTTAGTCCTGTAATAATATTTGCATTGAAAAGATCTTGTTTTACTTACCAAATCTATTTCAACAAAGTTTGTTTCCATTTCCTGTTATATGTGGTTCTGCCAAGTTTGGTCTAAAGCAAACAAATAAATCTGATATCTCATATTCACTAAAAGTTAGTGGTATAAACACTACAAATTTGTTTGTTTAGGTGGACTATACTTCATGTCCCAAGCAGTAAGAACTGGATGACAAATAAATCCAGTCGTTGTTACTCACATCTCAGTAACTTCTATGATACGGAAATTTAAATTTTGCAGGAGAAACCTGAGTATGTATTCTGCAGTGATAGATCTGAAGAGTCTTTGTAAAATGTTTTGTATTGCTCAGAATTTCATTGAATCAGACCTAGAGGAGATTGTTCCCTACCTGGAAATAAACATTTTACTGAAGGGATATTTCTCTTTTTTCTCCATTTCCTTTGCTCCTAAATTTTTATTTTCCATATTGCGCACATAATTCCTTCCTCTTAATCTGTAACTGCTTTAGTTTTCTTTGCTGCATTCAACATTCATCCCTATTTATGTGTATGAAGATTCTTCACTGAAAACATAACTGGAGTGTAGTTTTTGTCTACTTATGCTCGTGAGTATACTTCCAGTTCCCCTTGTAACCCTTACCAATTGTCATCAATCTTGCCTTAAGTCTTTTACTCTTCCTTTGAAAGCGTGTAAGTGACCGTAGTTAAAAAAAACTTTCCATACACAACTACTTTTGTTCTTATTGATATTAAATATCCAAGACCTGTGTTCCTCCCACTAAGCCCTCTCAGCGGATTCCTTACGACTGTACATTGTGCTCCTTCTTACAGTCAAACAGAGCTCAGATTTGACAAACTTTGGACCTCATCCAAGACCACCTGTTTTATCAGGCCTTTTATCGACCCTTATTAAGCCATTATTTCAAAACAGAAAATGGGGATGCATTATTAACTTCTGTAGTCTGGAAGGAGACAAAACCATTTTCTGCTTGAAGTGGTATAATACACCCATGTGCTAAGGCAATTGGAGCTATTACAAATAGCTTTTAAATAGTGCAAATTAAAACTTACCTAGAATGTGTAAAGCAAAATAACTTTGAAGAAAAACAGATGAAATTGAAGTCGAAGCAGGGGATATGTATTTGGGGATGGGGAGTTGTGTACTTGTATTTCAAAATGAGACTTTGTAGTTGTAATAAAAATTTAGGCTACTTATTAAACTTTTGGGGGAAATTAGCTTCAAATGCTATCTACCTTAGACTAAGAAAGAAGGTCATTCTACAAAAGAGTAAAAGAAGTATGAGCAGAGTGGGACTTCTATTGCATCTAATTTTATGTAGTTCTTCTGCTAACGGCAAAAAAATAAAGCCCAGCAGTATTCAGATTAATACGAAAATGAACAGGCAAATTTAACTGGTTATAGAGCAGAAAGTTACAGCAGTAGCAATTCCACACTGTTAACTCCTAAACAGGTGAAATTCCAGTAAGTCACAGTAAGAACTGTTACAAACTGTTGTAATTACTATTGCAAAAAGTGAGTTCACTGTCATCTCTGACAAACTGAAAGCTTTAGTTTCTTTCTTTTAGACACAGAATCGTACCCTGTATCCACATTTAACTTAAACTTTTATTTCTCATTTATTTTCCTGTGCCCATTACCCTATGTGTGTTCTTGATTTAAGCATACACTCTTGTTCTTAATGAATTTCTCAGTGGATCAGGAAGCATATATCAAGATCCCTCTCTAAACTTCTACAGGAGGCCCCTTCCAGGGGTTACATGTATAAATCGATTCTTGGTCATCAAGATGGATTATATGGTCAAACCCTGAAGGACACTGTACTATATACAGTAATCCTGTCTGTGCCACTCCTTACTAAGCTGCCATGCATTCATCCAGCCACCCCAATCAACTGCCTGGATTTCAACAGAACTGGCTACTTATTTCTGTAAAAATTTTAATGTCTTCTAATATTAAAACACTGTAAGCCTCAGTCAATTAAATGTTAAACAGTTACTAACATAGATAAAGAGTTCCAAACTGGTACTGATACCCGTCAGAATGGTGGGTTCAAAGACACAGAATAACCTCGGTACATTTGACCTGTAATATGAGGATACTGCTTCCAGGGAAAATCATCCCTTCCCTTGACAGTACAACTGCTTGTTGTGCATTTATTACAGCCAGTACCAAATTTACATTATGTTTCACAGATACATAAAGAAATGCAGTTGATATCCCAAAATGGTTCCAACTGTAGAGAAGTGGAGAAATATCTTTTGCTCGGGGTGAAGAAAAGAAACTGATCCAGGCCTGAATGACTGCATAATGAAAGACACAAAAGTGGCAACAGATTGAGCAACAGATTAGCAACTCCTGAGCCAATATTAAGGCTGGAAAATGGATCAGAGAGAGATTCCTTTGAGGACATTAAGGACCTCAGCAGCATCTACAGCAAACCAAGCCATTTCAGACAGTGATTAAAGCTCAGGAAAATAACCATGGTTTCTGGTTGTTGGTGTGCTGGCATTGGATCTTCGTCATTGGGTGCACAAGAGGTGAAGGAGAGAGGAGAGCAGTCAAGCTCATAACTAGCCTAGGAGAAGTAAACATATGCATTTGCTTTTGTCCTTGTGTAGTCGGCTCTCAACATGTACCTGGAATACCGTCTCTATATGGCAATAACAGGAAATCTATACAGACACTAATGCGTCACATTTCTAAAAGCTGAAAGAGAGAAGGTTTGTTTGTCAGACCTCCTGAAAAAGACAGTGCAGGTTCTCAAAGATCTTAAAGTATTTTGCAGGAAAGACTTCCCCTCTACAGTCTAAGCAGCATTCATTTCTCTTTCAATGAAGAGTTGGTAGGTCAGCTTGCCTAGGAATAGACTAATCCTATACTATACCATAGATCTGGATGCCTTTTCTTCCTCCCTGGATGCTGTTGTTTTCCTAGCAGAAAGAAGCTGGCCATTCTGGCACTACCAAGCTTTCAGATTGTCCTCTGTCTTGCTTGCATTCTCCCCTCCCGAGGAACCTTTAGCCAGGACAGCGGAAAAGTGGGGCAGCTCCCCGGCTTTTAACAAAGCAAAGGGAAACCAGCCCTGAGTCCCCGGGGGACCCCGTTCAAAAGGCCTGGTGCACGTCATCTTCTGGTTATCATTGGCTGTTGGAGCAGGTTCACAATGCCTAAGAAACTGAGGCAAAAAGCTGTGACACTTTGTATTCTTTTGTTTTGTATGAACAGAATCCTACTTCTACAAAAATACAAGTCTAATTTAAAACACCTTATGCAGAAAAAAATACAGATAAAAAGTCCTGTTAGAAATGATATTTCTTCCCACCTGAAAACCAGCCTTAATATTAACAAATGAGTTCTTGCTTCACAGATTTTTTCCTTTTTAAATTGTTGTTTCCTGCATCATTTATTGTGTTCTTTGATCTTGGGCTCTAACTTTAAATCTATGTCATCTTCCCTGGGTTGTGTAGATAAATGTATCCTAATAACTTCACAGTTTTATCTTTAGTGACACAGATAACTATCGCACATTCAAGTTACTGTTCAGCTGTGAACAACCACAAGATACTATTTTTAAAACTTCATAAAAACCCTGCAAATAGCTGAAAGCACTTCAAGGATAATACTAGTGGTTATCACTGTGGTTGTAAAAAAGGCCTGTAAACTAATGTGAGACATCTTTTATGTTTTATTCTTTCAAAAACAGATATCAATGAAAATACTATTACTTCATAAGGTCTCAGCTATTAAATAATTCTGCATTTCTTGTGCATTCAAATCCCAGATGTTCTTAGTCAGAATTTTAGTGACAAATTAGGTCCCTCCATTATTTATATGTATTACTTGTAAAACCATTTTGACATGTAAATCTATTTACAGAGAGTAACAAAAATCTGAGCAGGAGAACTAATATACAGCAAGGTAATTTTAAAATAATGAAGTATTAAGCAGACTTGAATGCTTTACTTTACAGAAGCAAAGTTAGAGATGTTATGAGTAAACTACTGGGTGAAGATGAAACAGTAGGAGACTTATTACTACATGCTTCTAGAGAGACAGCGTTTCACACAGAAGCGAAGTGTTGATGACTTTATTACCTAAGATTTTCTGGCATTAATGCACTTCTTGAATGCCTAAGAACTCAAAAAGAAAGGTGAACCAAATGTTAGGTGCTAAATTATAGGTCGGAAGACTTTGCTGAATGTGGTTTCCACAATTTCAATACCTTACACTAACAATTTGTATTGAATAAGCTTTTCTGTATATTTTACAAACACTCCATGGTACACAGAAAAAAAAAAAAAGTTTATTATTTTATCAGTTAGGGTATTTTGTTCTGAGCTTTTTTCAAAATAGCTTCTGTGAATGAACTAGTTCAGTTTGTTCCAACTAAACACGAATAAGCTCATATTTTCCCTAGAATCACTAATCGTTCTTCCTGTTGCAAGTGATCAAAAATACAGTGTGAATAACTAGAGATCATTTCTTCCACTAATTGTCTTTTTCAATAGGGCCAAATATACCATTTCTGATATAGATTGTCTCAGGTGACTGCTTAGTTTGGGGAGTATCTCTACCACGTAAAAGTAAGATATGCTTATAGAGTGTTAGAGATGCTTACAATAACTACACCTAGGTGTCCTCTCTGACAACATTAGTGAAGACTCAGTGGTCTGTTCTGTAAGACTTAATTCTGCACAAAGTAAAAACCAGCAAGCTGAGCTGGGAATTATTCACTGCTTCCTTTCACAGTGAAGGAAATGTTCTGCTGTAATGAATTGCTGTTCTACTAGCAGTAAGGCAGGATAAAATGTGAACAGATATACAATGCTCCCAAAACTTTGTGAGTTACTGATTTTCTTATGTTGTAAGGATTGAAGAGCTGGTACGGTAAAAATGAACACCTTTGTCCCAAGATTCATTTGGCAAACTGAATGATAATGGTGTTTCCTGGTACCCTCTAAGCTGCCACGCGACAGGTTCTGAGTGAGAGTAAGCTGATGAGACCAGCAGCTGGGCAACTGGCAGAAGCACAAGGCACGTGAAAGACATGGGAAAAAATCTCTGAAACTAACTTAGCCTGATCAAAGTATTAAAGTTCAACTAGTAAAACTTACCAGAGATTATTCAGAAAAGAACGGGAGAAAGCGGCATACAGACAGCCGATAAATGTCTGCGAGTCCAGCAGAAGGCCACCAAGACTATTTCTTCAGTTGAAAGATGAGATGTTCTGGGTATTGCGGAAAAAAGATCGTATGAAGATCATCAAGCACTGGGACACGTTGTGCAAAGAGGCTGTACGCTATCTGTTTTCGAGAGATTTCAGGGTCCAGCCAGATAAAGCCCTGAGCATCCTGTTCTGGCCCCATAGTTCACTCTGCTTTGAGACAGAGTTTGGGCTAAAGAACACCAGAAGTTTCTTCAGCCTTGATTATTCAGTGATTGCAGATGACTGCAGAGAGTAGCAATGTGGCATCTCAGATTTACAGTGATCGTACAGAAATTTCAAGCTGTTTCAGACAATTTTGAAATTCAGAGTATGCACTGTTCACTTCTGTGGAAAGCTGTAAGACAGGTCAACTCTTTCACTGATTTTTCTGTCTCATGCCAGCAGCTCACTTGTATGTGCAGGAATAGACTATAAAGCTCTGAAAAAAATTGGTCTCACAGGAATCTGTCTGTCTGTCTGCTGGCTGACTATGACCCATCACTCTACAATTTGTTTACCTTTCACACCATGGCAGGACACTGAAGTTCCCATTTTTAAACTATAAACTACAGGCCGGCTTGTAGGAGTGTTGTTTGATTTTGAAGTGGAGAATAAGCAATGGATGAGAGAAGACCAGTGAGCAATTCGTTTTTTATTGTTGCCATTGATAAATGTTTGGCTGTAAGACGAGGTACCACATGATGAAAAAATCTCAGAGAAGGTAAAATTATTTGGATCTGTCAGTCTGTAATGAAGTGGATATTTCTCAGTTCTTCTTTTAGGCTCAACTTTACAGTTGACATTGCGTCGTACTTTTTCCATGTACAAAACTGCATCAAAACTATTGGTACATTTTTCACATCAATGAGGGAAAAAATGAGTAAATAGAAATATTTCTTGAGATAATCAAATGTGGATTTTAAATTTTTGATTTTGCTGAGCCTCCACTGAGATGAAGGAATGCTACTTGACCATGTTTTGAGGAAGCTCACTTAAAAAACAGAATAGCAATGGAGATGTATCATAATGAATACCCATTTTTTGTCCACTTGCATGCATGCGTGTGCACACACACGCACACGCACACACTTTCCATCAGTTTGCCATCATCTTGATTATTTCCCTGTGTCTTAAGCTGTGTTTACTGTGATAAAAGGTGATATCTTCATGAGATACAGATAAGGCTCCCAGTTATGGCTTGCATAACACAGAGAAGCAGAGTTTTCAAGTAGCCTGTAGCAAGTCAGAAATCTAGTCTACCCCGAGAGTCAATGGGGCTTGAGTGCCCAGCACGCTTAGGATCTTCCGAGAACTTCACCATATCCATGATTAGAGATGCAGAAAGGCAACAGGACTACCAGCTAAAATTACCCTCTTGTCTTTTGCACCTAAATCTGTATCTAGGGATTTTTACATACACACACACACACACACACACATGCTAATATGTAGAGATTGATTAAAATATATATTTGAATAGACTCATTTGCTTCACTCACATTGAAATACTATTGTGGTTACTTGACAACTTTCAGGAAAGCCACATATATCTAGTGTCCACGTACCAATTAATGTGTTTGCCTTTCCTCCCAGTGTTACTGATTGTTCCTTGGGCTTAACCTCAGACAGTGACTTAGTTAAAGGCTATATTGAATTTCACCATTTCCATTTGAACTACCTTTCTGGTAGTTCACTGAAGGGTTTATAGTTATCATGAGTGACCAAAGTACTTGGATGTATGTACTTAGGTCAGTGTATAGGCCGATACATGTGGGATGGGGGTGAAATCTTTTAAAATAAAACAGCTGCAGAAGAAATGGTCAAGCCATTGCAGGCAATATGATAGCTGCTATTAAATCCCACTTTGAGAAGCTTCCTTTAGCTTTGATGATTTTTTTCATCTCAAAAGTTGCTATCAATTTTTTGCTGACCTCAACTCAACCTCACAAAATCAACCTAACTTCTACTCTGCTCATGTCTTCCTTGTGTGGGGACAAAAAGAGTAAAATAAAAATAGTGAATTGCATTGAAACCGAAAGCGGTCAAAAGTTGGGATGATTTGGGTTTAAAAAATCTCATTAATTTTGTTTTGCTTTTGCAAAGTGAATACCCTGCGCTGGCTCACATCAGGATCTTTATGTGTCTAATGTTCAGAGAGGTATGAATAAGTCTTTAATTGTAACCAAATGCCCTCTTAAAAGGGACTGCGGATTACCATAGAGATGTTCTCAGCTTTTCAGGGGTTGTTCTTGGAATAAATAAGTCCTTGGAATAGAACTTATTTACATAGTGTCTACTCAGCATAAAGTCTGAATGACTCACAATCTTTATTTACATTAATAGCATCTTTATTAGGTATCCTTGGTATCATGAACTCATCTATTCCTATTCAGACGGGAAAAGAAGGCAGAGATGGACTAATGCCACAGAGCAACACTAGTTCTGCGTCGCCTAGAGTTGCGACGCCTGCCTGATAGTGGAACCTGGCAGCATCAGGCAGGCATCTTTTCATCATCTCTGAGCATCTTTTTCTCAGTGCGTATGAGGAACCTTGCAATGAGGTCGGCAGAATCACTGTGTCAAGCAGCAAATTCCTTGTGACCTTCATGCCGAACACATCTTAAAATATTGCCCCTCCTCAAGACCGAAGCTTTTGGCCAGTATAGAGCTCCCATATTTCAGCCTGGGAAATCTGTGCAGCGTATGTGCACTCCACCCCACATTTCAGGAAGCAACACGTCCTGCTGCATATGCAGCATTTCATTGCTCTGCATATTCACAGTAAATCTGACTTGCAGAGCCTTTACTGTGCGTGTTCCCAGGGACTGGGCAGCACATGGGCAGTAGGTCCGTTAGGCAATCCCCAGAAGCGTCAGTCTTGCTGTGCCAGCATGCGGTGACTTTGTCACGTGTGCATAATAAATAAGATGCTCGCTAAAAGTGTTGGCCTGACTATGAGGGCTCATGCAGTCTTGTGGTTACCACCAGGCTGTATACAACCTGCTTATAGAGCAGCCTGGGCAGAGCATCTGACCTGCCACAGCTCCCAAACAGCTTGAAATACTAACAAATGTGCAAATTTTTCAACAGCTGCCCAAACAATGCTTCTGGGGTGAAAAAGAGAATGTGCTGAGGAAACTCAGCTGTTTGGTAGCCTTAAGTCAAAGAAGTCTAAGTTTATGAAGGTGTCCCTGAAGCTCACGGTCTTCTCTTGAATGTTGGCACCTGCAACTCTTTCATCACCCTGGGAAAAGTGACCCTTTACCTCCATCTGCACAATCCAAACCCCATCTCAGGCAGTGAAGGAGCCTCTTTCTTTCCTAGCCTGGGTGACGTTTCTGAAAAATGTGATTTTATGAAGTCGGTGGAGGGATTGGCAACCATTACATTCAAAACAGTATCCACAACACTCATGAAGAGCTCTGAATACTTACAAACTCAGAATGATTTCCAGACTGATACCTATGTGGAATACCTGGCTTGAGGATTTAGGCACCTGTGTTTTGGCTTGCCCAAAATGATGCACCTTGCCCAAAGTGACAGTCGACCTTTGGAGCAGGACTGGAGTGTCCCAAGCTACTGATTTTGAAGTCCCAACAAGGATGCAACTGGTGACACACGATTTTTTAGTTAAATCTACCAACACAGGCATAGTGATACAGGTGTTCTCAGGAACACTCTGCTTTCCAGTCTGCTCTCTTCTTCACGGAGGCACGCAGCCCTCAGCACCACGTGCAGCAGCATGCAGTATCGAGCAATGGGACACAATCTGGGACTTTCACAAAGTCAGTGACATCGTCTCTCCCGTGTGCGTTAAATTGTTCAGTGGCTAGGAGATTTTTAGTGCTATATTTTTTTCAAAAATGTGCAATTATTAGGAGGTTAGATCTGAAAGAGAAAAACAGGAAGCAAACTCCATGTGTTGGAGCTGATGGGGCCACCTTTCTGATGTCTCTTACTAACTGTGGGATGTTGCCCCGCTGTCTTTAACAGACCGCAGGAAAGCTCTGTCTCTTCCACAGACTAACTTTCTCATGGTGTCAGAAATTATCTTCCCAGGTGAAGGACTGGACTTGCCAGTCAGACTGCCTATTCTAGAGTTAGAGTTGGTGGTTTTACATTGAACTTCACACCACTCCACAGGAAGCCAGCAAAGACTCTGCGGGGCGGGTAGGAGATAATACCACTTGGTGTGGAGACCTGCTAAGGCACTATGTTAATAGCCTGAAGCTTCTCTCACACTCACATCTCCCTTCTTAGCTACGTGGTATTGGTTTAGTTCATATGGGAGATTGTAAAGGTGTGCGTAATAGAAGTGGGACCACACTCCACCAAAATGAGACAGGCACAGGCAAAGTCCGATGCTGTTACACGCGGTTACAGCTATATGGAAGTGTCAAGGGAAGGACAGGACCATGACTAGCCCGTCTTCATTTATTAGTTTAGTTTAGTTTGGTCTGGGTTTTATCTCAGTTCTTGAACAAAATCCTCCAGAAATGTGTAGTCCCTAATTTTATCACAGCACTATGATTTTTTGGGTTACGTGAGTGCTCTTGACAAATTTGCTTTCAAAACTCTGCATGCTAGAACTTTCTACAAAATCTCCAGCAGACATCAGAAGAAATGAGCCAGCTAGGGATCAGGTTCTGTTCTCGAATACACCCTGGCTTCCCCTGGCTTTGGTAGAATTCAAGAATGTGACATGAGGGCAAAACAAAAAGCCTAAAATCAAGCTTTCTCATTAACTATATCAGTTTATGAGGCATCGGAAAGCTTCCAGGGAGCGTCATTCCAATTTTTATGACAAATTTTTCACTGAAGATCTTCAGTAGGAAGACTTCTTATACAAGTACCTTTTTTTTTAATGCCTCTGGGAAGCCTCTAAGCCAGAAGCAGCCATGATGCCAGCTGATCCAAGGACCAAGGACAAGGGAGTTGCACCACTGGCATTGCAAAGGGGGATCACAGAAGGAGTAGCAGTGGCGACTTTGTGATTTCATCACCGATACCAGTTTCAGGGCACCATCACAAACCAGAAGCCAGACTGTGCATGTGTGGTTCTCAAGCTGGGAATAGTCTTTGGTGTCCACAGAGGTTCGTAAATGACCTTATTAAAGAGGCAGTCGGACTGACTTAGCTTACAGCAAGGGCCAACCAAACTTTGAACAGGAAATTCCACAAAGTATCTGCCACTCAGCTTGAGCATGAGTAACCATGCAGAGCACATAGAATAGGGTCTCCTGTGGCACGCACCGGCACGAGCTGGCTTGCCCTGTACACTCCTACTGGGCACCTCCCAACGGCAGGAGCCATTCAAGCCTTACCTTTCAGCTCTTCAGTCACTTCCCCTGCTTCTTCCAGTTTTTACACTATGTCCTCGTCTCATGTTTCAGATTTTTTTTCTATTTTTGTCCTTTGTTTATAGTACTTTTACCTCTACTTTCTTCAGTCCTTTCTTCTTTCTTTGCTCGTCTATCTCTATTCTTATTTCCTAGTCCATTTTTTGACTCATTTTCTTTCTCTTCTCTCTTCAAAGTCTGTAATCTCACTCCCACTCAAGAAATCTATTTTTTTCTGCTTTTTTTAGGTTACTCATTCACTATAAGTTTGATTTTCACCAAAATCCTTAATTTCTCTTTTCTATATCTTCAGCTTGTGTTCCTTTAAATTCTAAATCATCACACTCCACCCAGTTCCAAATGTAACTTTCTTCTCTACCGTCATGGTATCTGTCCATCTGATGCTGTCTCACTCACAACCTGCCCTGCTGCTCCATACCCTCAGTTCTTAAAGTAAAGGAAATGGCATATCATGATATATCTCCATGCAAAACTTCAAAGTTGCTACCCAATCCTCTGCAGTTTTCTTCTTGACCCAGGCCATCAGGAAAAATTTATCTGTTCCTTACATCTTCTCACCAGCTGGTAGACAAGAACCCTTATTTCTCAAGAGGGCTAAGCAGGCAGCAATTTTGGTTCTCGGAATTCATCAGGAGTCCTATCCATTCTCTATCTACAGCAGAAGGCTTTTGATTATCACAGCTATTCTCCATTAGAACTGTTTTCATCCTGTCTTCATCTTTCTGTTGCACATTCATTTCTAGTTACAGAACAGGGAAATATCGGTGTTGTTCTGACCAGGTTGTATAAACTTGGGAAAACACAACTTTGGAGACAAATCCTCTTGCAAGAAAAAATCTATGGACCTATTCCAAGCCTGCAGCTTTTCAACTGCATATATTTCCATTAAGTATAAGAAAACTACCTTTTCATCCACCTAGTGTTTCGGAGTCCATCCCTCAATGAAGTCATGTAAAGTGTTGATTCTCATCCTTCAGTCTGTCTACTGGTAACAATATGGTAAGAATCCACAGAAATGTTGCAAGAACCCAAGTAGCTGACCCCATCCTGATAAGAGACCTGACTGCAATTCTTACTTATGAAAAAATCTGCAGTAGATCAGATGTATTGGGCAGAGTCCCACATAACTCTTTAAGAACATGTTTTACCATGTCTTGTAGGTGAAAATTGTTTACCTGCCTGTAACACTTTCAACCACTAAACCTTTCCCTCTCTGTGCTGCTTCTCTTCTGATATCAAATAACTACCATGGACTGCCATGTATCTCCTCTAAAACTAGCAATAAGGACACAAATTACTCATCTTTCCTAGGCTGCTTGCAACCTGACAAGAAATTCTCAGATGTGAAAGGATGCTGCTGCTCTTTACACAACTGTGGTTTGACCTTTTTTCTGTGAGAGCACTTCAGCACAGCGCAATCTCTGTACTTCTCTCAGATCAAAGCCTCATCAAGAATTAAAATCCACAGTCCTTTTTGCAAAGAACTATTGCAATTCTGTGCACTCAGATTGCTTGTTAGAAACACTAGGAGAGGCTTTGTCAGGCTAGAAGATACACCTGCTTACAGAGGGACGTGAATTCAACGTTTATTTATACTGCCTAAAAATGTGAAGAAGAGCAATGTAAACACACATGAATTGTGCTTTTCTTCCTCTACTATACAGCAGGTTAAAACATAAACTATCTAGAAGGTTAATTACAGGTGCATGTCATGAATAATTGCAGAAGTTGCTTCCAGCATGAGGATTAAGTAAATGCTAGACTATCAAGGAGGTAGTTGCTTATTTGCAGACCAAAAATAGGTCTTGAGTTACAGTAACTGTTCTCCACTTTTAAATGTCTGTCTTCTCTTCCTTTTCCATGCAATAGTGTACTGATCGCGTGTCGGGAATAACAGGACTGTGAAATCTGAGGATGATGGGGAGAGGCTAGTATTAGCCTGGGATGCATATCTGGGTCTCCAAGTGTTTGCCAGCAGAATTTCTCAGGGCAGGTGGTTCTGCAGAGAGGAAGACTGGACTCATTAGCACCAGGTTTGTTTCCTGCTGAAGAACCCTTTACGCACGTCGTTACAGCGAATCCGCCAAACAGACGAGATAAGTTGGTAGGGTCTTGGGCTAGCAACACAGAGAAGAAAGGCTCCATTCGCTATTCATGGTCTCATAAACTATTAACTCCCACTTGAACTGCTCCATTAGATTCCCTCTGTCAGGTCTTCAGCTCCCTTTGGTCTTTTTTCTTCACTTTATCCCCTTGTATGTGCAGGATACCATTTTAAACACATAGTATTTTAACCTCAAAGGTCTCTTCCACTGGAAATTTAAATAGATTGGACTGCATTAAAATGTCTTACAGCATGCATGTGTTGCATGCTACAAGGGAGTGCAGTTTCTGACTGAGTCCAAGCTATTAATAATGATTTGTATGGAGAACAAGTAACAGAAAAAATATTTAGGGAAACATTTCTTAGTTCTTATAAGATTGATTCTTTGGTAGGCTACTTTCTTAGTTTATGAAGTAATTTAGAAAGTGCTGTGTTGTAAATTACAAAGCACAGTATGTAGCACTCAGGCTAAGGGCAGTTTTGTTATTATGACTGCCTGAGATCTGATAAACTATTATATCTGCCTTTATAAACACTTTATTAAATATCACACTATCACAAACCCAAGAATGTTGTATAAAAGCAACTTGAGCAATTCAGTATCCACTTTTTGTCATAAAAAAAAAGAAATATTCTCTTGATTAGTTTCTACGAAGCATAATAACTGTAAAATAAACAAGATAATCCTTGTGTAAACAGCACAGGGTACGTGGAGCAGAGAATGGATAGAGGCACGAAGAACATTCTTGGCTCTAAAACCTGAAAGCAAGTTTCTGCTTCTTTAACCTAGTTTAAGAATAGTTTCTAATTGCAGTATTTTTAAGTCACTGAAAAAAAAATGTTTCTAACTTTTTTTTTTTAAATTATATCTATCCTCCTAGGTAGCATCCCCTGGATCTTTGTGTTCTTGTGCCCCTTCAGACCTATCTCTAGACTTCAGTAGTGGAGTTCAGCCTGGCAACTATCGTTCTCTTCTTCTTCTTGGGTCAAGGAAACAAAACGTAGTTCGCCTGTCCTCAGAGTACACATCTAACCTACAGTTCACTGGCAACGCTCCTTACTCTGTACATGAAGTGCAACTAGTGTTTCACAGCCATAGCTGTAAGAAATACAGAGTTGTCTCATAATCAGATGTTTCCCTTCTTTAAGCATTTCCTTCAAGTCAAATGTAATGAATGGATTTTACTTTCTTTTTCTCATTATTTTAATCCTCAGTTTTGAAGGTACGGATAGTTTACATTTCTACAGTGGCCGACATCTGAAGCACTCTGTGTGAACATTACTTCGTGAAACTTCTTGTGGCCAGCTGGAATGAAGACACCTGCCTCCACAAAGACCATGATCCATGAGAATCCCAAGGAAGCAGAATCCGACATTTTTCAAGAGCTGGATAGCTCTCAAATGTTACTAATCCTGCCAGACCCAAATGTTTCTTTTGAACTAGAACATTGGTTCATGTGGTTAAGATGTAAATACAGAAAGGAAATGACTAAATCCTATATTTTTTCAAATTCCTATGTATATGTGTATGTGCATGTGCAAGTACATATGTGTGTTTATCAACTTACTTAGGATACAAACAATGTTAGAATGTAAAGTCCTGGGTTTGTCTTATTTTTATCTTCATACCATCCATCCTACAAATAGCAGATTTCCTGTTGACATTGACTATGGGAAGGTGTAGTGCCAGTCAGTATTTAAAATGGCCTGAACGTCTCTTCCAGACTGCTGGAAGAGAACCTGTCTCCAAATTTTTTTTCCTACTATCCAAAGGAAGGAAGAATTCTTTCCAACAGGGAAAAGTATTTGAACATGTTATGCTCTTTTCTAAAAAACAGATTGGCATCAAGGTGTTTTTTTACTTAGTTTATACTAACGCCATGCTTAATCTAAGTTTTCTGTTACACGTCACTTCTGAAACCCCCAAATTTACCCAGTGGCAGATTTAAAAGGAGTCAGAATACGAAAAGAACTTTAACTTCTATTACTTCTGGGTAACACCGTACACGTTCCCATGTCACATAATGCTTTCCTGGTCACGTGGCACCCACACCTAGTTTAGGGCCATGTCCTCCCACGGGCTATCTTCCACTTTTCTTTATTCCCATGCCAGCAGGATCAATGTTTCTGATTTGCAACATTTTTTTTACCTATTTAGAGTCAGCCTGACAGGCAAAAGTGACAAAACGTCCCGTGGACATGTCACAGTGTTCAGTGTGACTTCACCTTGGAGACCGATTGCACTTATGTCATTAGCACAGCAATCAACGTGTTACGTGGTAGCCAATGCACATAATCACTCATTCTTCAACAAGCACACACAGCTCAGCTTCAAAATAAGAGAAGCTAACACAAGCACTGAAGTTTTTCCCAATGATGTTTAAGGGGCACACAAAAACGAGGAGGTTTCTCTCCCCTGACTTTGCGGAGGAGTTTGTAGCCCGCAGTGCCTCTAATCGGGAGGAGATGCTGGTGTCTGAAATGCAGGCAGCTGGCGCTCCCTTCACTGCTCTCCCCAGTCGCAGCGCTGCGTCGGCGAGCTGATAACAGACAAACATGAAGAAGCCTATCGCAGCCGCAAGCTCTTCTCTCCGGGAGCTGTCTTGGCGAGAGGAGGGCAAACCCCAGCCCCCTCCGCGGGGCCTGATGGTCGGAGAGCAGCACACGGTGGGAATCCCATTACCTACAGAGGCATTAGAAAAGTGTTCCCAGCTGAAAGTCTTTATCCAATTCCAGTTGTTGGTAGAACAACAACAACATTAAGGGCAGCGATGTTCCATTTGCTACTGTGTCAACCAGTGCGAAGACTGTTTAGAGTCACATTTTCTTTCCCGAGTAGTTGAATTTACTGCGGGAGTAGAGAAGCATTTACTTCCAGAAAATCTGCATTCCTTAAAGCAGATGGTTTTAATTTTAATAACATCAGCCTATAGAAATGACTATCTGAAATATTCTGATTGCTGTGTGCACGTTGCTTTTTTGGAGTAACACTCTAGCTTGGTGGGTTTGCAGAAAAATTCAGGAGCCACTAGGAGAAATAAGCTGCTACTAAATGTGCTACCAAGAATAATGTTGCATTTTTTTTTCTTTGAAGGCCACTTAAAAATGCCCTCCTGTGCAGACGAATGTCATTTTCTGCGCTGTAGACACCGCACTATAGGCCCATAGACTCATAGCTGGAAAATTGCACATGTAAAATTGTTTGCGGTGTGTGCCTTCTCCACACGTGCAGCCCAGATGTGCACACACACATATCATGCGAAACGGGCATGTGCTGTCTTTACAAGCTAGGACATACCATCTTTATGGATAGTACACGAATGGAATCAGGGGAAGCCCTGCATGGGCTCCAGGGTGTGCAGGGGAGAGCCCCTGGCCTCCAGGTGATCAGGGATGTACATGTATCCAATACCCACTGTTCCCACTACTCCATCCATCCTGCAGACCGCAGTGTGGAGGTCCCTGAAGTGGCTGTGAAACAGTGCCTGCAGTCCCTTACTGCACCAGCATAGCGCTCAGCACAGGCTACTTTGCTCAGGGAGAAACTGGGTGAACTTAGCCCGCCCTGTGCTCTGCCTCGCTATGCGAGACTGGTAATGGTATATGAGCTAGCTCAAGTATGTACAAATTGTTTCCATTAACAGCAGGCACACGCAAAACTTGAATTCATACAAATAGGTGCCGCGCTGATGAGCAGTCTAGTCGGCTTAAGGAGCACAGCTTGTACCGATGAGCTCTGTGCCTGCGAGGTTTAGCGATCCTTCTTTTTCCCATGGATGTATTTTATAGAGGTGGTTCAACACACGATTATGATTGGCATATTTGAACTATAGATCGTTCTACAACCTTTATTAACAAAACTAGGGCTCTGAAATCACTTGCCTGTTCTATTAGAATAAAAAAGCGTGGGAAAAGGGCAGTGTGACTTTCATTTAGCAATGCATAAGACAATTTTTAACTGAAAGGACACTAGTTTGAAAGAATATATTTAACTGCATGCGCTACCTCTGCTTTCTGCTTTCATAGCTGCTCGGCTTCGCAGTGACCCTTCGCTTAAAGAGCCAGGCTGCATGCGGGGGTGGGTGCTGAGATAGGAAAAGCACTCACGCTGTGAGATTTCGTGTGAAGCAATTGCTGCAAGCCCTGCACTTCCCAACCCCTGCAGCCCAGCAGCAAACCACCAGACCTACCAGCCATTCCCTGCTCTCTAGGTGACCTATACCCGGGCTTGGGTGCTCAGGGTAAGCAGTATCAGGGCTTGATAATAAGAAAGAACCAAAACAAGGCGTGGGGACAGATAACAAAACATTCCCAGTGCCTTAGATGCAAGCACGCTTGCATTGAATAGAACAGATTTAGGATGTATGAATGCTGTTTTACAGTGGAACAGGACTCTGAAAAAATGTATTTTCCATGAGGCAGATTTTTAAAGGTATCGAGATGCAGAGAGCTGTGTATTTTGGTTTCCAAAAGTATCTGGGGTTTAAATGCTCAAAGGGATTTATATGCTGAACCTGCACTTACTTCAAGGAGCGCTAGACCCTTTGCCACTTTGAAATCCTTCCCATGAAGTACCTATCTTTCTTTTTGCATGCAAAAAAATCTCTGAAAAACTGGCCCTGTGAAACTAAATCTGTAATTTAGCTCCGCAGGCGGATAAGCGATCTCAAATGTGAACAGTTTTGGAATAACTAGAAAGAAAATTGCCTAATGTGCTCTTTATGAGCTGGATGCTGGAGCGTTACTTTGGACTTCAAGTTCTGCGTATCAGTGAAGTATGAAAGGGTAGTGCCAGTGGCACCATAAATAACCGGAGCCTGCCCCTGCCGCGGTCAGATGTGAGCTCTCGTGCCAGCACTGCTCCCATGGAAGTCGCGGGGATCTTCGTCGTGTAACTAGGGAGGGGCGGCATGGACACAGAGTTGGGTGTCCCCGATCTAGGGGGTCTACGAGGGGGTTAGGGGGCATTTTTTGACTTGTAGGTATCTTCAGATGTACCTGCGAAATAGCTGGCTCGTAAACCCTTTGAATCTTGTGTTTTGCTGCTAGAGAGCATCCATAAAAAGAGATTTATTGTCATATTTCCCTTTTGTGTTGTACTGTTCCACTCCATCATAAAATATTCTCGTCGGTTTACAGCAAAGCAAATCTAGCAGCTTAGCTCACCAGCGCCAGAGTTTCCCCCTGTCCCACCCCGGCTCTCGGACAGAATCGAATTAGCTCCGGTTTTCGTTGCCGACGGCGGGCGGGTTGCTGCCCGAGACGGCGTGTGCTGAGGGGTCGCTGGGCAGGGACCGCGACGGACTCGCACCGGCCCGCAAGCCCGCAGGAACCCGGCCAAGCAGCCTGAGCTTTTCTCCTTCCTGCCGAAGATTTAGAGCGGCTTTGTACAACGGTCAAACAAGAGTAAGCAGCTGTGGAAAATATAACAAATCATGCGAGCGGCTGAGCAGGGAGAGGGGGAGCGAAGCCCGCAAAGCGGACCCAGCCGCGTCGAGAGAGAGCCCTGCGTGGGGACGGGCGGGCCGCCTGCCTGACCCCGGCCCGGCTGCGGGAGCGGGGTGGGGGGGGCTTAGAAATCTGTGGTGCTGGAACGCTGGTGGCTTCAGCGCTGCGAAAAAAAACCTCGGGCAGCGTTTGCGACCGGGAGATTCTGCTCTTCGTTTTGATTTTTTATTTTATTTTTATTATTTTTATTACTTTTGCCCCGGGATGGGTCGCGAAGCGTCTCCTCCGGGGGGTCCCGCTCACACACACACCCCACCACCCCCCCGGGCAAGGTGTCCGCGGGGCCGTGCGGGGAGACGAGGC
>Ga0065711_1038293_pt1 | contig 18943 bp, 9 predicted proteins | sample Hoacrofraction12_FD_59098 | JGI IMG/M metagenome (GOLD analysis project Ga0065711, IMG submission 59098) | Hoatzin crop microbial communities from Cojedes, Venezuela - Epithelial fraction 12 v2 (version 2) | ecosystem: Host-associated > Birds > Digestive system > Esophagus > Crop | place... | reverse complement strand
TGCATGTTTACTTTTTTTCTTGCTTGTTAAATCAGACCCTTACCACATGTCTTAGCCTGATTTACTGTAGCGACAGTTTCTTGCAGAAACAAGACTCTATCAGTCTCGTCCATCAGGAAATACCTGTGTAGTGACTATTGCCTGTTTGAGTATGTGTTATATATCATATTTTTAACCTTTGGTCAGTATCAGCCAAACTACTGGAGGAAGAGACAATTGAAAAGTATTTAGTTCCTACAATATACGACACACATAGACTAGACCTGTGTTTTGGCACATAAGAAACAGAAATATCACATGTAGAATTTGTCTTACCTGTCTTTACCTGGCTCCTGGATAGCTCAAACAGAAGGGGGAGCTGGAATGAATTTGCTTCTGAGGGTTCATTGTTTTGTTTTCACAAGAGCATTGGAAACAAGTTATTCCGCTCAAAATATCACTTTTGTAAGCATAATATGTTTTACAAACATCACATTACAGTTGTGAAGAAATTTCCCTTGCTGGTATAAATTATTTTATATTTCCTTCCTGGAATGTGTTTAAAAAAAAAAAAAAATCCTTACCTTTCTACGCAGTCGGAAAGCCGAGAACAGTGGTTGGAAGCAGGTGCGTCGTGACCTCCCACAGCATATAAAAACCCGTTGTACGTTGCCACACCAACCCCACCTCTTCTCTTGGACATTGAAGCACATATACTCCACTTGTTTGTGTGCGGATCGAAACACTCCATTGATTTGAGGCAGGAGCTCCCATCTCGTCCGCCAACAGCATACAGTCTGGGATAAATACCCACAAGAAGGCAAACAAATTCAGTCATTATTCTCTCATTTTAATAGGAATTTTATTTGGTTAACTTCGTTCAGATCACTTGAAAATTATCATTCTGCCCATTATTTCCTTCCTGACAGCTACACACTGGAACTTTCTTCACATAAAGGGTTTCGCATTTAATATGAATTAAATTATAGTCTTCATTTGCAGTGTAATTTTTCAAGCAGTCATGTATGAAAACAAAGCTTAAAAATGCATGTCAGCTTCTTTAAATGTGAGGTATAGATGGAATCTAATTGAAAGATGCTACGTATGTTTGAAACATATGGGTAGTATTCCCTACGACAGGCTTATGGAGTATTTGACATCTTAATATTGTATTCAACATTTTTCATATACTGTTAATATGTAAGGAAACTTTAATAACATAATTATATATCAAAAACACATGTCAAAAGATATTAAATATGTTTTCTTCAATGTTTGTATTTAAGAAAATCTGCTGGACAGAAGTTACCGTATAGGCGTGTTATCTCTGTTCAGCTTAAAGGCACTCAGCAAACAACTGGTGATTTAAACCAGGTGATGTTGAGGCAACATGTAAAAGTAAATGGTGGAAATCCAAATTAAGAAGCCTTGGGTTTCGTGGTTTTTTGTCAACTAATTTTACAAAGTTTAAATTTCTTCTGTATTTCAAGCTATCTTGGACGCTGCTAGACAATACATCTAGAGTATGCATACTGGGTGTACTAGCAGACGCGTTTAGATGTGGAGTGTGCCAGTTGCTCAGGTCCCTTTCAAATCCTGGCTTTTACGTACTGCTGTGAAAGTGAATTTAGTTAGTGCAGCTGATTAGAGACCTAGGGAACACATGGACTTGTCCGAAGTCACCTAAAACAGATCAGTTGAATTTTGCTTGAGAAGTGCCTGTTTTTCTCCAGTGACTGGAAAAAGTTTTAGACTGCTCTGATGTATAATTTAACTAGAACATTCCTGAGCACTGTTAGAATAATATAAAATTTCTAGCGCTCTCTTCTAATGTTTGTGCACGGAAGCGAGTCTTGAGTTTGGTGGTGCGGTTTGTTGCTTGACCTGTAAAAAAATCTTGAGCATTTGGTTTGTTTTCTTTTCACATCATGCCATTAGATACAGTCTACTTGCTTACACAGCTTTCACAGGGAGAGGAAATCACTGTATATACAAACAGAATGGTTGGGATATTTTATTTTCAGTAATGTGTCTAAAAACATGGCAGTGTTTCCCATTCTCTAAGGAAAAAAAAAAACTACACTTCTATTGACTGATATTTTCAATAGACTGTTTATTGGTCAAAAAGTGTTTCTCTGCAGAAATTTAAAGTCTCTTCTGGTAGGATTGAATAAAAAAAAAATGTGGCATGACAGGGAAACAGGAAAAGGAGAAGCATTCTGCCTGGTTAGACCGCATCAGTAGCACTAAATGATGGACATTTGATCTCGGCTTCCCCCGGTATGCCAGAAATTACATCACTAGACTAACAGGCGTGATTTAGGCCAGGCTGGAGACAGCTTGTATCAGGAGTGATTGAGAACAGAGTCAGGATCAGGCTGGATTTCCTCTTTGACACAGTGGTTTCCTGCGTGTCACTGTGGAAGGTACCAACAGGAGTTTCTGGTGAAGTTTCTGCTGAGAACATTTCCTCTGAGATACCACAGGGACTTGAAGAGGCAATTCTGCCTCTCCTGGACTTTTGAGTTAATGGTTAAAAACATGTCATGTCTGAATGCAAAACCCTGACTTGTATGTAAAGAAGCTTTGCATTTGCAAATATGTGTTTACTGACATCTTTGTTTCTGCTCTTTACCCTTCTCTTTCTCTGGAATTTAAGAAGTGTACAGGGAAGCCAGTGATAAAGTCTCAGGATAAATGCAGTTGTCTGCTGCAACTGTCATTGCTAAGAGCTTTCCGTAGATTTAAATAAGAAGGAAGGTTGGCTCAAGCCACGTGCTACAACATATAACCTGGGGCCTTTTGCAAGGCTTTTGTATTTCCAGCACCGGACTCTGAACGAGGAAAACAGAATTCTGTTAGGCATTAATTTATTAATTGTTCTTCTTTGTGCTGAAATACAGCTACTTTCAAATAGGAACATACAAAAAGGTGTAACCCACGGTTCATTACAAGTTACACAGGACAGACACGTGTGTCTGTTCCCATGTAAAAGTGCTTGAGTGGCTTTAGTGTCTTAGGAGGATGTTTAAATAAATTTTGAAAATCTTTTTGGGAAAACCAATGTACAGTGAACATTTGATCTCAGTGTATTCAAGCAATAGATGAAGGGCAGAATAAATCTGGGTAGAGTAAGACTTATAGAAGACTGTTCATTCCATACCTGATTATTAAACTTGCCTTCCTTTTGTTGAGCACACCATATACCTTTAAGCTTTTGAAAATTATTCTTGACTGTGCACTTGTATGTTAAAGTTATAGATGCATGCAGGAGGTGTAAAATTATAGAGGAATTACTTTGTTTCTATATGCATTCTTTCAAATGGTGCTTCCTTAGCAACAGTGATTTTAAAATGTAAACATCGACTTGAAATATTTTTTTAAAGTACCTGATCTTATATCCCCGCAAGGTATATTCTAGGTAAAATTCTGACACACATGTAATAACATTTTCGAGTTACTATAACTTGAAACGGTTGAAATACTTTTTAAAAATTACTGCAAGTTTGAAAACCATTGACCACACAACAGGGGGAAGCTTTCTTTTCTTATTTGTGTGAATTGTATTTTCTCTTTGTTCTCTTGAGGTGATTAGTTACTATAAGATTGAAAAGAAAATTTAAGAACCTGTATTTCCAAGGAAGGAAGCAAATGAGAAATGAAAGAGGGTTTTTCCTGTTGACTTACTTGCTATTTAATGCTGCAACTCCTACGGTGCTTCTAGGGGTTGACATGCTAGCCACATAATTCCATTGCCGTGCTTGTGGGTCCCATCTTTCTACAGTATTAAGGTAACTCCATCCATCATGGCCACCAACAGCATACATTGGTCCTTCAAGCATTGCTACACCTTAAAAGATAGGATTAGGGATAAATTACAGTATCTAATAATTTCAGTGTCCAATAGTGTATTAACTTCTTACTTTAATTTGCTATATGCAGATAAGCAATTTCATCTGGTATTGAACTATATAAAAGCCGCTATGTCATTTGACAGACTAAATAAAGGTAAACAAAATGCTTCATATACAGTGTTTTTCTGTATAATAAGCATTATCTTTTGCCAACAGATTAGAGGAAAGCTGCTTTAGTTCTGATGTTCTCTTGGACTTTTATCTCTTCCACTTCTGTTGACCTTATTCTGAAACAAATTTGAGACCCAAAATGAGAAATTATGCTATTCTTCTAAAGAAAGCATAAGGTTGAGCCAGGCAGTGAAAAATATGCCCAAACCAATCACCTACCCTTATTCTGAGCCAGCTGAAGCTCTGTATTCCTGCCAGCATGAAGCCTGAGTGGGTGGGCAGCTGGCTGTCCTTACTAGCTGAAGTACCATAACATTTTAATGCCTGTGAGGGGGACACACTTGTGGATAAGACCTGGCTTGTATCTGTTCTCCTTGAGGCACAGAAGAGTGATCTTGGCTGTCTGCATAAAGCTCCGTGTGGACATATCCTGTGTCTTTGTCCTCCTCCAGGGAGAAGGGCTTTGGTGCCTCCCCTTGGGGAAGCTGCTGCTGTTTGCTTGCTTTGTTAGGGAGGGCAAAATGTTTGAATCTGGCTGCTTAAAAGTTTTCTAAATCTGTCTTTTCAGGCCTAAATATACATGGCCTGATTTTTTCAAAAGTGCTAACTCTCCACAAAATCACACTGAAGCTAACAGGAGCTGCGAGTGTAAGGCAGCATTGCAAACCAGGCTGCTGCGTAGATAGAAGCCTAACTTTGGGCACTCAAATTTAGCACTGTGACCTGCTTGTTGAGTAGAATTATGCCCTTGCAGCTGGTAATTGTAATGACTTCAGTGAGAATTACTTAATCTGTTTTGTCTTCTTTCCCTTTACTACCTACTGGTAATTGCTTTTAATAATTTGACAGACTAGCTGGTAAGAACCCTACACTATACTTTTCTCCACCAAATGGTGCACAAGGTGATTTAGGCCACAAAGGTTTACCGAATAATTCTGGATCAATCTTTTTCTATTATTCATTAAAATAAGAATATTCTATATCATTTTGAGCTTACCAATGATTTCAAGCAATACCCTTTCTGTACATTTCAGAGAAGCCAGCTTTTCCGCAAGAACTGTGATATATAAAGCATTCAGAAATCATTATATTCCCTCCCTTACAATCTTCTCAACTGTAAACTTCTTATTTTTTTATGGTTCCAGAAATAAATTCTAGATTTCATACTCATCTTATTCACTGTGAGTAATATTAAGGATTATTGTGCAGTAAGGACCCATAGATACCAAGCCATGGTATCATGGTTTTACTCTGTAAAACTTCCTGTAATTACAACATTAAAATTAGTGGAGTGGTACTTCTTTCCTTACTGCAGTGGTTTCTTCAGTCTGGGTAATTCTCTGGTCTGATTTTCAGAAGTGTTTGCTACCAATGGGCTCAAGTCATAGTTTATCAGATTGTTATTGTATTGCAAGCATATCTTTTGACCGCTACGTTAGACAAGGAGTTGATTATATTCACTGTTGCTTATATTTTGGAATTTTCTAAAAGCAAAATTAACTCTAGAAGACCAGTGCACATTAGGTGAATACTAATACATATCACTGTCATAAAATTATGGCAATAGGCAGCTCTATCTTTGAAAAACATCTACAAATATTGCAGCATGTTATTAAATGCTTTAAAAAGTTATGTCAGCAGTGTTTGTGTTGATCAAAATTAATTTGTATGTGATGCAAGGTATTTACAAAGGAAGAGCATCTCTTACCTAGGCCATGTCTGTGGGTTGACATAGGAGGCATTAGCGTCCAGACTTTGGTGATAGGGTTGAAACATTCAACAATGTTCGAAGTTTTCAGACCGTCTCTTCCTCCCACAATGTACAGCTTGTTGTCAATTACTGCAACTCCAAACTGTAGTCGCCTACCATTCATAGTACCAATTTGTACCCAACTATTAGTCCGAAGGTCATACTTTTCAATTGTGGTGGTACCTGTTAAAAAAGTAAGTATTATGAGATAGCCATGAACCGATCAGCACCCAGCAGTCAGTAGTCAGTACTACCCAAAATATTATTAAATTGCAAAAGATTGAAATTCTGTGTGTGGACTTTTACTGTGGGTCCCTGAGAACTTCAGTTACGAAATTTGAACCTAGTGAAAAAGCTGAATGAATTGCGTGCATGTATGATTGTCAAACCTATGAGAATAAGCTGGCGGCAAGAAGATGCAGAATTAAATGCCAGCAAATTTTTTAATATTGAAAATTTTGCAGATAAGTTAAATCTGTTACTCTCTTAAATATCATGAGAGTAGGGGTTTCTTGTTGTTTGGGGTTTTTTTCATATTTTTTGTGACTATGGTACTTCACAACTATCTACTTTTTAACCGTGTGTGCTTAAACCAATAGAGATGTCAAAAACAAAAAATGCTTCCATGTGTCTGTCTGTCTTAGGACTTAAGGATGCGTGTTAATGAATAGTTTGGATATTTTCCTTTTTACAGTGGAGACAGGCAGAAGACTGAGGTGTGTGAGTACACACTTGGTTTCCACATGTAACTCCCCTGAGGTTCACCTTGCAATAACTGCTTCTCTGCTGTAATATACAAGCTCTATTTTCAATTTTTTCAGGTCACTGAACTTCTAGTAATGTTTTTACTGCAACTATTTGTAAGACCCTAGCTCTCTGCCGTTCAAACTGACACTTCTCTGTGCACTGGCTCCTGTCAGTCATCCAGCAGCCATAATTGCTCCTTTGAGAGTGGATTTAGCGCAGTGGGGAGATGGCTGAGTAGCAGCCGAGGTAGAAGAGGCAATTGCCGGTTGCACGCACAATGCACCTTAGAGCTCAGCTTCAGCTCAGCTGAAGGCAACCAGATGAGAAAAACAAAGCTGATTTCCTGCCTGTTCCTTGACTGGGATTTCAGACTAGAGAAGCAATATTTTCAGAAACACAATAGGCAGTTAGTGGCTAAGGAATGATTTACAACAGCAGAACAACCATGCAATAAAGCAGAAAAAGAAAGGTAGCATTTTGTTTAGAGATGTTTTCAGAAGTAGAATCTGCTAGAGATTATAAGCTATACTCAATAAATTTAGTGAAATAAGAGCTTATCTCATGATACCTTTCTTATACTCTATATGCTTTTCCAGATCCATAGATTGGGAAAGAAACTACCAGATCCATCTACAATAAAAGAAAGAAATTCTGGGTTTTCCTCTTTCCTGTCATCTTATATTCTGAGCAACTGGAGTTCTTTGACTGTTCTTTCCATTTTGTTAGTCTGTTTGCTCTGCTTTGCTTTGATTCCTGCTCATTTATTCTATGCTAATATGCAAGGGCCCCAAAGTTCTCACTTCCAAAAAAGTGTCTTGCATACTAACTAAAAAAACGCAAAAAATACAATAAGGTATACAGTGTGTTCAGCCATACCCTATAGGCTGTAATTTTTACAGGGGTTTGAAGGTAGATTTTGAAAATTAGCGTGGTTTAGACACATTCACATTTTTCAAAATCGCAGCCCAAAAGTTGCTCTTTGATCTTCTTTGGATCATTTGAAATTGAGATTTGACTTCATATACCACCTAAACACAAAGCCAAACCTGGCATTCCCTGAGAGTTTTCGTTATCACAGAAAGCACATTATTGCCAGAGGTGGTAGTTACTCCCTTCTCAGAGCTGTTGTTCCAGTGCATCCTAGCCTCTTCGGTGCTGTTTCCTTTAGCTTACAACCCAGCACAGGCTCAAAGTATGAGTCAGAGCTGTAGAGGACAGCAGGGAGGAGAGGAAGTACTGTTCTTCTAAACCATCAAAAGGCAAAAGTTCAAACAATTGGCTTTATTCCAAGGTAATAAGTAAAAGAGGCACCAACAGGAAGTGCAGATGTTGACTGAAATAGCCCTTTCTTTGCATAACCTTCACCGAGAAAAACATATTAGAAAATTTTATTCTTATTTTGGTACAAGTTTGTTTAAAGATTACTTTGGTTTCTTGGTTGTTCTATATAATTCATAAATAAATCAGTATTGCTATTGAAATTATACTAATGGCTACAGTTTAACTTAATTTTGCTAAGTTGTCCTAGGAATGCGTGTTTCCATGTTGTGATGATGATGAAAGTATATTTTGCACTTGATTTGATTGCGTAGAGATAGTAAGCTAGCACCACAAGATCTCTCATATAGGAAAAATCGGTCATAAGCAACTTTTTGCAAACCATGAAACGGATTAGCTTCTTTGTTATTCTATTAAAGGTGAACTCACACAGCTAAAAGTAATAGTGTTCAGCAAGTATCTAGACTTTAAACTAATTACAGCTCTTTGGCTCCAAGCTGTGGATTTGAAGTTAAGGTTCCTGTAGAAAATAATTCAATGTACTACCTACTAAATAGAATTGTGCAATGTGTAAAGCTGTAAGCTGATTGCAGTCATGAAAATCAAATAATAAAAACTGGAATACATTTAGAACATTCAACTTTCAACTACAAACCTGAAAAAAGCCTGTGTATGAAGTTCTGAAATAAAGCTGTATATACCTTTGCATTCATGGAAAAGCACAAATCTTTCCATCTGAACTTTTATAATAAGAATTGATAAGCTTTAGCTAAGACTTCTCTATAGTTCAGTAATGCTTTTTGGATTTATTTTCCTCCTCTTTAAAGATTTTTCCAGCCTTCAAACTTTTGGCAAAAAATAGAGCACAGCATTCTAAAACAACATTAAATGAATCTTGAAATATTTTGAATATTAATTTTTCCTTCTGATTTGTGAAGTCAAACGATACGCACGCATTCTTACAAAGCTTAATTTTACAATCACCATCTGAATCAAACTTCTTTAGTCTGCACCAAGATGTATGTAGATCATTTACAACATGATCCTTGCAAGAAGAACATCTAACACATACGGTTGTGTTCTGTGATTTTTTTTTTTTCCCCTTGTTTTCATCCCTAAACTGCTGTTTTCCTAACAGAAATCTTTAAATAATTGTCATATATTCTCTGGGTTTCTGTAATGCAATTAAATTAATACAATTAAATTAATGTCTCAACTTACCTTTAGTGGCATCCATACCTCCTACAGCATAAAGTGCACCCACTGTAGACTTTCTAGGCTTAGTTCGAGGACTCTGCATCATAGAGCGTCTTTCTGGTAGAAGATGGTACTTCATCGCCTCCATAAGAAGTTTCTGACACTCTAGGTCATCTGCAAACATTGGACTGTTTTCGAGATCGGCTAGTAACTAAGAAATGAAAAGAGAGCATCTTATATATATCTAAATCATTAAAATTGTATGTACTTTAGTAATTAAAGTATTTGTAGCTGCAAACACCCATTTTCAGTTCACCTCTCACTCGAGCTTTGCTGGAAACTATGCTTTAATGCAAGCAAAATAATATGAAGTTAGGAAAAAAGTCTTTAAGTATAATGTCTTTGCTTTGTTTTTTCCAAAACCTTTCTTTTAGACTTCAGAAGAGGTTAAAATTGCAAACGTAGTGCTGCACCCTCTGAATGCAAAACTCCTTTTGATGTGAGCATAAGCAAATCTGACATATAGTACTGGACACCTCTGTGATTATTAGAATATATTGAATATATTTTTAAAATATTTTTAATATATTTTAAATATTAAATGTATACAGTATTTTGATACTTAATCCAAAGTTGAATATTTGCAACTTCAGTCATGGAGAGCCATAAAGTCGCTGTAGTGTCCTGATGGTCTTGATATTCCTATAAGCTTTTCTGATGAGATATATAGATTGTACTATGACACAAGTACAACTGCGTCAGCTTACTATAAAACAATATGTCCACTTCTGGAACTTATTCAATGACGTATCTCTTTCAGTCTTAAAGGACAAGTAATGTCAACACTCAGAATAGTCAGCAACAATATAAACCCTTTTGGTTTTGTCTGCATTTTATGGCAATAAAGAAGTAAGTATTATGCCCTATCTGTCCTGCAGTTTGGTAAATCTAAATAGACATCTTTGCCTGGTATCTAAGTTGCTGTATTATTAGAGGAAAACTACTACTGTTGCTACTCAACAAAGAAACACTGTACTTTCGTTATACCATTACGCTGACAGTTTTATTCTGAGCCCAGTAATTACACTGGCATTACAGGATTCTTTTTTCATCTGTCTTTACAAATAGTTGACGTACCTACTATAGATTTGGGGGGGGTGGGAAAGGCAAAGATACCCCATCAAGAGACCCTAGCCAAAACCAGAATCTTTCCACAGAATTCTTTGCCTAAATTATGCTTAAGGCAAGCCTTGCAGTTGGTAGTGAAGCTCCATGTTAACCCTTCACTTTCATACCTGGGGTGGAAGTAGAGGCAGTCTAATATAAGAAAGAAGCATTCCTAGGTCTCGTTGTCGGTTTTGCAAATCATGCCTCACCCACATCATTAACGCTTGGAAGATGGCTTCTTCATCTGGAACATTTATGTCATCGCTAGACAGCAGTTTTGCAATTTCATTAGCAGGGAGCAAAAGAAATTCCTGGTTTTTTATTACTTCTGTGAAGTGTTCCTAAATAAGAAAAAAAAGATTTCAATCCACTGATGATATTCACACCTTGAAATAACATTTTCTAAGACAATGTAGACTTTGTGTATGTTTCATTCCTGTTCTGTTCTACAGTAGAGGGAAATGCAACATATATTCTAAAGCTCACTGCATCTCCTTCTACCATTTAAGGGAGATCTTGGTTGCTCTTTTCTGCCTTACTCTTGCAGGACTGAAGAATAATGCTCATCTTCATACTGCCATGCTTACAGATGTGTTTGTCAGGCTTCTTGTCAGCGTGTCCTGTCTTAGGGATCTGAAGATAAAATGTGTATCTTGAGAATGCCAAGCGGCCATTCACATAAACTACACATCTACAGCTAAAATCAGATTCAAAAGTTTTAAGCAAATTGTATTGAAGCTTTGCAATCCTTTTGCAATGAGCTGTGGCAGATGTTGACTGCAATGTCTGCCCTCAGTACCAGAAGACACAGCAAGGAAAATTAAACTCACTTGTCTAACAGTATTTTTTGGGCAACAGAAAATTGCACAAGCCGCAGCAAAGGGGTCTCAGTATTTAAGCTATTGCTATGATAAAACTCCTTAGCTCCAGAAATGGCCATGAATATTAAATCCCTAGAATCTTTCAAAGTATTATTTTTCATTAAAAAAATATATTGTGTAGTTGAGTTACAACAATACTAGATATTAAAATACATTAAGTATACTTGCTTGTGGTAATTCTGAAGGAAAAAAAGAAATTTGGTTAACATATTTTTTTTATGTTACTTGCAAAGAAATGCATGTAGGAATTCATGTCTGTATTTTAAATATTAATCTGGAATTAATATATCTTATTTGGGAACCAGACTGAAATAGGGCATATGAATACATCTTCGTAATTGATATTTGTATTATCCGTTTTCAGTAGTTTCTCAGCTTCCTGTAACTTTTTTCAAGAGTACTAAAGATGTAAACATAGAAGTATCAGTGATTAAAGGAGATGTTAACTTTGCTCTGTCATGCATATCCTGCTTTAATATTTTGTGACATTCAGAGAATAGGAACAGGAAGGCCAGTCTACACTGAGGTACAAATATAGCACAAGATGTTTATCCGAACAAGCTCTATCTGCACGAAAAGATACCAGGCAGGAAACTGTTAATACTTTGCATCAATGGCTAAAGTAATTGAAGGGGAAGGTCTCCATTGTGTCTGTTTTTACTGAATGGATGTGGTGTTTGCAGCTGATTATCTTCTGAAAATGTTTAAGTACTACCAGTTCATTTGAATGGTCTCTATGTTTACAGTACAACTTTATAGTCTTTCCCCTATGGTACACATTGTCAAGTGGTTGAAGTTGGCATGAAACAGAACAGAATGTTTTATTTATCCTCTTCCACAACGCTTGTGGGTGCATGTGATGTTATGATCTCTTATTCGCCAGTTTTGGAGAGGGGCTTTTCACAAGGGTGTGTAGGGATAGGACAAGGGGCAATGGCTGTAAACTAAAAGAGGGCAGACTTAGATTAGATATTCGGAAGAAATTCTTCACCATGAGGGTGGTGAGGCACTGGAACAGGTTGCCCAGAGAAGCTGTGGCTGCCCCCTCCCTGGCAGTGTCCAAGGCCAGGCTGGATGGAGCTCTGAGAACCCTGGGCTGGTGGAAGATGTCCCTGCTCATGGCAGGGGGGTTGGAACCAGATGATCTTTAAGGTCCCTTCCAACCCTTCCCATTCTATGATTCTGTCATTTCAAGGGCTTAAAAGAAAATTTTCTTTAAGGTTATTTCAAAGAGGTGCAGATTTCCTCCTCTGTCTCTAAATTGCCAGTAGCTGCAAACTTGGTAGGTGGTTTTATGACATGCAAGGTCCTCTTTCACGGCAGCTTTCTCAATCTGTGTTGCACACAAGGTACAGGAGGTGATTCTGGAAGTGGAAATGCTCCAGGTTGTTTTCAGGAAGACACAGTGTAAAGCTTATACACACAGTGCTGCTGAGCCTCATAGATTCACTCTGATCCTTCACATTGGACAGTGTTCTTATAGACCCAGCTGTCATTTCTGTGACACGTAGTTTTAAAAGATAGTAAAAGTCTAACTTCTGGGGAAGAGTGGAGGATTCAAATGGTTAAAAAATCTAACCAGAAAAGGCTCTCTTATTGTCTGACATCATATTATTTTATTCCAATTTTGAGGAAATCTGGCCCATGAATTTTAAATGCTTAAAGCCCATGTGCTAGGGCTGGTGGCAGAACAGAGGCAACAGCAGAGGGGGGGAATTTCTTGATTTTCGCTGGGTATGAAATGGTGTCGAGCAGCAAGGACAACACTATTATATAGAGGCTGAGTGAACCTGTATCTTAAATGCCCTTTTTCTAACTTTAAATTATGAAAGGAATCTAGATTGCTGCTAAACGAAGTATTCATTAGCATGACAGGACGGAGCACAACCAGTGCCCTCAATCTGCACAAGCCACTCTCATTTATTTCAGCATGTGGAAGTGTACAATCTCTTGCTGGAATGCTTTCAGCATTATGGAGCCTCTAAACTGGTTTTGACATACTACACTAATATTTCAAGCATAAAGCTGCCATGTGCCTCCTAACAAGTAGTTCTTTTTATATCTGTTTAGCTGTAGCAGTTGCTATTCTTTCTGTGTTTAAAGCTGCTACAGCACATCTTGTTGCCCTGAATATTTATCCCTTGATTTGGTTTCACAGCAAGTATCTTGCTTCTCTGTTTCTCGCGCTCTGAATATGCATTTCTTGCTTTGAGCCAGAGGAGGATTATATTATGCTCTAGTCAGGGATGTTCTTCTTTTTAGCATTCCAAATCTTTCCTGTAAAATCTTTCTTTCGGCTCTTGTTATGTGCATCTCACCTTAAAATCAGCTTTAGAACTCCCTTTGTGTTGAATCAAAAGCATAAGAATGAGCCATTGCTGTTTGCCTCGACGTTAGCCATGTTAAGGCCCTGTGACATTTTCTGGAACGAATAAGTACCAATCAGGCTGTTAATTGAAGTCTAATAAGTATGTCCTTCTACAAGGCAAAGCTCTGAAGCAGGAAGCAACAGAACTGAATTTGTTTTTCTAAGCACGCTTTTCTCCCCTTCCAATACTTCTGTAACAATCACAGTTCTTAAATTTCCCTTTGGAGACTGAGCTGGGCAGAGATGTCCCTGCGTCAGGGACTTTACAGAACTGACCCTGCCAGCATAGGGAGAGCAGACCCACTGCATCAGTCTTGGGCAGAGCAGCAGCCCCAAGCCCCGCTCAGCTGGCTCTGGTTTGCCAAAATCCACATGTTTTCCGTCAAGTATTCACCCTTGTTGTTACCGCTATAATTGCAGAGTAGTTCGATTGTGCATCTTACCATCGTGTAGGTGTGTGCCACCTTCAGGAGCTCCGTGCAGCCCTGAGCATCCCCGAAAGAGCGGATCCCCAGGCAGTTGGAAGGATGGAGCTGCTTCATGAGGAAGTTACAGCATACCTCAATGACCTGGGATAGCTGGAGAAGACAAGCTGCAGCTAGCAAACTTTCTATAGTGTCTTCCTTTAACTCTAGAATACCTGTGCAGTTTGCATATAGGGGGGAAAAAAAAGTTTTCAGTAATTTTCTTTGTATTTTTATTACTTGAAAGCTTCCCACTCCCCAATTTTTCTCCTTCTCTAAAAAACTTTGAAGTGTCCTGTGATTCACAAATTCATTTTCCTTTCTCGCTGAAGAATTCTTTAAACGTATGTTTTAACAGACTTAAAGGATTTGGTGGATTTTGAATACAAAGATTGGAACAGTTTTATTGGAGCTTTAAAAGTATCAGATCTGCTTTTGCCTGAAAAAAAAGTAAAATAGAAAAAAGGTGTGATTAGAGAAAAACCTTTCCTAAAATTAATATATTAATTTATTAAAATATATATTAGAAGTTTATATTACACACAAGAACTTCAGTACCAAAAGCTAGGAAATGCCAGCAGTGTGTGCAGAAAACATAATTTCTTCCATCATCTACTTGTGCATTGAAATTTTTAAAGAAATTATTATATGACGTGAAGATTTTATGTTAATAAATAGACTGGAAAGTGTTATTTTAATAAGATCTTCCATTCTTGTTGCTTAGTGGATGGATCAATCCCGTAGTTGATACACAGCACTAAAAGAACCAGGGGGAGCGAGCGGGGGGTTTATGACTGCATTTTCCATTTATCAGTACAACATCCCTTTGCTTCAGAAACATTAATTTCTTTTCCAGCTGCTTCTGTGAAAGGGTGATACACACCTTCTCCACAGTATCAAGAGATTACAGTCAAAATTATCGTCAGAGTAGAACTGTAAGAGGTTTCTTGTCCAGAGTTCACTTCTGATTTATTTCAGTAGAACACTCTGAACGTTATAGCTCTCATCTCTGAAAGTCACATTAATATTGCATTACCTAGGAAAAGAGTAGCGCTCTGTTTAGAGGCTTCATTATCATCACTTGAAAACCTATGACAGAGGCAGTAGGAAAATTCAGTTTTCCATAGCAGTCTCCAGCAGTCTTACCTTAGCACAACCCCATCTCTTCCTCACGTTCCTTCCTTTGTAACTTAAATAATACCTTCCACCTTCTACAAGACATGAGGAAGGGCTGGCAGGGTGCAGAATAAGGCAATGTTTGGGTTTGGTTTTTACTACATAAATCAGAATAGTTACTGCATGTATACAGCCAAACTGGTACATGTTCTTGTAAATAAAGACTGCAATATAATGTCTCAAAGCAAAAAGGGAATCCTGATCTCGCGAGCGAACTTACACTACTTCGTAGTCTGACATTTGTTTTTGTAGTCTTATATATGTTCTTTACTATGGTTTTGCATTACATAAACTGAAAGAGATTAAAACTAATGAAGTGGGATGATTCTGACATACACATGAATAATACACAGCCCACCACCGAGCTTCTTTGCGCTTGGACTGATCTATTTCCTTGTGTAACATATGCTTATTCAGTGCTACAATATCACTGCATTATATGTGTTATGCGGCATTCCCTCTGGCCCTCTGTATTTATTCCCTTCTTTGTACCCACAAATGGGGTCTATTTTCTATACAGAAACTTAAGTTTACGTTCTGGGCTGTAGATTTCGCAACCTTCTCCAGATTTCTCTCCTTATGCAACAGTCCAGATTTATGAAGTGCCTAAACTAGCAAGTGGAGAATTCTCCTATTAACATTGATGCCAATGTGGTGAATATAAGGAGGTCTTTGTTTTTCTTTGATATTTTTTTAAAAAATTTACTCTAAGCCCTTTGAAATACTATAGAACTATTGATAGATACCTGTGATACATCTTCCAACCTCCCTGTCTCAGTGTTGAAGTTGTGTCGTTTCATTCAAAAGCAAGCAAGCAATGTCCTGTGTGGGCCATCAGATGACAAGGGTCTAGTGAATGTTGCTGATAATGGACATTAGCTGAGGGGATGGAACAGTTTATGAGCAACCTTGATAAATTCAGAAAGTTGCTCTTCTGGTCAGTTAAGTGTTGTTACTTAGGGTAGTAATCTTCTCCTTTCGAGATTTGGGCATTTTTTGTCACAGAACCACACAGCTTGGTGAGGGACAAGGGTTTCCCATGTACCTTTCTGGCTGGAGTAGCTGCCCTCTGCTTTGGGGGGCTTGCCAAACACCAGCAAGTGCAGAATTCCAGAATCTGCATAGGTTTGAATGATCTGGGTGTAAACCAACATAGCAACCATGTTCTACAGCATTTTTCCCTGTTCATTATAGAGCAGATGAAAGGGATTTCACAGTTCTCTGACTTAGCCTTTTTGGCTGTTTGTTTCAACCGTTTGGATTCAGCATTACAGGGGTAAATGCTGAAAATGGGAGAAAATAAAATAGGTAAAAAATACATACAGCATTCTGGTATTAAAGTATTTAATTTCATCAAGATTAAATCTCTATAGTTTTTCAAGAGAACATAAGTAAAGCTTTTTCAGAACGTGGTTGCAATTTCTCATGTTAAAAGTTGCTTTACTCATGGGTGTGATCATATTCCTGTTTTCCTCTGATTATTCCTACTCAAGAGCACCGAGTGAGCCAAATAACTGCCACCCCAGGCAGACCATTTCTCGAGCTATTGATGAGAGGAAGGTTCATAGCACACTCTCCTGTAACTACATGAAGTAGGCAACAGGCAAAATATGTTCTTTTCATTAAAATTCCCAAAAATAATTGGTATCTAGAGACAGATGTCCTACATGAATTTATATGTTAACTTTTCTGTGTATCTTCCAGAATAATTTATTATGTGAAACAGTGATATTTATTCATCCTTTCTAGAGCAAGGTTTACATCATGTATGCATGATTTATGCATGTATTTATGTGCTAATATGAAATGGAAGAAGCAACAATTACGTATGCATTGAACAGATTTTATCTTCCTTTACAACACCAATGTGAGTAATGGAGGAAGAACTACCTGTGTAGGCATAGCGCACCAAAGCTTTCAGCGCATCGGGGTCTACTCCTTCCATCTTGATCTCCTCTTGTTTTGCTTCACGCACGTCATTAGTAAACATTGCAGCAAAATAATCAGACACTGCACTGAGAACCAGCCTTGAAATAAAAGCATTTTAGGAGGACTGCAGATTATTTCGTAATCTCAATAACAAGCATGAAATTCAGTATTATTATATAACAGATTGTGTGTGCAATAGAAACATTAAATTTAGCATAGGATTCAAAACTTATAGCAGGGAGCAATAAAGTTGAAAGGGTAGTTAGTAATCTAGTTTTCTCCCATAGTACTTGTTTGGGCAGATTTTCTTCACTGATCTCACTACAGTTTGACAGCAGCAAGAAGGGAAGATGGACAATATTAACAGTTCATATTTGAATGTCATTCTATTTGAAATAATGACTATGAAACGTTGATCACCTCATTTTATTCCTTTGTTAGTTGATGTCCTAATTATAGTGACTGTTCATTCATAATTAAACAGGGTAGGCATAAATTGACCTAGCATTTGGAAATTTCAGGCATTGAAGCCATGTAAACAATACTGGGATATGTACCTGTGAGCCGGAATCTTTTGGTCACCAGCTATGAGAAGAACATCACACAGCTGCTTCTGCTGCAGGTAATTTTCCATTTTGCGGAAAGTTTGCTCTGCGTGGTTTGTAGACTGGAAATACTCATCTGAGCCACCGGTGTTCATTCCAAGCACTGAGCTGCTGGTCGTTGATAGCCTGCAAGGGAAAGAGGCGTTGTGAGAAGTTTAGCATTATAAAAGCTGATTACGTTCCTCTTCTCATTTTTCCTCAAATGGCAGTACAGGAACATTTAAATTTTGTAAAGCTCTTATGATCCTGGTCTTACTATGCCTTCCTCCTTTTTTTTGCTGTTTGTTATCTTCAAGCCTTCATTTATAAGGTAGCACATAAACTGTGGTTTATTACAGTTACCTGTAGTAGGTGGTGCTATGGAGTTTTCTGCTTCCCATGAGTTTTGTGTCAGTGATGCTTGCACAGCGTTTCCATGTGATAAATGCAGCCTCCTGGTCATTCACAAACAGAATAAATGAAAACCAAACCTATTTTCCTGTGATACTAATAGCTAAAATATCTTGTGGTATGAAGTTTTGGATAATACGTGTCTTTAGATCTTCTTTCTGTTTCTCTTCATGTATCGTACATTAAATTGCTTTACTAAATGGGAATGAATTAGGAGACCATTTGACAAGGACCATATAATTCAGGACAAATTACCAAAGTCAAAGCTGATGAACTCAGTACATTATATAGCCTTTAGAATCTGCATCCAAATAATAACAATGAACTAATTTCTCTACATTATCATGGAAATTGTGCATTATAAATATATTCCTCTCACTCCAGAATTCTGTTAGCTGTCCCATTTATAAATACCCATAAAACCTATATACACAATTTCTTTTATCTCACTGTTTTTTTAAGATATCATTCCTTACTGCCTTTTAATGTGGACTATGTTACAGACTGAAACGCCTGCTTTTTTGGAAATATATTTATTTTTATATTCATCTGTTTTTAGTAAAATAGTAATGCATTTGTTGACATACTTGTGTATCACATCTTCAAAATGCTGCAATCTTCAACACTATTTTAGTCAAGGATTTTTTCAGAAAAATGTTTCTCATTTTAATATCATATTATTAAAATGTAAAACACCTGTTTTTCAAATTTCCAAGTCCAGCTAGGAAATAATGGCAGATGGTTAACTAAATTTACTGATTATCTTTGATAATTCATATTCATATGCTAATGCATATTCATAAATGATTAGGAGAGATAAAATCTCTTCATGAAATTAACGTATTAAATTTAGCATAACGTTTGGATTACATTCACAATTGAACATCTCGTTCAGAAAATACAGAAACCAAAATGTGTAAATCAGATTAAATCAGTAATTTTATCAGAAAATAGAGATAAGTCAGAACATGCATTTTTCAAAAATCA
>Ga0065711_1038292_pt1 | contig 18943 bp, 16 predicted proteins | sample Hoacrofraction12_FD_59098 | JGI IMG/M metagenome (GOLD analysis project Ga0065711, IMG submission 59098) | Hoatzin crop microbial communities from Cojedes, Venezuela - Epithelial fraction 12 v2 (version 2) | ecosystem: Host-associated > Birds > Digestive system > Esophagus > Crop | place... | reverse complement strand
GCGGCGGTGCCGGGCGGGCGCACGGGCGGCTGCTGGAGCCGCTTGTGTCGGCGTGAGCGCGGCCGGCTCTCCCCGACTGTCGGTGCCTGGGGCGGGGCGGCAGCCGCGGCGGCGGGGCCGTGCGGAGCTCCGTGGCAGAGCCGCTGTCCGGGTGGAGCGTCCGGTCGGCGCTGCTGGGGCCTTCCCCGTGGCCGCAGGGGAAGGACGGGCTGCTTTGGACTCGAAAGTCGGGTCTGTGGAATCGTAGGGTCGCTAAGGTTGGGAAAGACGTGGCTGAGGGGGTGACGTTGCCGTGAGAAACGTCCAGCCCTTCGCAGGGCCTTGGTCGGGATCCCTGGGTCCGGCCGGTGGAGAGTGGTGGCTCTCCTCATCTACCTCCCGTTGCCCCTTCGCGACCTGGAGAAACCCAGCCGAGCTCTGTTCAGCGCTGTGCTGGGAGCAGAGAGCCTCCTCCGTGGGCTGCCCTGGTGGTGGTCGCCCTCGCAGTCCCACCAAGGGGCTTGATACGGACAGGTTAAGGTGTCTGCGGGCTTCAAAATTAAATAAAGTGCGAAATGCAAAACTAATTATTGTGACTTCTCTCACTTGGCATCTGTGTTACTTCCTTCTCTAGAAATGGATGCTGAAGTCCTTAAGAAATACTCAGCACTACATCCTAAACCTGCTGGGCTTACTCTTCAGTATGGCACTGCGGGGTTTCGCACCAAGGCTGAGCAGCTTGATCACGTCATGTTCCGCATGGGCTTGCTGGCAGTCCTCAGGTCCAAAGCTGTGGTATCTACTATCGGCGTCATGGTTACAGCATCTCACAATCCTGAAGTAAGAACCAACTTTTCTCTAAAAAGAAAGTAGATGTGATCAGTCTGGTGGAATCAAAGCTCTTCATGGTACCGAGACACCAGATCCTGAAGGCACCTGGACCTGCTTAAAACATGTGTTTAGCCTGCTCCTTGTAAATACAATTTTCAGCATATTTGAAGTTACTTTTCCCTGTATACACAAGTGTCATTTTCTCTCATGTGGGAATGCTGTAATGTGGGAAAATTGTAACGTTGGCAAGCTAGGAGTACCCTTGAGAAGAGATGAACCTTTGAGCAAAATCTGCAAGTTTAAAAAATAAAGAGATGCAGCAATTACAAATCAGACATTCAGCTGCTGCGTAGCATTTCAGGTTATTAGACTCTACCCTTACATCATTTTAATATCAAATAAATTTCATACCAAAATTGTAAGGGGGAAAGTTGGTTACTTAATATGCTGATTATGTTACTGTTTTGGGCTTGTTGGAGGTTTAAATAAACAGCTAAGCTATTGCTTCACAGAAACACTTCACATTTAAAGCAGCAATGTGATTGAACCATCTGTCAGCTGTTTTCAAAGAGATTTTATTAAGTTTCCCACTTTTCAGCCTTTGTTCTTTTTTTCTTTTAAGGAAGATAATGGCGTAAAGCTGGTTGATCCTCTTGGAGAAATGCTGCACCCTTCCTGGGAAGAGTATGCCACACAACTAGCAAATGCAGAGGAGGGAGAATTACAGCAAATAATAACGGAGATCTGCCAAAAAGCAGCAGTGAACCTGCACGAAGATGCTTCAGTTTTTATTGGTAGAGACACCAGGTAGTTAGAAATGACTGTAGATATATGATGCTTTTATTGAAATGCAAACATTTTCTTTGTGGGTGCTTATGGATGTTTCCCCTCTGCAGCCAGATTATGCGTTCTTTTTTTAATGCCTAGTTTGCTGCCTGTTAATTTATGATTATAGCCATAAACAAAAGTTTTCCAGTTCTGTTCCTATATTAGCTTCCTTGATAGTTATCAGAACTTCCTAGCACTGTTTCTGAACAGGAGGCTTTCTTGTGGGTTTCTGGAGGTTTTTTGTGGGTACTGTGTGGCGTCCATGTGTGTTCAGCAGTTTGCTTGTCTTTGCAATCCTCTGGGGTGGTGGCTGTCAAGCTTCTTTTTTAGGAGGTGCCTACAATAGAAAAAGGTATGGATTTCTTCATACTGAATCTAAGTCTGCTGGCAGGAAGCCTATAGTCTTCTTCCACTTGTGCTTCCTTCCCAAGTCCATACATAAACATCTTCTGTAAAGGTTATCGATCGTATTTGTTGTTTTCCAGGCCAAGCAGCGAGAAGCTTTCTCGGTCGGTAATAGATGGTATCTCCATTCTAGGTGGTCAGTACCACGGTATGTTGAACTTTTACATAAAAACTTTAAATCAGACTAGAGCTGCAAGTGTGACTGTTATGTAGACCTAAGGCAGCAGCCCAGACACCATTTCCATTTTTGCTTGTAACGATCTTCTTGCAGGGTAGTTGTATGGCCTTAGTGCAAGCGTGGGGGGGGTTTCGTCTTTTCATAACAGAACGCGAAAAATTTCATGTGGGTTTCCTGCCCTGCATTTGTCTGTTTACTGTAGAACAGCAAATACTGTACAACTTTTAAGGAGGTATTAATGTAGTATTCTATTTCTGAATGTTGTGCCTTTTGTTTTATGCTAGATTATGGTCTGGTGACAACACCACAGTTGCATTACATGGTCTGCTGTCGAAACACCCAAGGGCAGTATGGGAAAGCAACGCTGGAAGGTTATTATGAAAAACTGTCCAAAGCTTTTACAGAACTGATAAAACAGGTTAATACTGGGTGTTGTCGTCTTCATGCAAGTGTGCAAAATTAGTATCTTCTGGTTGTTAACCTGCTAGGGTATGAGTTCACTTTGCCCCTTCTTCCCCTGTGCTAAGTCTCCCAGCTCCGGAGAGAGTCAGAGGCACCTGAAGATTGACTGTGCCAATGGAATAGGAGCCCTGAAACTATTGGAAATGAAGCCCTACTTTCCAAAGGAGGTGCTAATTCACCTATATAACGATGGAACCAAGGAGAAACTCAATCACTTGTGTGGTGCAGATTTTGTGAAAGTTCACCAAAAACCACCTAGAGGTACGTAGTCAGTAGCTTTATATCCTTTTACCTCCTCTCCAGATCTGAAAGCGCAGTGTCTAGCAATGGTGTGTCATCTTTGGATTAGCTGAGCTCCCTGTTTCTTATGAAGTGGCTGCATGAATGGTTCTACTTGTGCAGTGGAAAGAGGGTTTGGCACATCCCTAGTTGATGTTGGTCTGCATTGTTTGGAGGAGTACAGTGCATCTCCAACTGGCTGAAATATGTTTGACAGTCCGGTCTGAATATTTAGCTGGTGGAGTCTAAAGATCAGTCAGGGCTGGCTTACTGTTATTTACTTTACTTCCCTTTGTGTTATCAAGAAACATTTACATAGTGTGCTGGGGAACCTTTTCTGTGTTCCCGAGGAAGAGCTGGGGTAATTCACAGCTTGGTGCCAGCAGACTGACTGACTGACATAAACCAGTGAGGAAATGATTTCAACCAATGTCCTGCAAAGTGCATAAAAGAAAATCCCTGAACTGGGGAAGCAGGCTAGTGTGGATATTAGGTTATATGAGGCTAAACTGGGTTTTCCACTTGACAACTGCATCCTCGCTGCAACTGCTGGCCAAATCTGAACACCAGTCTACGGTGTCGCTGTCCCCTTGCCACGCTGCTTGCCTGCTGGAGAAACCTAGAAGGGGGAGCAGCGCAGCGGCAGTCCCTGCCAGGGATGGATGCTTGTGTGTCGCATCAGAATCCCGGCATTAACTGGGATTCATTAAATCCCAGGAGGGGATACTCCTTGGTCGCTTCTGTGCAGGGAAGCGCTCTGGAAAAAAAAATGTGCTTTCCTAGTCATTCACTGGAATAAATGGTCTTATTTCTCTGAAGTGTTGAGTGATAACAGCTTCCTGTTTAGAGTCCATGGGGCGTCTCAACCTGTTAAACGTTGCAGTTGCCGTTACCTCATGTTTTCGCTTGACGACCTCGGTGGCAGTGGGATGTTTTCTGCTGTATCACTGTAGGCATGCAGGAGAACACACAGGCAGGTTTTGGGGTATAGTTTCCTGTGCTCTGAAGGACGAGGTGTCAGCAATGTGGGCCAGTCTGCTTGTGTACTAAAATGCTTTTTCCCAAGAAGGGGTTACAGAGTGCAGCGTGTCCTGTGGAGCTCCCTGCTGAGTTCCAGAGTCTGAAATCAGCCTAGGGAACGGCCAGCTGCAGCTGCTGAGAAATGGGCTCTGAGGTTAGTGTGGCCGGCATCTTAAAGAAAAGCAAGATGTACCTTAATAAAAGCACAGTTCATTTTTGTGTGGCTTTGCTGTGTCGGGTGGTTACCGCTTCCTAGCCATTTTCTCTGTTGGCATTAAGCCTGGAAAGTTTTTGAGGCGGGAACTGCTTGTGCATCATATACACTGTTGTGTATCTTGAATATCAAGCAAACTAAATATGAGGTATTTCATAGTCAGCAGATCCACTTGTATGTTTTTCGTACAGCTCTGAGAAATCTTGGTGGTGGTTGCTTTGGAGTGGGGCTGTGTTTTCAGTGGTAGGATTTAGGTGCCACCTCCTGTTGTAACTGCACTTCGGTGACGGCTTTGCTGGCAGGGGGGTGCACATTTGTCTTGCATTAGGGGAGTGTGTCTCCTGTGTGAAGGGAAGTGAAGGGGAGGTGCGGGTCTGTCAAGTGGGACTAGAATAAAATTAGACGGCCCTGGAATGTTTCCTGAAGAGCAGCATTTTTGATGCAAGGGAGAAATAGTGAATTCCCACATGCCCGGGAGGGTGAAGTATGTAGCAGTGTTCTACCAGGAGTGCGCAGTGGACCTGCCAGATGCCTGGAAGCGGAGGTGACACAGCTCTGGAGCCCTACTTTGCCCCAGCGTGGGTGGCCTCCACACCTGGGGCTGCACGGCCCTAAGGGAGGGCTGGGCGAGCCCCCTGTGTCCAGCCCAGCACAGCCCCTCCTGCCTGGGTGCGGCGCAGCCGGGGAAGGCGATTCGCCTCCGTCTGTGGGCCGTGTGTGCGACTCGGTGTGCTCCGGGGTGACTAGGAGCGGGAGAAAAGGGGTGGGTGTTCTGCTGCTGCCAGGATTTTAACCTTGTGCCATGACTCACATTCAACGCTTATTTCCAAAATTTAGAGATGAGCCAACACACAGCAGTTCTGGGACTGATTTTCATACACATCTGGGGAGAAGGTGTAGCATAATACGTGTTTAGAGAACCTGCGTTTTTGATATTAGTATTTATATTTTTGATCTGAATAGGCACGTTTCAGTTGCCATTCAATACAGCTCCCCTGTTGCAAGCCTCTTGGTAAAAGCAGTGCCTGTTTTAGAGCATCAGTTTTGTGTGTGTGTCTGCACAGAGCTGATTTCCACATGAGATCCACACTGGGACTAATTTAAACATTTTGTATCTTTTTTTCTATCTCTAATACTCATTTGTAACCCTGTGTGCACTAGGGCTAGACTTGAAGCCCAATGAGAGGTGCTGCTCGTTCGACGGCGATGCAGACAGAATTGTTTATTACTATACGGACGCAGCTGGTGATTTTCATCTACTTGATGGAGATAAAATAGCAACTTTAATTAGTATCTTTCTTAAAGAACTTCTTGCCAAGGTAACTCTAACATATGAAATGAATGCGGACACTTTAATTTGTAAAGTGTAAAACAGTCTAAGGAAGCTGTGTCAGTTTGTACGTATGCGGTCTTTTTCATTAATTTGGGGTTCGGCCCTTCCCTCAGCATTTCTGTGAAGCTTTATGGAGGTTGGGGGTTCTGTTTGCATGAGAACTTGGTTGTGGCAGTCACAGGGTTTGAGTGTCGTTACTCCAAACCCACTATCTGCCGCACAGCAACCTCTCCCCACAGGGGACAGAGAGAAAAAGCTTTTCTTTTTCAAAAGCCCTCTTAGACTTGGTGTCTATGATACTAAACCTAGAAAAAGTATCCTGGTTTTGTTTTCTTAGAGACCAGCTCATCTCTTACACTGTGGCAGAGACACTGGCCAGTGAGGAGAACTTGTGCTTGCCACCAGCCTTTGCTCACGTGGCACTGGAAGCTGTGACTTCACTGCTTGCGTGTACGGCCTCATGTAACACCATGTGTCTGGCCAGTGCACCGAGCTTGCTGAATCTGAAACAGGGGTTTGGAAAGCCTGAGCTTGGAGAGCTGCTTCAAGCCAGCCACAAAAATCGTGCTATACAAAGACTTGAACAGAATTCATGTCGTCTGACACGTATAGAAGTTCTCTATGAGCTGGTCCCTTCCTCTCATGCCCAGGAGTTTTAAGTGTCTGTCGGAGAACGTATGTTTAACAATTCTGATTATCCTTCCTGTTATCCTACTCGTCTGGCTATGTGCCTGTCGGGCAGTAAAGCACTTCTTCGCCTCTGGGTTTGCTCAGGTGGGACAGACCCTAAAGATGGCCGTGGTACAAACAGCCTATGCCAATGGGAGTTCGACACGCTACCTTGAGGAAACACTGAAGGTATTCTCCATTTTTTTCCTGGTAGTTTTCTGCAAGTATTGTTTACTGCAAATCTGTTTACTTTGAAAATAAGTGCCACTGTCATGTTGCTAGGAGAACTTAAATTAGGCTAAAACAAATGACTCTTTCAAACCTGCAGTAGCGACTAAATTCTTGGCGGTAAGGGGGATGCAGAAGAGCAAAACTCAAAAAGTTCTAGTCAGCTTTCACTAGTTTAAAAAAAAAATCGGCAAAAGCGAACAAAATCCCTTGTTACTTCTGGAACAAGTTGAGGAGTTTATGGCTTTGCAATGAAGTGAGTTCTAAAGGCTCCTTGACACTTTTACACTGGTTGTTTCATTTTTTGCAACAGGTTAAATGTTGTTCAGTACAGAAATTGAGCTAAGGTATTATTTCAGTTTGGATAGGAATCTGGTATGTTCCCTGAAACTGTGAAATGTATTGGGTTTTTCTTGGTTTGGGGTTTTGTTTATTTATTATTTAAAAAAAAACACAAAAAACCACCAGCCTTTATTTCCACTTGAATGAAGAAATCTTTTTAATTGGGTCTGCAGAAATAGTGGGTAGTTTTAGCTCTGGGGAGTCAGCGGCTGTGAAACACAGGTGGGTTTGTAGCAGCCTACCTGGGCCGGTGCTCAGTTCCTGGCGCTTTACCTGCTGTTCCCATCTACTGACCGGAGCCTGCAACGCTGTTTACGTTCTCTGCATATCCTTGGGCTGCAGGTACCTGTGCACTGTGTCAAAACAGGAGTGAAACACTTGCATCACAAGGCCCAGGAGTTTGATGTTGGTGTTTATTTTGAGGCAAATGGACATGGTACGGTAAGTGTGAGCACGTAATGCACAAGTTCAGTGAAAATGTACAAAATGTGAGTTGGATTAGCTGGAGGAGGAGGTCTCTTCACTCTCTGCTTGCATTTATAAACAAGACTTTGTTCTGCTTGTTTGAGAACAGACTTGTTTCCCCCTTCTGTCTTTATCATGGCATTGCCAGCAACTCCTCTGTGTTTGTGTGGGCATGGGAATTCATGGTAGCAAACATCAGTGATGGTTATTTGGGCTTAAATAGTAAAAGTTTTTTCTTCATTGATGCACATATCCTAGTTCATGATGTGGGCTGATCTTGATGAGCTCTCATCTATTTATTCCAGGTATTATTTAGTAAAGCTGCTGAAAATAAAATAAGACAACTGGCAAAAGAGGAGAAAGATGATGAAAAAAGAGAGGCAGCGAAGGTGCTTGAAAACACGATTGACCTGATTAATCAGGTAAAAACTGAGAAACAAATCACTGTGTTAACAGCCATGCGGCTAACCCTGGTTGTGAGTTCCCGTCAGGCTACTGCCAGGGACTGCTGGAGCAGGAAGCGGGTGCCATGGTGGAAGGGGCCGAGAAGAAAAGGGCAGGAACCGTTGCCTGTAGGAAGATGTAATGCTTTCCCACAAGTAGATGCAGAATGCTTTTATCTGGTGCGATCTTCTGGCTTCAGGACCCAGAGGGAGTGGGATAGCATGGGAACCTAGCGATAGGAAGCGACTTGTTCGTGATCCAACAGCAAGTAATCTTTGAGCTGATGTTTTTCACTAACTTATGTGGTACAGGGGGATGGGGGTGTTCCAGTGCCCCGATCCGCGCAGCCCTGGGAGTCCCTGTCCTAGCACAGCTGTTATTTGGCTGGGGCGGTGCCAGGTCGCACTTCATGGGCCAGCTTGAGGCGTCCTGACCCCAGAACAACGGCGAGGTGCTGGTCCTGCCTGGCGGAGGTGAGGACTGGCATTTGCCCTTGGCAGAGCTGTACAAGTCTCCTGCTGTTGTCCTTACCACAGGGTCAGCGTGGTAAGGAGGCGAAACCAAAGCACTCCTGCCGGACCCCCAAACCAGCCACCCTCAGCTGCCTCGACTGAGGCAAGTCAGCCTGGCTGCGTTTTTGCTCTCCTTAGCTGGAAGCTTGCTGATCAGACCATGCCTTCGTTTCTCCACTGTTGACTGCGCCGGTGTTTCTCCCCTTGCTGTTGACAGACGGTTGGTGACGCTATCTCAGACATGTTGGTTATTGAAGCAATCCTGGTGCTGAAAGGTCTGACCGTGCAGCAGTGGGACGCCATCTACACTGACCTGCCGAATCGGCTGTGCAAAGTTCAGGTGAGTCAGACAGCGCGCCGGCTCGGGTCACAGCGGCCTCTTGGGGCCCTGCTGTCAGCGGCTCTTGCCTGCGTGTGTTGAGATAAGCGTTATTTTAAAGCTGAAACAGCCCGTTAAAGGGCAGAATTAGGCCAAACAAGCCATGTTACAGCCCAAAGGTGGTTTCACTTGGACTAAAATGAAAATATGACTTATGCAAATATTAAATAAGTCAACTATGTTAAATGGAAAATCCTGACCAAAACTGTTCAAAATTTTAACTTAGACTTTCTTTCTTAACTTTCAGATTAGAAAAATCATATTTTTCAAAGGCCCTTGCCTGCTGGGCAGCCAGATTTTTCTCGCTGTGCCCCTTTGTACAAACTTGAATATTCAAGCTCTTACGTCTTCTTCCTCTCCAATGGTCAGACAAAGAGCTCGAGCAGAACAGGCTCCCACGTGTTTAGCCGTTCTGTTGGACACAGTGAGGGAGCTCTGGGCTCTCAGTTAGCCAGAGAAGAGAGTTCAAGCTTTCTGATGTACTGGGAGAAGCCGTGGCTTCAGAACTGACCCTCCTTCCATCCCCGGCAGCTGAGCCCTGTCAGGGCTTGGTTAACCCGTGCTGAGCAGCAGCTGAGCGGGGATCCTGGGGATCCCAAAGCGTTCCGGTTAAGCAGGGATCTCCTGAACTGAGCCCTTCTACAGGCAGTGCAACACGTCAAAGCCTGAAGTTCTGTCCTACCCGTGACCTTTTTCATTCTGCTCTCATCAGGCAGCTCCAGCACACAAATAAACTGTCTGTTTCTGATGCCGCAGGTTGCAGACCGGCGAGTTATTGACACAACGGATGCAGAAAGGCGTGCGGTTACACCTTCGGGGCTGCAGGAGAAAATTGATGCGCTCGTAAAGAAGCACAGATTGTCACGAGCGTTTGTCCGTCCGTCAGGAACAGAAGACGTGGTTAGGATATACGCTGAAGCAGACACACAGGTCAGAGCTCGGACAGCTGGGGCACAAAGTGGATTTGCGCATGTTAAACAGTTTTCTGCTTAGCGCTGGGTGATGGAGGGAGAAGTACCTTGACATGCGCATAATTTCATCGCACTTAACAGGTGCTGAATTTGGGAAAAACCTTAGTGATCACAAAAAGTCTCTTTGGCTTTTATTTATAAAAGTGATGTTTCATGTCCTCAATGTTTAAAAGTTAAGTGTTTATAAAGACAGATTTGCTACTAGATGATTTTGAAAAGACAGGCAGTCTTCTGAGAACTCAGGGTTAAGATGAAAGCTATCAAAGCAGCCCGTAACCGCATGGTTTCATAGGAGGCAAAATAAAAACAAAAGAAACTTTGGTTGCTGTTAAGAACTAGTCCACATGTGAATTTAAAGTTGACAGCAGAAGCAGTGGTGCTGCTTTTCCCCTTCACACACTCCTGCCCGCGTGCCCACAGTGGCAGGCCACAGAGCAATATAGGGAGCACAGTATTTGCAGGAGAAGGCTTGCCTTAATGTCACGTGTTTGCTCAACCCTCCTTGTGCTGCCACCGGTGTAACTACCTTCTAAACCCTTCCACAGGAGAACGCGGATGCCCTCGCCCATGAAGTAAGCCTGGCTGTTTATCACCTCGCTGGTGGAAAGGGAGCACCGCCCCAGCCACTATAATGAATGATACAACTGCCGTTAGAGTTCGTAGCCTGACTTCTTTTTTTAATATTACTTTCTTTACCCTTTGCTACTGTGGACATACCCAACTCTTCCTGAGAGTGGCAAGGGTTAATCAGAACTGAGTGGGATATTATTCTGCTTATTCTTTACCTCTCAACAACTGACCTCTTAAGGGGATGCTCTTGCTGCTGAATGCTTCCACCCTGCGAGTTTGTCTAAATTCTGAAGCTGAAGTGACTTAGAGGTGACTTGCTTCTTGTCAGTCAGGGGCCTGGCTGGGTCTGGGAGGAATTCTGCCCCCCCTGCCAGCCCCTTTCATAGGTTATTGTCACGTTGTGCCCCAAGGGCAGCTCCCACACCCTCAGCACGCTTGCAGTGAGCTCTGTAGTGACTGTGCTCGCCATAGCTGCAGTGTGCTGCTGAGGAAACATCATCTCCGCCCCCTTCCCACAGCAACTGATCTGTGCAAGGCAGGGGCTGGCACTGGTCTTGAGCTCCAGTTCACCTCAGCTCAAGGGGGAAACAGTATAATGAACAAGAGCATTTGCAAATAATACATATTATGGCAATAATCTCTTCATTAGATAGTCCTATGAAATTAAAGTATTGCTTAGAAAGCAATTTGCAGTAATACTATTTATAATCACATTTAAGAGGGAAGGGACAGAGACAAGTTTGTCTTTTGTGGCCCTGACTATTCCCCAGCAGTGTGAAGGGGCTGGGCCAGGGGCACGTGATATTTTAAATACACGAGTGCCCTCCTCCCTCTATTTCAGTTCAGGGTCTCCACTTCTGACAAACGTATTTCTCACTGTACTCCTGTATTAACTCCCAGCATGATGGCATTTTCCAGATTGCTAAATAAGCACAAGTTCCAATGGATTAAAAAAACCACAAAGATACAAAAATAAACTGAAAACAAGTTGAAAAAATGTGCACCTTGTATTTTTTTAGGATTTTTTTTTTTAAAGACAGAACTCAAGACAACAAAACATGTACTGTAAATAGTAGGCACCATAATCAATATGAGCCACCAATATTTAAACTTCATTCAGGCCACATCCAGAACTTTTCTCTTATTTACAAATATTTAACTTAAATACAACATGATTTCATTACATACAAAGTAAGAAAAGAATACTATACAACTGGGAAAGATACAGTATTTCATTTAAATAGTTACATATAAGCTGAGTAGTACCAGTTTGGTTCATGTTTTTATGACACCTTCAAGAAAATCCTTCTCGACCATTTCTTCTATCTTTTGTCTTGCTTTGCTGGAGAAGGTCTTGAGGTTCTCCATTTTGATGTCCTTACTCGGAAAACAGTTGGGGTAAAGGACAGGGCTCCCTGAGTGTCCAACGCATCTGCTCGTGACTTTGCTGTTAAAAACTTGGCTGAGTACATTGAAGAAAGGCAAAAGCTGCTCAATGCTGCGAACAGTGTAGATGGTTAAAAGCAGGTGGCCTGGTTCCCAACTTAGTGTTTTCCCTGAGCTGTCTTCCTCCGGGTTTTTCTGTAGACAGAGAGAAATGGGAAATAATACAGGACAAAACAGAAGCAGCACAGGTAAAAATAAAAGACTATTGCCCAATAAAGTATTTTTCCATATTCCAAAAATATTTGTCCTATCAACAAAATACATGTATGCTGGAGCAGATCTCCTGCTCTTCCCCTCACCAGGCTTTGCAGCAGCAGTGGCTGTCGGCGTACAGGCTGGCAGCCCATCAGCTGGCACAAAGGGGAACCCTGTGATGGGCGTCCACGTTCCCCGCCCCAGCGCAGGGCCACCACCCCTGAGGCAGCGTCCCACTGGTTTCATCAACAGCCTGAGCCAGCGATCGCCAGTATCGCAGCTGCTTGGGCAAGCTGTGTGCTACACTTTGGGGCTTTCCAAAGCAGGCCGGTCTCGGGTAACCCTCACACTTCATGCTACCACCAGCATTAGTGACAACAAACCCCAGAAGAAGGTAAAATAGAAACAAGGCTTTGTCACGTTGAAGGGAAGAGTTCAGCGTTTGCAGGAAGAGCAAAAGCAGTGCTGTTTGTAAGTATCAGAAATAACACACGTGGAGGCTCTGAGCAAACCCTTGAAGCTGTCCTCAAAGGAAAGTGGTTCAGTTACTCTTTGGGTGTTCTCAGAAGCCCTCGGTCACGCACCTTCCATTTCATGGGGAATTTCAGGAACCCCACCAGCGAAGGCAGCAGTCGCACACCAGATGCTCGCAGGCAGTACCAGGACCCTGCTGTAACCCTACGCAGGGGTGCCTTAAATACCTGCATACTAAAGTACCTGAGCACCAACATCCGAGCTGCTTATATGGTACTCTTCCCTCATTTCATCTTTTTTCTTTGAGTCAAAAAACATACTCAAATCTAGACAATAATATACTGTCACCACCAGAAACACCTTGTTTGGACTGTTACTGACAAACCAGTATGGGAGAGTTCCAGCAATGCTGCTTTTTATTCTGCAAGGAAGGAGAAAAGCAGGGCAAAGGCCCCATGGAGGACAGCCCCCCCGATCGCCTCCCTCCCGCAGCCCTGGCTGTGCCTCTGCCCAGGCAGCTCCAGGCCCCCGCCGGCTGCGCAGCTCCAGAAGAGCCGGCTCTCACGGAACGAGACGGCAGTGGAAGCAGAGCCCCAGGTAAGGATTACTGATTGCACGGCCTTTGAGCAAGCAGATTTTCTTTAAGAGACAATACTTTAGCAAATACAGGGTTTGCCCTTTAAATGAAGCAGCTGCCTGGCAATTCAGGAGCCTGCATGACATCCGTTTCACAAAAACCAATTAGGTTAAAATTAAATATCAACGTATTTAGTATTTTGATCTGGTGGTTTGGCTGCCTGTCACAGGGAATTACTGTTCTAGCTCTACAAGTCTCAAGAAAAGCAAAGCTCATAATGAACTAAAACAAAGGGAAGACAATTCCAACACAGAAAGAGTTATTGATGCCCCCTCCTTTTAACGAGGCTACTAGTTTTTAAAGTTTCTCCCTTAAAAACTTCACGTTGGAGTCACAGAAGAGAGGTTCCCTGCCGTGCGCAGCACTGCCGAGCGGTCAGCACGGCTGCCTCCGTGGCCGCAGCCGCCACGCAGACCGGGTGCACGTGCAAATACCAACTCTCTGCGAGCAATGAAACAGAATCCGTCCAAGCCACTTCCTCACGGCAGGATCTGCTCAGCAAACACCACTAATTCCTCAGGTACTTCAGACAACAGTCAGTTTGACAGAGACTGATTAGGGATTATGTGTTTCACACCCACTGTTTGGAAAAAATTATTTTATTATTTAATTTTATAATGATTTGCGATCGTAATTCTTCTTAGAACTAACATTAACTTTCTGGAATTTATTTCATGTGCAGACCAACCTAAAATGAAATTTTTAAGTTATCTGTAAAAATGAGGGTCCTCGCGATTCTTTCACTTAAAAAAAATCTTGTCAACTTTGTCCTCTAACAAGACTGATCTCTCTCCATTCTTACTGAAAGCTAAATACTGCCCAGGGCCTTGAGGTGATGGTGTTATTATGGCGAGCTTGTTTCACAAGTCAAGCATCAAAGGCCACCCTCACCTGATGCTTGGCCATCTCCATTCCCTCCAAAACCACCGTCTTAAAGTCCTCCTGTTTGTCCTGTGGAAGGAAAGAGGAGAACTTTCAGACTGCATTTCATATATCAAAACAACACTTTGCCGTGAAGGCTGTGCAGTTGCTTGGTTGGGTGCTGTGCTTCAGGCAGAAAAATCACCCGCCCCGAAGGGTCCGTGGCCCAGAAACGGCAGGCTCGGGAGCCAGCGCGGCCAAGACACTACTGGACAACAACAGCACCGCCGGTTTGTTCTGTTTATTGCCAGCAGTGCCGAAGGAGGTTTTGAAGCATGTTTCCTTCAGACAACAGAGCCCGAGCCACGCCACACTACATGAATCTGAGCATTAGCCAGCGTGCCCTGGAGGAAAGCTAAGACCCACTGGAACATTTTGCTCAGAAACAGTTATTTTCTAAGAAAACCCCACAGCTATATGCAGTAGGATTCTCCTCTGCCCAAAGAGAAAATGGCCTGGAAGTCAATATTCATTACCTGATATTTATCTCATCATTACACCCCTAGCTATGGTTCACAGTGTGCAACTGCTGCCGTGACTAGGGGGTTCCAGAAATTCCAGGAAGTTTTCTGTAATTCTTGAAGCATATCGTGGAAGTCCTGACTTCAGGCATCTACCTCGACATACTGTACTTACCAGCATGTGTATTTTATACATTATACGCAATTTATACATTCGTGCAGAGAGATTATCTGGAGTGTGACAATTTTGTAACAGGTATAGCACGCTGCATCAAACATCAGAGTTAGAGCCTATGTCAGATTTGCAGGCAGTTAAAACTGATTATTCATTTATACATGTGAGGAGAGAAATTTAATCTCATATTCATGGTTCAAAAACAATAAAATGAAGAATGCAGATGTGCTTCAGATACTTGTTTTACCCCCTAGAGTTGTGAGCCCTGCTTGAATAGTTCAGATCTGCCTTCAACTAAGTTATCCCTAAATTTATGTGGCCACTTTATGTCAGCAGTAGTTTCTTTACTCCGTGAAATCATTCATTAGAGATTGCACATGCAGCAGCTACAGGGAGCTGCTACAGCCCTCACACTGCTGCCTGTTTGGAGGGAAACCCAAGAATGAAACTTCAAAGCTTTCTCCCATATGGCTTTCAGCTTCCTCGCTGCTCCCAGGCCCACCCAGCAACCCTTCCCAGCGCAGTGCCTGCCCGGGGGGCTCTGTCCTCACAGCAGGAGCAGCAAACTACCCCACACCAATTTTCTTACTTTGTGGCAGCGGAAGGGAGCTCCCTGGGACCGGGCTTGGCTGGCTTCCACCAGCTTCGTTAGCAGATCAGGCCTCCACACCACCCAAACAAGGGTTTTAATATACCTCATGCACCAACACAATGAGAACCCCGATTCTGCTCCCACCCTAAAAACTGCGCAGCCAAGATTTCCCCAGAACCGTTTCTACTGCTCTCTGCCTTCTTCCAGTCATCACAACTGCTTCAGGGAAGAATCCCAGCACTCCCTGGCTCTGCACAGTCTCAAAACTCTTGGTTCTGTCATTTTTAGGAATGCAACAGTTTTCTAAATCTTTAAATGTGATTATTATTAACAAAAATGCTTTTCTATTTCAAAAGGTAGTTATACTAGTATCTACATGTATGAGTGGCTATCGGAGAGTGGTTTTATGTGAAAATATGTTAGACACTGAAGCATATTTTACTTTTTACTCAAATAACACTTTTAATTAGAAACTCCAAAGTCGCTGACCATAGTCTTTTTTTCACCATAGCAGGTTTGGGGTTTTTTCACTGTTTGGTTGGTTTGAGGTCTATTCTGTCCTGGTTTGGGGTTTTTTTTGTTTGTTTCGTGTATCTACGCATGGTTTTTGCCTGATGCTGACTTGCAATTACTCCAGTGGCAATCTCCCACACCAGATAAACTCCTTTCCATTCTTCATTGTTAAAAAAAACCCCACAAAACAACCCCAAACCGAAACAGTGCTGTAAGTTACTGTACATGGAAGTTTTCAATGAAAAGCAAAACTGGAAGAAAGCAACATACCTTTGCTTTTTTTCGCAGCAGTTTTGCTAGGCGCACCACATATGGTTTGAATTCCCTCTGATGTGTACCCTGCCTTCGTACTTCCAAGCCTGAATCATCTGATGCTTCTGGAATAAAGGCCCAACGATACCTGCCATGAGATAACACAAGCAGACATTATCCTTTCTGAAGATGCAGGCTCTTCTGCTAGATCTTAAAATATGAGTGGATGAAGAAATCTAGTTAAGTATCAAAGAAAGAGAGAGGGGGGGAAGCCCAAAACCAACCCACACAAAAGACATTGGTAAAGAAAGAATAGGAAAGGCACTTTCTGAAAAGCAGGAGATAACATGGCCAAGAATGTGGCATTGTCTTTTTCCTTTTGTTTCTTAAAGTACTTAAGGATGCCAAGAGCAAGACAAGGCAGAGAAGCTAAAACCAGCAGTATACGTATCTTCACCACGTACCAAGAGAACTGAAAGCAATTCTCAATTATGAAATACGTAAGTTACTTAAAACATTTTGCTGCACATTTGCAATGCTTACTATAAAACACAAAATGTTCTTGATATACCATGCTGATAAACTCATTTATTTTACCTATTCATAGGCCAACAAGACCAAGTGGACCATTCCCTCCCCCCCACCTTGCTGCATGGCACAGACTGGCTACTTGCATAATAAACTGTAAAGGAAATAAAAGTTTCTGTCCTTAAAACTTCAATCCAAGGCTCCATGAGAATGCCATAAAAAGACAGTGTGATTCAGCATGACTATTGTCTTTCCAGAAATGCACAGTAATGACCTGAATAAAACTAGGTTGGCTAAGAACGGGGATTAGGACAGCTTCGACAACTGGACAAGAATTATGTGCCAAATCCCCAGAAAAAAAAACAAATGAAGGAACCTTCAAAATTACACTTAGATTTAGAAATGCTACAGGGCACTAACTGACACAGCGTGTGCAAGTCCTTTCAGCCGCTAGCCCACACAAACGTCTTTTAAATAAGAGGATAATTAGAGGTGACCAAATGTCTACAGAGCTGTGCCAGGGCAGCAGCTCTCTCGCTGTCACCACAGTGCAGTGTAAAAGAAGAGACAAGATGCTTTCTTTTGTCCTTGGTGGCCTCCCATTTCTAGGATCTTCAGCAAATGCCAGTTGTTTTTGATTCATTTTTTTTTTTCCAACAGAATAGGATTGCAGAATCACAGAGGAAGCAGTCTGCACATATGAACTCTACTGACTAAGAAAAAATTATGGGGTCCCCTTCCCGAGCAGATTTGTTGCAACATCTTCCAGACAGATCACACAGCAGTAACTGAAGTGAGTCATGCTGAGATGACATACAGTCGTCTGATCTCATGCATTAGTCACTGAGACGTGTGGGTGCATTTTGAGTTCTTAGACATTACAGCAACTAAATACTTTAAAAATAAAATACTTCAATAAATCACTATTACTGACTAGCTCACACGTGTGGAGAATCTCTTGCCACAGGCTAAACCAAACCGGCTTGAACTCATCTGGTCTGTAGCATCATTTGCTCTGGGGGCCACTCTGACACTGGGAGGGAACAAACTGTGGGCTGTACTGGGTGAAGGCCAGAAAAGGAAAGGAAATAGGAAAACAAAGATTTTTATGCACTGGAATTTTACTAAGAGTTCCCAAAACTTAAATGACAGTGTTTTCTACTCACATCTGAAACTGAGGCAGGTTTTCAGATGGTAAAGCTAGGGCCAAGTCCAGAAATTTGCAAGCGGACAAATACAGGTTCAGCCATCTCTGGCTATTGTAGGACGTGGAGAAACCATTGCCGCCTGTATACGTTGTCTCCAGACCAGCAACAGATGGGCCAGAAGTTCTAAAATAAATTATAGCAGGCAGGTGAGTCATAACAGCCTTCTGCCACTATGGGAACATCATCTTTCTTACTTGCCTTTACAAACACACAACTCTCTTTATCAGCTTAATCCTGAAGCTAGAAATCAAACCAGAACATCGCAAGTCTATGCTATGGGTAGAGTTTTTTATGTTTATATATATACTAACATTTTATCATATATATAACAAACATGTTATGCTGTATCTCCTTCCTATCAGACATCCAAATTAAGAGAAAGTTCAAAATTGCCAATCATGTCAATATTATTTTATTTTAGGGAGAAATGCTTCAAAAGAACAAGAAGAATCTAGAAAAAAAGTGAAGAATAAGACTTGGGCAAATAATTCCTCCTGTTCTTTTGTGAAATGTGCCTCTACTGCTAGCATTAACTGAAATTGGGTCAGATCGTGCAGAAGGTAGATGGAATAGAAATGGACAATGAAACAAGAAAAATTATCTAACTCATCTTTATGTCTTTCTAACACTAGAAGAAACCATGTTTTTATTTTAAAACAAAGTGCATCAGTCCTATTCTAAATAAGTGTGTGATACAGAGAATCTATAAAGACATGCCATGCATATTTCATGCATATTTTAATTGCAGAAACAGTGTCATTTTAGCCAGGAAGACACTGTAAGAACTAACATACTTATATTGCATAATTTACCTTAGTCGTTTATGAGCAATCTGACAGCGGGATTTTTTTTGTTTTGTCCTGAACAGTATGTCCCTGGTACTGCAGTCAGACTGAACTACCATCTACTTCTCCTTCTCATTTGAGCTTGAGAATTCTCTCAGACAAATTATTCTAAAGAACGACTCCATGGCCCATCAGCATGCCAGGAGACTGTTACCAAGTTCAACAAGTGGGAAGTTCGTAAGTTTACCTGGAAATGTCTTCATCAGCAGTAAGCTCCTGTTCCATCAGTAAAAACACTTGTACCTGAAGATCAAATGCCACATTTTAATACCATTTTTTATGGACTGTGACTCAGAAAAACGCTGTAGGGAGGCCTGAGTAATGAGCCTTAGAGGAACTGTTTGGAGCTTTATTTCCATTCCTGGAAGATGAAATAACCCCCTGAACTATGAGTAGACACTGGCACCCTAAAGCTCTTTCATCCCTTACATATAGCCTGAGTAGTACAAGGGCCATAAGAAACTGTTTTTTCCATGGCCAGGAAACTACAGGCCGGTCAGCCTCACCTCCATCCCGGGAAAGGTGATGGAGCAGCTTATCCTGGAGGCCATCATCAAGCAAGTGGAAGAAAAGAAGGTTATCAGGAG
>Ga0065711_1038288_pt1 | contig 18944 bp, 12 predicted proteins | sample Hoacrofraction12_FD_59098 | JGI IMG/M metagenome (GOLD analysis project Ga0065711, IMG submission 59098) | Hoatzin crop microbial communities from Cojedes, Venezuela - Epithelial fraction 12 v2 (version 2) | ecosystem: Host-associated > Birds > Digestive system > Esophagus > Crop | place... | reverse complement strand
CACCTACCAGTACTATATTGTCATACGAATTTCACAACACACACACACGTACATACCATTATAGACATGCACAGACATATATACGTTATTCAACCAGAAACAGATTAGCATCAGCTAAATAAAAATAAACACATAGATTTCAAAGAAAAACCTCACAAGGTACAAAGCGTTTGCCTGCCTGTGGCATCAGTTTAAGAATAAATATGATAATAAAAATCATCATGAAATGGCATATGGTACATTTTTGTACACATATTATTCACTCATTTTTTATTGTATTTGACTTGACACTGACAATATATCTTACTCATTAGGGGAGCTTGTATTTCAGTCTCAGCTGTATGTTAAAAATCTCCCACTGTTATGTGGCAAGAATACATAAAAAACAAATAGGCAAAAGCACGCTTGCCTGGAAAGACTTAATATTTCCCAAAATGTTCAGATATGATTCTTCCCATTAAAAATCCAAAGGCAAAAGGGGAAAATACAATTGTTACCCTTGATTTTTCCCTGGTGTTTCATTTATTACATCAAGAGCTCCTTGATTGGATTCAAATGCAAAGTTGCTCTCATGGCTTCAAAGTCAGACTAAATTGAAAAATGCGCTTCAGCAACATTGATACTGAAATAATATCCCAGAATACTGTCTTAATGGCTTTACCCTTATTAAACAAAAACATAACAAAACTTTGGGGGTCCTTTTAAATGAAATAACAGAATGATAATAAAAAGCAACAAAAAGGATTATGTACTAAAGAAAACCTTGCCCCCTTTTTAAACTCTCGCTGGCAATACTCCCGAGTTTCAGCCTTTCTGTGACTCTGAAGAAGCGCACAGAGTCCGAGCCGCAGGTGTGGACATCCACACACAGTTTGCCGAAGGGAAGGCTGCCACTGTGGGCAGCGCTTTGAGCAAACATCCAAGGGTAAAATCAGACCAGAGCTGGAGAACCCCAGGAAGCACCGCGTCTCAGATGGAGCATTTAGACGCAGTTCTACCCAAATTTCTCTCCGGATATATCCGGGCACCTGCAGAAAACCAGCCTGGAAAGGAGGTCCACAAATTGCTGCTGAAGAAAAGCTCAAAGTTCTTAAAAATCCTTTAAATAATGTATGTGTACAGTAGGCCTAAAGTATCTATTAGTACCTACACTCTATTTGAAGTTACGCTCTGGAATTTCAGACAGCTGCCATTTCATGTCATCTCTGTAGACCAGAAGAGATTAAATATTTTAGGGGAGGTGAGGCAATGGCCCAAGAGCTGCTGCCTTTTCTAAATAATACCAGATGATGCCGCTGCTCCAATTCCAGTCTTCTGGGACTCCATATAGGTTGAAACCACATTAATTCCAACTCTTCCTTCCTCTTGGCAAAGAAACAACGCGGGGAAGGAGCAATGACACCTCCACTGCTAGCAAACCATGTATTACCTTCCCACGAGGTCATCCCCTGCCCCCCTCTCTGTCTGGCATGGCTTTCTTCAAAGAGAAGTCAAGGCTTGGCATTTTCTTTTTGACTGGTTCGATTCAGGCAAAAGCAGTGTGTTTGTGAAAAGTGAGCGAGCGGAAAACACTGTTTTCCTCAACCAGATCCCATCTCTGGGCAAGCAATCAGAGAGCACAGGAGGAGATTCGTCTGGAGTAGCGACGTCACCCCGATGAGCTGTAATGAGCATGCCACCCCCTGAATGACAGGGCATAAAGACAGCAAACAGTCACAAACATAACGAACTGGGACTGTGTCACTGAAGTGAATCAGCTGGACAGAACCCTTCACAGCCACACGAACGCACCTGGACAAGGCAGAGGCTCACGGCTCAGCCACGTTGCTAACTCACTAGCTGTCAGGACGTCAGTCAGAATGACCGTGCCGCACAGGGACCGATGCACGGGATGGTGTAATGTTTCCTCAACTACAGCACGAGTTCAGGTGGACAGAGATCTACAAAAAGCAGGTACTGCTCAGAAGAGAAGCAGCCAGAATAGCCTATTTTACCAATATTCCTTGCTTAATAAGAACTGAATATTCTCTGACTCCTTACCTTTGTTATACAAAATGTTTTTAGGTGTTTTCCAAGGGTAAGGATATGAAGTGGGTAAAGTTAAGCTGGTCTAAGCTCTGAACTTGAACCGTGACACTTCTACATCACATAACCCTTGGAATTATGGCATTTTACAGAAGGTATATCACAGTCTGACCTAAATCCCAGTGTGATTAAAGAGGTTTTCCAGTTTTCATTTTTGATCTTCCAGGATAACAGGGCCAGACTGTCACAACTGAGATATTTCAACAACACCATGATGCAACATTACTGATTAGTTTCCATCCACAGAAATAATACTTTCAAATTCTTCTCCAGAAGGAGAACACCAGGGTTAACATACACCAGGTTTAGGAGTGCATCCACCGTCACCCCGGTGACCCAGCACAAAAGGATGCTGCAATCTCCGGCCACTGAGATGCATGAGGGGATCGCATCTCCAAGCCAGATATGACTTTCATTATGTTTATGAATTATGCCTGACATTTAATATTTGAATGTAATAGTTTTTATTTTAATAAAGAATCACTGGATCATCAGAATAATGGATAGCACTGGTGCAAATATAATGAAAATGCCAAGCTTTAAATAGCTTGTTTAATTATTAAAAATGTTACTGGAAAAAACTAACTTTGCATTGCTGTCAAGATCAAATGAACATGAATTTCAATCAAAAGAGAGGCTATTGTACAATATATTAAAACATGAGGTTCTGCCTACAGTAATTATTGTGCATAGCGTACAAAGAGGAAAAAAGGCAACACTATCAATCACAGTCTGTCCACATTCCGTCAATACGAGCCCCTCCCCTGCTTTGTTGCACAGTTTTTCCTTTGTTAGACATATTATACAATACATGGGGCTTTCAAGAGCTTGGCCTTGGTTGTGCATTAAGGAAGGCTCTTGAGATCCTTCTTGAAAGAAATTCAATATCTTTTCTTGTTTGAGAAAATTGCAATAAACTATACAGCATCTTCTTTTTATTTATTTATTGGTTTTTATTGTTAAATCAGTCATCTGCTACTTACCACATTATCCTTTCTATGTGATCATAGCAACATGCTACACAGATCGCAACCTCCTCACACATTCATCCACCTAACAGTGACAGTACAAGCAGCACTTATTTGGGCTGCAAAGGAGTTATTTCTCCATCCAAGAGAAATACAAGGATCAAGACATCCATTGTGCACCACTGTGGCAGGTTTGCTGACTAAGTAGATGCTCTTAATTTCCATGCTAAGCAACTGCTGGGAATAATACAGAACACTATGTTGCAAGAATCCCACTACTGCCACTGTGCATATTAAAAAACTAAAACTGCATAAGCACATCAAGTACAGTGGCTCCAGTATTTTTCTTTGGTTTTTGGAGAAGCAGGAGGTAACACTACGCCTGTATGAGCATTTAGTTGCACGTCCTTCTCCGTTTTTCTGCTTCTGTCTCCCAAAATTTTGCTAGTAGGCAATTTCTATGTCAACCAGGAGGCGTAGTATGTATCCTTGGAAGGATTCCACTGACACTGCAAAAAGTGTCTTCTCTGCTGCTTTTGAAATTCAAGTTCCTTTCCCCTCACCACCAATTTCTGTTTTTTTTAATTGGTGTTGTTTTGAAAATATCTTTTAATAAAATTGGCTAAGAGGTCGACTTTTTATTTTTCTATTTTTGCCAGAAGTTTTATTGTGTTATGGCAAAGGCTCTTGTGCTGTACTGCTCATTTGGATATCATTAAAGATAAGTTCCACATTTTAAAGGGTGAGGTTCAACCTTTACAAAGTTATAGCTTTATGGTGACTTAAGTATAAATTCTGAGCTGTATACAACACATACACTGAAAACATTTAAATGCAGATATGTGCTTTCCTCCAGCTGGCTACAACACATTCTGTTTCTGTACACCTCACTGCATCTGTGGATCTAGAGGCAAAAGATCCCCTTTCAGAGTGGACTTTCTCTTAGGGAAAGCATCTACAGAACCAGGTAATGCTGAATTCGGTGGGAATTCTGTCTTCAGGCTTCCTACCAAAGTTACAGCAGTCATGAAAGCTCTAACACATCTGTGTTAAGAGTAGGACTTGCTGCCCATCTTACTGAACACAGAGGTGTTTATTTACCCATGTCTGTGAAAATCTTTACACACCCTAAACTGAAGATTCACAGGGGTGCTTCAAATGAAAGAGCAGTAACAAAACTTCTTTGTGCACATGCCTGAGGGAACAGTCACAAATTCTGTAACCAGGTCTTTATCTCAAGAGAGCTATAAAGTCGTAATAAAAAATATTTTATTGCTACGTTGCCCCATGATGAGGCTGCTGTCCTCTCATGAATATTGGAGATGTCCTGCACTTAGCCATAAATGCTCCCAGCATTACAAACCACTAAACGTTTGAGTCGTTCCAGCAAAACACTTTAAACCCACAAAACCTGAAGCTTGTATCTAGCCCTATGTAGACTATTTCCAAGTTCATTTTCAACTCAGCACAGGAGAAGGCTGTATGGTTACACCCTACAGCAATGTTACAGACAAAGGGAGCCAACGGGGGGTAAGGACATGATCTTTACATCAGTCCAGTAGATAAAGCCTGTAAGCTGAAACCAAACCTGCAGGCCGGCTATATTTTTTCCCCTAACTTATGGGACAGAGCTCATCTCCTCCAACTTCTAATGATTTTCCTGGCAAAAGAGTAGCTATTCCTTTCCATCATGCTATCACCATGCTACCTTATCTAGGTGGCCATGAAAAATACAGCCAAAATATACGAGATGGATTAAACAATATGTGAAAAGCATTTAATGAAAAGTTTGGTATTTAAAGACTTGCATAAAAGCCTTAGTTTCCTTTCTCTTCCTCCTGTTCACACCCCATGCCCACCACACAAAGCTGGAGAGAGCAGGATCACCTGGCACAATTTTCACACAAGCAAGAGGTGGATTTTATAACAGCTATAAACAGCTACAACATTTGTGCAGCTAAACTGCTTCCACCCCACAACTGGCTCATATGTGGCTAGCAAGGGACCTAACAAGCTCAGCCTTGTCTACTTACAACCGCATGGTCTCACACTTTTTAAACACCAACACTGACCCTATACCTGCTCAGTTCTGAGCATGCGTTTCCACCGTGAAGTACAGTCGTGTTAGGAATAACAGCACAGGAGATACAGAAAAATAATTGCAGTGCTGCTTCAGCTCTGTGTAAATCAAGAGGAAGTAATGTGTTCTAAGCAAGCTGGGGAAGTTAAATTAAAAATTACTGAAAAAATCCCCCCCTATTCCTCCACCCCATACTTATTGCAGACACAACTTCTAAGGAACAGACAAGTTTAAGTGAAACACACAAACTTGGCCAAGGCATCTACTGAAGCATCAGGCTCTCTCTGCTCTAGTTACAACCTCTAGTAAATCTGTTCTGTGGAATTTTTTAAACATTAGTTCCAAGTTTCATGGCTCTTAATGGAAACATTTTAACTGATAGCATGGAGAAATTGTTTGAGGAAAGTCACATCTCGTAGCTCCTTTAAGACTCTGTGTTGTCCCAAGTGAATTAGTTGAGAGGACAGGGGCAGAACACAGAATTTATTAAACATATTGGGCTAAAAGCAGTAATTGGCTTCACCCAATATTCTGCAGACCTTGTTGCATTATGCTGTATTAACTTTTCATGGCTTCATGCAGTGTACCTTTTTTGACTTTGCTTTCCCCTTGTCCCCATGAGAGCAGTCTGTCTATTCATTCATCTTTGTTTACATTCTTTCAATAAATTATACAGATAACTCTATTTTGCAAATTCTTCACTACTGGCATTTTTAGCTTTGCATTTACATAAGACATTCTAAGTTTATGAATTGAATTGGAGGCGATAAAGTTAAAACTAACAAGGCTATAAAAACGGATTTGCTTCAATACTGCAAACATGCTCACAGCAAAACATTCGCTGCAGCAAGCTTTTCCTCATTTTCTCCGGCTTTCCCTTCTCACACAGCACTTGCCTTAAGCCATGGCGGCTAAGGCACCTCACCCAAGCCCGTCATTAGCAGAGTCTATCATAGCATATAGAGGAGCATATCTATTTATAAATTTAGTTCTGGGGCAACCCAGCAAGCCCATCCACCACCAGCTATGGAAGATTCTGACCCAGCAGCATCACTGCCATTTATCGTGGCACAGTTTGGGGGTAAAGGAGCTTTCATTATTTGGAACACAACTGGAAACGCACTAAGCTGCTGCTCATAAATTTCCCAGTAACATCCCTACAGCTGGTCAGAAGAGAAAGAGGCTAATAAATATATTTGGGGGAAAACAAAAACACAAAAACAAACAAACAAACAAAAAAATCAAGATTTTGCAATTGGAGAAAGAAAAGGAAATATTTCCACAAGAAGAGTGCTAACACCCATACCAAACCAAAGGAAGTGAAAGATAGATGGGGCTGCCAGTCTGCTCCATAATTTAATTTTTACAGCATCTCTCTGAAAGGGTGGATGCCAGTCAATAACTGTGTTTTCATAGAAATGACGCAGGCATCAGTTAAGCCTTTCAGAAAAGCACAGCCTTCTTCTCCAGAGCAAGTCTTGTGCTAAGCCACTAGAACAAGAAAGGCGAGGCGCTGCTGAGCTCCGTTTAACTCGCACTACCTGCGCACACAGCCCGCACCACAGCTGCCTGAGACGGCCCAGCGACGAGCAGGAAGCAAGGCAGAGGGTTTGCTTGCGCTTAAACCAGAGAACTTCCTTGCAGAAATGTCAGTTTATGCCAGCTGAGAAAGTTCAGACACTTGCAAAGCGAGAGCTTTCAAGATTTTAGGCCAGAGATGTATATTTGAAACTGCAATGCACATAGTTGCCACTATACAATAGAAAGTATTATGAAATAAGGGACTAAAACACTACTTAAAAACATTTTAGCTAGATGTTAAAACCTTGCTAAAGCCCTATTGTCACCTAAGAAACTAAATTCAAAATTACAAGAAATTCAGTGGGATTTTATCATGCATACAAGAAGAAATTTCATGAAAATAATGTGACCAAAGAAATGTGAGCCTCATGGCAGATCTGACAATCCCGTCATCAGAAAGGCTGCCTAACAATTTCATGTCATTGATATGAAACCAGTTTCTAGCTTAAACAAAGCTAATTTGAGTGTTTAATATACGAGTTATTAATTAGTTAGAAACACTTGCCATATTCCAGACAGAAGATTATTTCCTTGATTTAGATTATACATTATCCTGATATTATCTAAATCCACAGTATAAAACAAATAACAGCAAGAAAAGATCACTCCCAAGAGCACAACAACAAAGCAACCTGCTGGACTTCGTTGAAAGGATATTTTTAACCAAAGATAATGGATTAGTTTTCTCCTGTGATTTCCATCTAATTTTTGGTTTGCAAAACTGGCTAATGAGTAAAACCTCCAGATTAAAAAGGACTTTTGTAACACAGTTTGGGGAAAAAGTCCAACTATTTAAGGCAGGGAGCAACAGTTGTATGAGTCATTGATAAATCCAGCATTTTCCAAAATAACATTTCCATGGGAAAGCTCTTCTTTGTTAAAAATGGCACTTAGGAAAACACAACTTCATTCAGGAAAAAACAAAACAAAACATTCCTGTAATGCTGAACAACTTTCACCTTTTCAGAATGTGATTTGCTGCTTCAGTGCTGTGTTACATGAGGCAAAAAAATAGACATTCAAAACCAAATAGCTTACTTTTTTCTGAAGGGAGGAGAAAAAGAAGTACATCTTTCATGTAAAATTTTGAAGTTTTGGTTTTAGTCTGGTTGGAAGAGATTTTTTTTTATTTGTCACAAAACTTTTTATGAAATGGAAAAATCTAGCTCCCATCGGCTCCGGTGTTTTCGTAACCTCTTCCAGTGCTAGAAGGTGTGTGCATGCACAATCATGGCAGCCATAACCAGAAACCACAACTGGGCACCTGCGGTTCATTTTTCAAAAGAAACAGGAAAGATCATGGTGGGTTACAGGGTGATTTAAGTCTTGCACGGTTACTGGAAGAGCTCACTGGAAAAAAAGAGGAGGCTTAAAAGGGAGGCAGTCCTCTCAGCTTTTGGGGGGATGAAGGACCCTAATGTGGATGGGAAAGGCTGTGGAGATACAGCTCTGTCTCCCACACAGCTGAAGCCTGGTCTATCCTGGTCAGTGCCGGCAGAAAACAGCATGCACCTTCTTCTGCAGAGAGGTGGGGGGCAGGGCTGCACATGGGGGCTGTGTCATCCCCCTGTCACAGTGCCACCACCCAGCCATGCAGAAGTCACAACAGCCCGGAGCAGGATAAAGGCGGCATCCACCCTTGTCCTACAGCCAGCCTGCTAGGCAGGCACCCCAAAGGCATTCGAGAGGAAGCCCTTGAGGAGCCACTGGAATTACTTGGAGGGAGGAAGACTGGAGGCTGGATGAGGCTGTGGAAGGTTCTTCACTGCAAGACCAGCTCTCAGCAGGGCCACCTTCAAAGCCCATCTGAAGGATGGAAATCCTGCTTCAGTCTTCAGGAACAGACACCAGCTACTCCAGAGATGAGAATAACCACCGAACCCAGCAGCAAGACCAAGGCAATACCTTCTCGAGGAGCACTAGAGAAGGACTGCAGAGCTCACTGTCCTCATCCCCTGCAGAGCCAGGGGCAACAGCCGTAAGAAAATAGGATGCACAGATGTTGCAATGAGTCCCAGTGCCTTGGAGCACCCACAGGTGTCCTGCCAGGCACAGGAAGGATTCTTGCCCCCAACGTCAGTCAGGCTGGGGGCATTTGGCCACTCTTGGAAGCCCCTTGAGACAGCTCCAGGTTGAGGGAGAATAGGGCTTGGGCATCTTCTGGGAGGTGTGACCAGCCTGTCGAGGCAGGTCTTGCTCACATGCTCAGGGAATAGCTGATCGTCAGCTCTGGGGTCAGGAAGGAATTTTCTCCCGGGGCAGATGGGCACTGGTCCCGGGGGGTTTTTTGCCTTCCTCTGCAGCACTAAGCATGACCACTTGTTCAGGGCTCCTCCAGTCGACTTTAGCTGGGTTACTGCTGGCTGCTCACACACCAAAGATGACTGAAGACAGCCTCTTGTACCCTGCAGCCGGGGGCAGTCAGGCTTTTTTCCCCCCACCACGGGCTAACAAGGGTCTCTGGGGCTTTTTTTCTTCCTCTGCAGCACTCAGCACAGCTCCTTGCCAGGTCTCCATTGGGCCCTTTTTCCTAGGTGCCTGCTGCTCCTGCTCCACAAAGGTGGCCCTCATCCTGATGGTCCCCTCCATGAAGGTGGGCAGGAGCTTTCTGGACTCCCAGGGTGGCCCACAGAGGTTGCTGCTTGTCCTCTGTAGCACGGAGCACAGCCCCTTGTCAGGGCTCCTTGAGGCCCTTTTAGCTAGGTTCTTGCCTGCTGCTCTTACACCTGCAAGGTTCTACTTGTGCCCCGGCTCCCTCGGGCTCCCTTTCCCATTGCAAGTTTGTAGCAGGGAGCAAGTTCTGCTCTTCCCTTGGCTCTGTTTCTCCAGGTGTTCTTGCCTGTGCAAAACAGCCTGTGCTTGGAAGGGCTGCAGGCTTGCTGCACCATCCGGAGCTACCACTTCTCGGCTCTCCCTGCATAGAATACAAGAGTGGAGCAGGCACAAGAGCGCTTTTCAGGCATCACTGGCCAAGAAGCACAGCGGCAGAGCAAGATTTGGAAGGCAGAAAATATGTGTGTCATACTTTTGAAAATACCCCATGGTACCACACACCTCCGCCTCCTCTTTTGTGTGTGGTCAGTCCTGATCCTCATTCTTCACCTTCTCATTCTTCAGGAAACAGGGACTGCTTGGCCTGTGTTCCTGCGGCTACTTTCTGTACATCTGTGACTTGCCTTTGCCAGACTGCAAAGTACGTTTTTTAAGCTAAACTGCAGAATGCATCAGCCTGCTCCTGGCTACTACACAGGTGCACTGTGTTAATGCTCGTAAGCATCAGCTCTGAAACAGGTTCAGAAAAATAAAATAAAATCAAGTCCTGTTTCCACTTGTAACCTTTGTGACATGTGTCCTTGAAAGTGTTTTTGGAGCTGAAAAATCCATGGCATTTCAGGCAAATAAGTCTCACTGTTATTCAACTCATGGGGAACACAAGGAATGGACTAGAATATTACAGTTATGCTATGTTAGGCCTAGAGCTATGCATGACAAGCTATGACCTAGGCCTCAGGGGTCCATCCAGGAGAGCAGCTCTCTGTAGTGCAGGTCCCAGGCCCATCCAGGAGACAGGGGCAGAGATGAGCACACCTACAGGACTGCTCATGCAGGGACTGAAGGCCCCCAGCTGAACTGAGACACCATGTCCCCTGGGCCCTTGGCAGTAGATGGTGGGGATGGAGGTCCCATGGGAGCACCCCGAGGACCCTGAAAGAAGTATAGTTGCACTGCTTCTGTGTTGTTCTTTAGACATTTATGGTTGGCCACTTCGGAGACAGGAGTATCAGACTCTGACAGAGTACTGTTCTCAGGCTCTTTTGTTTTATTATGTTTTTCCAAGGGAAACAGCTCAGGCATTTCTAAAACTGAGTACAAAGAGGAAAAAAAAAGTCCACAGGGAAATGAACAGGTATTGCTCACATCAAAAAGATTTGCAGCCATTTAGTTCAGGAGCACGTCCTGCTTCAGACTGAAGGCTTGATCTTTCAGCCTCACGAGATAATGAGGGTTTTGCCATTCTGTGGAAACCCAGCTAAACTGGATGAACACAGAAGACTTTCAGAAACTGCACTCCACATGTGCTTTCTGCAAATTTTTTCAGATGGTCAAATTACCTTAAGACAATCTGCAGCTCTCACCCCCCTAAGAAGGTACATTCGTCCTTCCCACAAAGTGACACAGCCAGTTCCTAAGCTGGGACATGATTACCCATTCAATGCATTCTGCTAGTGCAGAGCTGGGAAGAAACATCAGAGACTTCCTCAGCATGTACTGCTAGGGAAAGGAGGCAGTAGGAAGAACCGAATAGAACAATTCATCTGGAAGGTATCTGCAATAATCATCTAGTCCAATAGCCTGACCACAAGTTAAAGCATAGTATTAAGGGCATTGCCTAAATGCCTGTTAAACACTGACAGGAGGCTTGGGGCATCAAACACCTTTCCAGGAAGCCTGTTCCAGGGTTTGACCATCCTCTTAGTAAAGAAAGAAGCAGCCTTCTCCTCTCCAAACTAGACAAACCCCATGTCCTCAGCAGACATGCATTCCAGCCCCTTCACCAGCTTTGTTGCCCTCCTCTTGAGGTATTCAAATACCGTAACATCTTTTTTAAATTGTGGGGCACAATTTACAGGATTGCATTTCCGTACTGTGTTTCTCCACAATATGGGAATGCAATTAGTACAGCTACAGCTAAGTGTTTCAGGATGTGCTATGTCAGCATTGCACAGCCCTTTGCAGAGAAGAAAATATGGTCTCAAAATGCACTGGCTATTGGTTCATTTTCAAGCATAACTCAAAACATAGGTTTTAGCTCATGAAGTCCATGTCCTTTGAAATCCTTGCTACATAAAGACTGTCTTTTTCCTAAAAGCCCTCTGGAGAGGGGGCCCTCATGGCAAGAGAATTAGTCTCTAGCCTCACTCCGCCCGCTGGTCTATCAGATCCATGTCTGGACACATTGAACTTCCATTAAAATATTAAGATTCTTTAACTGAACAGACATAGTCCGGCAGCTTTCTTCACTCATCGCACCAGTTTTGCAAACTAATTACTATGTGTGTGCCAAAAGATTTTTAATTAATAAAAGAACCTATGAAAAACAAAGAAGTTCCTTTGTATCTGAATAACATCATCTGTCAGTGTGATGAAATTACTGTCTCAGGTGGTTTCAGGTGGGCATATAAAAAGCAAAATCTTCAGTCCTTCTTTTCAGCTCTCTTACAGGCACGTAGGGACTCTTAAAGAGAGGCAGTTGCCTTTTAGTGTTGAACAGCCCACCTGGCCAGCCAACTCCTTACCCGTATCAGCACTATCAGCAACAACCTTCCTGTTCACTAAATGCTTACAGAATTAATTGGAAAACTCATCAGCCTTTATTCACACTCCTGGAGAGTAAAGCACATCCCACAGACAGCAGTGTCACTAACCACATCAAACTGACCTACCAGCGTTTTGTCTCTTGTAGCTTTTTCAGCATCTGAGCTGCTTTAGCACTGTCTCCAAATGAACTTCCAAAATGGAAGCTCAGCTAATGCCAGCCATGGTTACCTTCTTTCCTAGGAGGCAGACATCCATTCTGAAAGTGCCTAGACTGACACCACCACCTTCGTGGATTTCATGGCCTCTCAACCAAGTAATGCATACCAGTTGCTACTCCTGATTAAACTGGGAAAAGCAATGAGCAGAGAAGATCAAAACCTCAGATAGAAGATCTCAATCACAATTAAAGCCAAAACCAAAAATTCAAAACCAAAAATTCAAAATGTGGTTTCGTGTAAAAACAAAAGGTTACTGTAAGTATTTTATCTGCCAGTGCATAAGCAGCTAGGACTGAAGTCACATACCTACACATTATCTACAAGAGCACACACTGCATTCAAGCTCTTGCACAAGCTACCTGTCCTTTTAAAGGCAGAAGTTGTGCAAATGTGACTCAACTTACAAATAACATCTTTATAGCCTTGTTTCCCATTACAGAAAAATTCTGTAATTTCTTCATTGTTATTACTTTTAGGTCTCATGTATAATATCCTGCAGAACATTAGTCTCTGCAGAAATTTTTCAGACATTCATATTTGAGTAAAAACAATACAGTCTTGTTTACAGCTGTAACTACAACACATTTCTTAGTTATGTTTGAAAGCTGATCTTGCACATATTGACGTTTCAATTACCTTTTTTAAAAAAAAAAAACACAAACATTTTCCTAACTCTCACCAGCGTAATATGATTGGGTAACTAAGCTAAATTCAGTATGTTCTTAAGATCCAGAAAGACATGAAAGAAGAGCCACACTAAAACCCAACTCTGATAACTTCTGCCCTCCATAAACAGATTAGCCAGGCTGCAGCTTAGCCAGAGCTCAGGTTTAAGCACTCCCCTACACCTGCATACAGAACTAATTTGCACCTCCATTTCACAATAGCTGAACTGTGGCACCACATGAACCCAACGCCTCTCCCAGAAGTAAGTAGTTTTCTTGAGACAAAGCTACCAAACCCCATCAACTACTCTAAGCATATGCACAGCCAAAGTGGGATTTTCTGCACCACCACCAAAGTAGCTGGCCGAAAACCAGGAGGGTCATACCGAGTCTTTGCACCATTTCTATCCACAGCCCATCACACATGTCTGCACAGGCTCTTCCAATCCTCCCACCGCAGTCATACAACTGAGGGCTTTCCCTCATGTTTCTGATCCACCAACACCCTTAGGGACTCTTGCGAAAGGACTAGATCCTCTGTAAAATCATCTGAATACACAGATACTAAACAGGAAAACAAACAATGCCATTTATCCAACTGTGCTATGATGAACATATTGTGCATAAACATTCTGATGCAGCAACTACTGCTTTCACTACTGAAGAGCTGTAAAACTACAGTGGTATGCTGCTCCCTGCGTGGAGCAGACAGCTGGCTACCAAGTTACACTTCAGCATTCCCACAGAAGACAACTGGTAGGATACTGGGGTCTTGCTTTGTCCCACCTACTGGTGTGGCAGCATCAGTTCCATAACATCACCTGCTTGGCCTCCAGGTCTGCTGTCAATCAGAGAAGGGTACTAGAGGCCTGACTTGTGGGATCTGAATTTTACTCACGCTGCATGCACTACCACTCTCTGATTCAGATGTTTATACCCTTGCTACTTTTTTAGCAAGCATGCATAAACACCTAATGTGGATGTCCAAGCTTATTTGGCCCTCACAAGAATCTAACACGTGCTCCAAAGTCACACTGCGAATCAAGCCAGTGCCTTGTAAGCCTGGAGGTTTAGCAGACATGTTTCAGAGCTGCACTACTGCTCTGAACAAGCTGGGGGGCGCAAGGTGTTTTAAGATTTAGTTTTTATTTCTCATTATCCTACTCCAATTTGATGGGTAAATTAGTTTAATTTATTAGCAAAGTTGAGTCTGTTTTGCCCATGACAGTAACTGGTGAGTGTGGACTCCCTGTCCTTATCTCGACCCATGAGTCTTTAGTCGTATTTTTTTCTCCCTTGTCCAGTTGAGGACGGGGAGTGACAGAGCATCTTTGGTGAGCACCCAGCATCCAACCAGGCTAAACCATGACACCCTGAAACGATTAACCTATATATCCGCAGAAAAAAGTCCTCCTGGCCTTACGAGTGTAACCGAGTGGCATCCTACCCTTTTTCAGCAGTTCAGCCCACCAAGGGGCATCCGTGTGCCAGGATCTCTGCTCCATTCCTCCAGCTGGCAGGAGGATCAGGACCAGTTACTTGTTTTCCATGTTCAGTTCTGTTCTCTTTGGAGCACTTTGAGTTAGACTAGTCTAAAGAAATCGTCATAAAAAGATATTACATTGACACATAATGCATTGCCTAGAATGAAATGCCAATTCTTAAGTTTTGTTAATTTTGCCATATGGTCCTTGACTAAATATTACTGTAAAAAAAGAAAAAAAAACCAGAAGAATTATATATGTATAAAGTCTCTCAGGTCTCTTTTCCTATTTTCACTGCTGAGAATTAAAAAAGCAGACATAATTCCAATTTCTTAAATAAAATAGAATAGGTGAGACTAGTTAGGAAAATAAATGTTAATCAGGCATTTTTCCATACTCTCAGAACAATTTATGTACTTTCCCTTTTATAAACAAAAGTTTAAATGTCTTAATAGTGAAAACTGAGCTCTTTTACTGCATTCTTCATTGAACAATTGTATTTCTTGACTTTGGCTTTATTCTAGCACAGAAAACCTACGTGAACGAAGACAGCATTGATCCCATTTCTTCCAGAGACTGCCAAAGTAGACACACTGCAACCCAATGTGCTAATATCCATACTATATATTTGCCAGACTTCAGCTGCTCAAGTCTTATTCACGGTATGTCTTCTCCCAGGAGCCTGTAACGTTCATCACAGGAAGCTACGTAAAATTCAGCTACAAGAGCATCATATACTTACTAAAATCCATGAGGAACAAAATCTGCCCTCAGATGACAGTGGGCAGATCTCAGTTTCAAGAAAAACAGCAGCCACACTCTTAAGGGTGAAATATATCCTAGGAATAAATCCCCAGTGCGGGGAATAACTGGGAACAATTTCTAGAGCCAAACACCTGCTTTTATCGTTTTGTATTTTCACAGGTTTCATATTGAGTTTCTCTCCTCTTAATCATCAGAAGAAAATTTGTAACAGTGGAAGCATCATTATTTGTTATACTTCCTTAAAGGCTCTGTTTGATTTATGCAGTGAGGAAACCAAACAAAAAAATCCCTGCTTCTAAATTTACGAGTTAGTGCTACAGGCTGTCAATTTTTTGCACAAATGTATCAAAGTGGCTAAGAGATAATCAACTCTCTTCCAACATTAAGATATTTTAATGCTATTTCCCCTAACAACTCAGGCTGATGCTGTAGTAAATTGTCGTTCCTATGCTGTACAGTACCTTCTGGGGTGCATGGGCAACCAAAAAGGTTGACATTATTTATGGGTAAGAAGCAAACATCTTCCCATAGGAGATGTAGAATTTCTAATCCAGAACAGACAGACAGAAATGCTGCGGGCACAACCCCCTTGTAAATATATTCAGATCAGCCCTAAGGCTTATAGGAAATTTCCTGTATAAAGTTGCCATATAAGACTACTATGATCACCCGTAGAGACAGAAAGCAGCTATGAGCAACTGAATTATGCCCTTCTGATGAATATCATCTTCACCACCGTCGTGCCCTCAAGACCCAGTTAGCTCATGCTAGATAATGACCAACGTCCTGAAAATACACTCATCATTGACAGTAATCTCAGATTTAGCCATTAGAACCTTAGCTAGGCTATAGTCCAGTCCCCTGCAAGGCTGACACAATTAGCAGCAGGTCTACTTGCTAGGATAGCAAGTGTTACCACCTCTGAGGGAAGCTGAAAGATGGCACTGGGGTTAAAGCTTTTGTCACTGTACTGTCAGTAAACACGCACTTTAAAAAGCAGGTCACCATAGATTTTTCAAGAATTCGACTCCTGCATTTCATCACCTCAGATGTCATATTAGGAGCTTTCTATTAAAAATGGCAAGTTTCTGGTTTATTTCAAACCAAATTCATTAAGACATCTCCAGTTTTCACCAGTTTAAGGGAAATGTCCAAGATGATTGATCTAAAGCATCAAAGCCTAGATCTATGACAAGGTAAATACATTAATGAAGACAACGCACACTCTCGGTTAACAGTTAAGACACCCCATCAGCAACCTAACCCTAGCAGCAGGGACCATTTTGCTGAACAAGAAAAATGGCAGACACAGTAGAAGTTGCAAAAGCAGTCGTCAACTTCTAAGCTCATAAGAAAGCAGGTAACCTTGGATATTCTTTCTGAGCTCATGTGCACACTTTAAGTAGAGTCTACAGTGTGATGACGAGTACTGAATGAATTATAATGCATGTCTTGCTGTGTTACTGGCCAGATTACTATCAGGTTATTTAATTCACTTTTCTGTTTATTGTACTCATCAATATACTAAACTTCACACTTACTGTATTTGAAATTTATATCCATAACTACTCTGGAGAGATTAGATAACTCTTCCTGAATCTTAAATCAAAATATGTCAGGCTCCTATATAAACAAGAGCATTTTCCAAAATATTCTACAGAAAAGTAAATATTTCTTGCAGACCTTGATTTTGTTGCAGAAAGTCATAGGAATCACAGGAAAATTCAGGTCAGAATGACCACAGGAGGTATTTAGTCCAACCCCTGCTCAGAGAAAGGCCAGTTGTGAGCTCAGACCAAGCTGCACAGGGCTTTATCCAGTTGGGTCCCGAAAATATCCATAGATGCATGGATGGACACTGACTGCACCTCTATGGGCAGCCTGCTCTGCTGCGTTGCTGCTGCCATGTCCACCAGAGCCACTTCCCAGCCAGGCAGCCCTGGCCAGTGTCATCGCAAGGCTCCTTCCTTCCCACCTGTAGGACTTTGCATTTGCCCTTGTTGACTTTCATAAGATTCCTCCCAGGCCATTCCCCCAGCCCGTCTAGGTCCCTCCAGATGGCAGTCCTGCTCTCAAACATATTGATGTATTCTCCCCAATTTTGTGCCATCTGCAAACAAAGTGCTCTTCATCACATTCTCTAAGTCACTAATAAATATGTTAAACAGGACAGGTCCCAGTACAGAACCCTGTGCTACTCCACTCAGAATCAGCTCAAGTACAGCCCTACCTGGATCTGCTTTCTAGGCCTGATCATTTAGCTGAATTTTTTTTTTCATGTGTCTAGTTAACCACCCACCTCTAACGTGGATACAAGAATATTGCAGGAGACCATGTCAGAAGTGCTGCTAAAGTCAGGGTAAGTGACACCTGTTGTTCCTCCCTTGTCCACAGACCTAGCCATTTTACCACAAAAGGTTCATTAGGCATGCTTTACTCTTGGTAAGTCCATGCTGACTGTTTCCCCAGTCACCCTTTTTTTTTTTTCATCTGCCCAGAAATGCATCATTCAGTTGTAAAACAGATCTAGAAACAGGGTTTTCTTCTTCCTTTTATTGTATCAGTTCAACACTCATAACAGTAATCCAATGGACTAGGCCAGCAGGTGCTAACAACAGAAGTAAGGCACTATTTAATGTATTCACACTGCTCTATTCTTTGCACAATAGTTCAAATTCAAAACCCTTGTGCCATTTCATATTATCACCTATCTTCAGTAAAGAAGAAAGCCTAATAAAACATTACATCTGATGTACGCACCGGACGCTAGGGTGGAGCCTTACCACTGGTTTACACTTGAGACCACTAGAAATGCGGTCCAACTGAGCTACCAAGGCAAACATCAGTAAGAGCACATTGTTAAGTGTCATGCTCCCATTTACCACCAGTGATTTCAAGTATAAATCAAAGTCTTTCTGTCTGAAGTACTGAACATTCAGAGGCTTGAAACCAACAGATAATCATCATTTTGTTAATAATCCTTGAAGCCAATAATACCAAAAGTAAACACTTTAGAGCAACTGAGACGCTTGTGAATAAATACTAATCTGCAAGTATCAGAATTTAAGACTAATGCAGCTTACTATCATATCAAAAGAACAGTGTAGGGTACTGTGACTACTTGCTTCTTGTTGCTACAGCTATCAACATAACCCCACTAACTTTAAGGCTACTATATGACCAATAGCAAGTTGAGTCAAATATTGTCTTCCAAGTCAGCAAATTCTTTTTAATTCGATCATACAAAAGTTGCATGGTTTCAGTCCTCAAGTTAAATTAGTCTAGTTTATAAAGCTGGACTATTTAGCTAGGGAGTGGTCTGTATCTTCGCATGTATCCTATCTTAGTATGCTTTGGAAAGACCAGAAAACCCATGAGGCTACCTTTAGCCTTGAAATATGAATCAGGTCAGTATGGAGGAGAGGAGAAAAAAAAAAAAGGTTGTGTGCTATGTTCAACACAAATATATGCAGGGAAGAGCCCCGACTTCAATGTTTGCCAGTAATGTCAATCAGTGCTATGAGTTTGCTCAGGACCCCAAGGTTAAGTATTTACCTAAATACTTGCAAGATCAGACCTTCATAGCTCAACTACAGAGAGGTCGATATAGCACATTCACATATTGTTGGGGTGCCACGCTGACATCTCACATATTAAAAAAGCCAAAACAAGATGTGCATCAGAACTAGGCCAGAAGACAGACACATCCACTCTTCATGCACGCAGCCCACTCCTCGTATTTAAAGAGGACCAAAAAAAAGCAATAAAATGGGGGGGGG
>Ga0065711_1006014_pt1 | contig 18946 bp, 12 predicted proteins | sample Hoacrofraction12_FD_59098 | JGI IMG/M metagenome (GOLD analysis project Ga0065711, IMG submission 59098) | Hoatzin crop microbial communities from Cojedes, Venezuela - Epithelial fraction 12 v2 (version 2) | ecosystem: Host-associated > Birds > Digestive system > Esophagus > Crop | place... | reverse complement strand
CCCGCCGTGCCTGAGGCGGGCCCGCCGCCGCCGGGGCTCGGCTCTGAGGGCTGCGGCGGGCAGGGGCCTGTGCCCAGCTTCGGGGAGCAGCCGGGCGCCGGCGGCCCTGAGCCGTGAGGGGGTTTAGCGGGACGCCCTCAGCGAAAGCCCCTCAGCGCGGCCTCAAGCGCGACGCGCGGGCTCGGCTCTGCCCCCCTGCTCCGCCTCACCGCGCCTCCCGCCCGGCAGCACCTCCACTTTCAACAGATTTTAATCTCCGGTCCAAATACGCCGGTTTTTCCCTCACCTGCGGCGCCGGTCGGCCAGGACCCGGAGGAGGTTGGCGGCTGTCTGGAAAACAAGGGAAGAGAAAGCGAGGGGTTTTTCCGCGGGCTGGATGTAACCCGCACCAGGCCGTCGCGTCAAAGGCCAGAGAAGAACCCGAGACAAAAATAATCTTCTAAGAGCGCGTAGCGAAGATTAGCGCGGTGCGTCGAGATGTGGCTGAGCGCGACAGAGCGAGTCCTCCCGCTCGTGCCGACACACAGAAACCCCGAAACCCCGCCGTTCTGGCACCTCGCGTATGGCAACCCCGGGGTTTCAAAATTTCGTGCCAGCGCGCTGATTTCGAAGCGATGTTTAGGGACAGGCTCCAACCGTACAGTTTTGGCTTTGAATTCCAGCTTACCTCAGTGCTGGACGTTTGGCTCGAGGGTTTAGATGTGGCTCGTTATAAAGAGAGAGAAATCCCATGAGGTTCTGGATTTGGACTGGAAGTGCTTAACTATGTTCTACCCTACTGTATTGCTTTACCTTATCCCTCTGAAAAATCCCACCAAACAGGAGAACGTAAAGGCAAAAAGTACAACATAAAACTTTTTTTTGTTTACTTCCCCCACATGGTTTTATTAATATGACTGTTCATAGCAGCAGTGCTGCTCCTCCTACCCCCCGCGTAGGAAGCGGGGCGGCTGTGGGGAGCCCGTCCCTACCCAGGCAGAAGCACCCGTGTGCAAGCCCACGCACGCAGACACAGCCTTGTGCTGCCAGGTTTGAGATTTGCGAGCTGAGTCCGCCTCTTTATTTTTTTCTCAACAGACAGCATACCGGCTAAGGAATGTGTCAAACCCCTATCCTGGGCAGGGACTACAAGAACAACATTGCCCATTCCTTGTATTTCTACATAAAATACGTTTCTAGCCACATCCATAAAATGTTTTCTCTCTTGACAATACACAGTGGAGTAAGTGGGAGATAAGAACCCAGAACCTCAGTATTTTTTGCGGCAAGCTGGTCTGCGCTTTGTAGTGAGTCCTTAAATTCTTTAGCGCGCTGGCAGAAACTTTTCTAAATCCTTTGACAGTTTCTGGTATATTTTAATCCTGTTTTTTTTCAAATAAATAGCAATAATGAAGTCCATCTTCTGGCTTGTGAGCTCTCCACCCTTGCTCGTTTTTCATGGAGGCATAATTTTTAGGCTTCAGCGCTAACATGCAAGATTAATGGGTCTGTTCTGACTTCTGAGGGTATTGTTTCAGCTGCCTGTAAACTGAGGCAACGTGTCACTGTGCTGATGTAAGAATAGTTCACCTCGCGGAGTTTAGGTTCATAACCATTAAAATATTCTTGGCTATTTCTAATGGAAACTTTCAGTTTAGAGAAACGTAATTCTTAAAGATTCTGTGGCAGTTTTCATACTTTTCAGCTCATGTCATAGGTAAAACTTTGCATAGTTGTCTTTGATTTGCTGTGAATTTGTAGCCCAACCTGTTTATTTCCCTCCACCGTTTCTCCTTCTAGGAGTTATCTGCATTTAATTACATATTGCGTCAATGTTAACAAATCGCAGTCAGGGATGTGGATCTCACCGTGCAAGGCCTGAGACAAACCCCAGGCAAAATAGTTTCTGCCCAGTCCTACCATCGCAGCTAACACAGTGCTTATCTGTCCGGTCTTTCTTGTTCTTACATCTCCCCCTCCTTCCCACCCTATTCCATCAAGCCTCCTCTGCTTTCTCTCCACGACCTACCTGCTGTTCGCTCGCTCTCTTGGCTGTGGCACACTTTCTTCCCCACCAGCACGTTTAATTGCAATGTTCCATTTCATTATTAGCTTGTCACCACCTCTATCAAGTCACCTTTCCTAGCACATCTAGCTGCAGAGCTTTCCCGCGTAGCTTGTCATCAATTCTCCACATTAAGCCTTGTCTAAAGCCATGTATAGAAGGGTCTATGAAAAATAATGAGTATAGTGCTGTATTTATTTCTGAATAAAGAGCAGCATCAGTGAATAGTGTTACTGTACGGGCAGAGACAGATTTACTGTGTGCCCAGCTCCTGCAGGCTCTTTGCACAGAACTGTATCTGTGTGTCAGCCGAACAAAGCCTTTCCCTGCCTGGGGACCTTGGGGGTCTCTAGGCAGTGGTCTCTGCACATGTGGAGACCAACCCCAAGATCACTGAGTCAACAGAATTCTTCCGATTAATTCTGGTTAGCGTTGGATCAGATTCTTGTTGTGCATCATAAGTTAATTAAACGAGTTAACAACTGCACGTACTGCAGGTGGGCAGGCATCAAGCACGCTGAATGCTTATTCTGCTGCCTCTCGAGTGCAGGGTGGAGCGCCGGCAGCCAGATTTAGCCTCCCCCGGAGCGTGACCGGGGAGAGGCACAGGGTTTCTATGGACTGGCAACCACAGAACCATTTCTTTCCACGTTGCAACCTCAAATGTCTAGCTTGCGGCACTGAAGTCATTTTCAAAGTACAGTTTATCTTATTTTGAGTGCATTTCACACATGGGTAAACTCAAGCAAGGCAGAGGACAAGTGGCAGATGGTCAGTGACAGAGCCAGGAATGGAATGGAGAACTTCCCTGTCCCAGCACATGGTTTTAACAAACTTTGTCCCAGGACTGTGAGATTTGACTGCTCACAATTGATGAGGCTTCAGCAGTGCTCAACAACAAACAACAGAAAAGTCAAAAAACAAAAAGCAGCTGTTACTATTCACAGTATTTCCTGGCAGAGACTGGCTTCCATAGGCAAAACTATTTCAGTTTCTTACACATGCAATTTGGGGCTTAATCTGTTCACTTTCTAACCAGTTTTTTTCCTTTTGAACTCCCTTGGCTGTGCTATGTGCGCTGCTCATTTATGCCTACAGGGGAGAAGACCGAGGCTCCGGAAGAACCCGACAGGAGATCTTTCAAATAGACACAGCATATCTGTAACCTTGGTAAAAATAACTATAAAGATTATGATAATGGGTAATTATAAACCCTGTAGCTGGGAAAGCAGTGCTCCGCGTTTCAGAGGATGAATTGCCTTACCCTGTCCAGTAACCCACTTTACGGTGCAGTAATGGATCTGCATCCGGAGGGTTACGCAAGGAAATGGAGCCTTTGGCAAGCTGGAATCACACGGAAAACGAAGCAACATCTTCATGCATTTTTTGTATATGCATATTTGAAAATCTGGAACTTATCCCTTTTGACATAAGGAGACCATCCCTGCTTGGAACGATTAAATTCTAGGACAGATTCTGAAATAATAAAGTATTTAAATATTATGATGCAGCAGTACAACAGTGCAGTTACCCTTCCTTTTGCTGCTTCAAGTATAGTATTTCTGAAAAGCTTTTTGGACTCCAGGGAAACTACTGATTATAAATTATAAAAGAGGCAATAGAATATCATGCATATATGCAAAAAAAAAAAGAGGTTTCAAACCCTTCTCTAGATAAAGAACTTACTGAAGCAGCTAAAAATATGGGGAAATGAAGCAAACGCAGGGCCTGATCCAAAGGCCACTGAACTCCGCAGAAGCACCGCAGGGGGGTTCATTAGGCGTCAGAGTCATGTATGTCAAGAATTGCCATTCACAAAATGCAAATAAAGAATGTTTTTGTATTTGAGCAAGGATAAAGTCTAATTGCAGTGCCTAGGCATTCCACTTGGATAGAACGAGCAGGTTTTTCTCCAGCAGGTAGACTTTCTCAGCAAAGAGGACACCAAATGTTTCCAGGTCATTTCTAGAAGTAAAAATCTGATGCAAACTCATTAACATTTCACTTTTCAGTGCTGATTTGCTTCCTCAGAATTTCAGAGTGGGCATCTGAGAATTTAGACTGTGCATCGTAAAGTTTCCCTCAGCAAATGCTAAAACTCAAGGCAGTGCAGCAATTGTCGAATGTTGAGAGAGAAGAGGCCCACTGGATGGCCATCGGTGTTAATTGGTGAGAAAACAGTCAACGTTATGCTTTGCCGTGCTGCTGCGGGTATCAAGCAAGCGATGCCATACCTCTTCTGCTCTTGTTAGAGGCAAAGAAGTATGTACAGCTGGAGCGTATTTCTGGGATGGCTCTTTCCGTAGACACTGGAAGCTCCGAAACAAATACTTGCAGCAGATCTTTCGAGAACGGGACAGCAGAAAGGTTGCTTAAGGGTGGTCCAGGTCCTCATGCATGTACCAGACCCAACCTGCAGCCTGCTCCAGCACTAACCCGTTCTAAGTAGTGGTCTCATCAGTAAAGCAAAACAACAAAAGCTTCTCTTTGTGGAGTAATATCAGGAAGGAAATTATGCATGCAGATTCACCAGCAAAAATAACAGTCTCGGGCTGTCAGTGTATGCACTGCTGCTGCTGTTTTGTTGCTATTTTCAGCAGCCCCTGTACCCTCAGGAGTGAGAGAAAGGACTTAACTGCTGTCACTGCTGTTCATTCATCAGCCTCAAAGGTTCCATTTGGACTCACGCTCTTTGGCCCACCTGGAGATGATTTCTGCAGATCGCAGTCTTTTCTCCGAATCAGGCCAATTCGTTGTCCAGAGTCACACCATGTGATACTGTGGTGCTGTGGGTATCTTCTCTCACATCAAAGATAAAACCACTTTCGTTCACTAGAGATCTCAGTCTCTTATTATTTGCACTTTTATTTATCTTCAAGTCACGCCTAGGCCAACTAATTGCATTCCATGCATCTAAATGCTCCCCACGGTTTTACCTGGCTGAGATACTCACTTCAGGCTCTAAACCCTTGGGCAGTCCTGCTGTTCAAAGTCTTTGTATTTTGTTCTAGAAATCACTCATATCAGGATGGGTTAAGTGAAGTATATCTATCAGTTAACCACTTCTCAGGAGTACTATTAGGCTTAATTAATGTTTGTAGAACACTACTGAGAGTCTCAAGAGAAGCAGCCATAGAAGTGCAAGGCATTATAATTAATTTAAAACTACCTCATTTTTGAGTAAATGGCTAACACTTAAGCTGAGATACTCCAAGTAAAACTAATTTATGTGATTCTTAGACAAAAACATTCTGAAATCTGTGTTTCCATTTACTACTACCACTGGTTTTTATTGTCCATCCATATCCTTTAATATATCCCGGCACATAATGTAGTCTGCTTTAGTTCAGGAAACACTGTCCAATATATGTAAGTCAGGTTAAAATAAAACCAACCACCAAAAGAACTAAATTAATAAACTCAAAGACAATCCACATCACCATTTTCCTTTAATATATTAAGTATTTGAACCATAAAGCCTGTAATTAATATTACAGATTAATTATCATATTTATTTATAAGGAATCTAATTTACATAAATAGTAATTATCTGGAAATAAGCCCAAATCATTAAAATTCAGAAAACTGCCAAGCCAGATTGAGATCAGTCAAGATGCACCAAAGAGATTTGCTAGACACCCTGTTTGAAACTGTTCTGAGAGAAAAATCTCTGCTCCCGAACAAGCTGAAACAGGACAGTGCTTTGGCAACGCAAGCAGTGCTTCATCCCCATGACATCACCCAACGGAACAGTTCTTTGGTACGGTGAGAAAACATCGGGTCACTCTTCTCACTAACTGTCGAGGAGGGTTTCCAAGAAAATGCGTCTGGCACATCTGCACTGAAAATCTGACCCAGATTATCGCTGATGCTTTCGTAACACAGCTTTACTGCTTTTCTGAAACTCTACAGCATTTCAAAATACTTTTCAAAACACTTCTTTCTTTCCAAATGCTTTCAATGCTTACAGTACTTTCAATACTTTCAAAATTTTGCACCTAGACAGAGAACACATTATGCAGAAAAGAAAAAGAAGGGAAAAAGGTGGCACTTCCATGTTTCTATTTGCAAGCTAGCTTTATCATTCCTCAACTATCAGCTAAATAGTCGCAGGTATTTAAAAGTACGTCCTGGCTGACTGAAAGAATGCATCTCAGGCCCTGCTGTCAGTGCTTTTGTCACCCATGGTCCAGAGCGTTCATTACTAGCATTTTTTCTAGGTAGAAATAAAACCACCGATTTGTAAAAAGCCACAGCTACAGAACATATCAAAAAATACTGCAGTTGCCCTGTTAAGTCAGCCTTGTGTCTATCCTTTCTCAGCACAAGATACTTCTCTGAAGCATGTCAGCCCGCCAGAGGAAGGCGATACACCACACTCTACCCTGTCTGGACGATTTTCTTACTAATTCCTAGAGAATGGAGGTTGGCTCAAGCACTGAGTCATGAGGATTTCATCTCAATATAGATATTTTTAGTATCTGTTATTTTGACTTGGGTACTTTTCAAATCTGTATCACTGCCCAACTCCTCTCCTAATTATCTGAAATTCTTTTCTTCTGTAACTGCTTTGGAATGTTCCCTTATGTTATCACAAATACTGGCCTTATTATATTGGGTCCTAACCATGCGCATCTATCGATTCCGTTAGGTAAGAGTGTACTCATTTAAAATGTGAGCAACTGCTGAGAAACAGAGCCAAAACAAAATAACAACATTAAATCTCACCGGTGAGTCACCGTGAATATAGGTCACACCAAGCTTCTGCCCTTTTCTGAGCTCTCTGAGGATTCGGTCCGGCTCACCCGAAGGAGGCTCTAACCTCAACAGACCCCTCGCCCGGTCAGAAATCAAACTTCTGGTTGTATTCCTTTGCCATGATAGCACTGCCACTTCAACACGGGTGTTTAGAGGAGACGAACATTTTCTTAGCAACTGGTCCACAACCTGGAGCTGACAAAGGAGGTGAGAGTGAACACGAGCCAAAGCACCTGGAGAGTAAAATACAGAACCTATTTGTTCAACCCGAGCTGCCCCAAATGATACTATGGATCCGCTGAATCTCATCCGCTGAAGTTTCAAAATCAATGTGCTAACAGCAGAAAGGGAGGGTGACGTATCTGGTCTGATCCACAGCCAGGGGAGGTCCTCCGCTGCAACAGTGAGGAGCTCTGTGTAACAGGGTGGGCACAGAGAACTGTGGAGTAATTAAGCTGCTGGATCACCTCCTTGAAAAAGTGTGACCCAATGTTGATGCAATGGAAGTAATTCATGTAACCAAGTTTGAATTTGACTCATAATGACAGTACAAAACTATCTTAATATACAGCAATTTTTAAAAATCACATTCTGACTCCTAATACAAACAAGAATACTTCCAGCACAAATAATGAGATTGGAGGAAATGTCCTTGGTGAGTCAGTTTGTTCCATGCTGCTGGTGGTTCCTGTTAGTTACAAGGATTTTTTTCTGGAAGGAAACAATGGAAAACAGGTGCTAAAGCATTTACCAGAAGTCCAGGGAATGGCAGCTTTTCCAAAACATCAAGTGTGCAGAGCAGAGTCAGTTTAAAAAACAAGTAATTATTTAAACTGAATTAATTTGACTACAATGAAGCCCTGTAGAGCCATCTCATCCATTCTGCTTCCCACTGTGCTACCCCTTACAGTCTAAGTCTAAATACTGACCAGTATTTTCAGACACTTCAGCTGAAAAATCCCTTACCCAGTCATAACACCAATATGTTTCTTTTCAAATGTATTTACTGCTTCCCTTCCAGGAACTCACCCGAAGAATTGTGCTCACCTCCTCCACATTCCCAACTCATACGAGTTTAATCCCTGGGTCCCTTTTTTTCCCCTGTTCAGCTTCGTACTTCTTGTGGTGTTTTCCCAGATGCTTCAGGCAATTTCCATCACTATATTCATCAAACCCATCTTTTGCCTGGAAATCTGTCCTTTGTGTAAAGTCCCTTGTATCTTCATTTTCGACAACTTTTCTCTTTTGCTTTATGTGTTGCCGTGTCGTTGCTTGCCTTTGGGGAAAGGAAGGTGACTGAATTTTAGGTCTACAGTTTTCATTTGGAAGCTCGTTTTCTCAAAGGAATATCCATACCTACCTCCCCTGGAACCAACTGTCCCAAAGTGCTTCCCTGTCTTCGAGGACGCGGGCCTCACTGCTGGAATACAGCAGATCAGCACGTGTGGAAGGACTACTCAAGGAGCCACTGTGCCCACTATTTGCATTTTCCAGGTCAACACAGATTTACAGTGCTATCAACGTTTTAAAAGTGGCAATAATTGTTACCTGCTGCTCTTTCTCCTTGATAGCATTATAGGAAATGTGGCAGACACCAGCAGAGCCACTGCTACTCCAAGACCTTTTGTTTCCCACGGGAACATCTATAAGCACATCTACCAGTGACAGGCCAAAGCTGTCACTTTTGGTTTCCAGTTTCAACATGGGCAGAGGAACCATTCTAAAACCATCCTTTTCTGGTGCTGTTAAAGCCTTAAAGCAAAAACATCTGTGCTAGGATTTACATAAAGTAGAATTCTTTATTTCTTCTATTTCATGGAGGAAAAAGAACTCCCGTCTGTTAAGCAATAAATTGCTGTGGGACTTGCCTGTACCGGGAATGCATATCAACTTGAATGCATCAGTGTAAAAATCAGTCTCATTAAACTAGCTCAAAGCCCTAAAATGGATAGAATACTGTTTTAATATTTGCATATAGGGATTAATATCAAAGTTATGATTTACAGGAGCTCATAATGAATATAAACCAGGATTGAAACAGCTGATGTGCACCTAGATTACTCAACAAAAAATGTTCAGTGTAACTGATTTTGAAAATAGCAGTTAAGATCTCTCTTCTGTAGCCCATTCAAGGCCTCAGAGGAATACAGTCTGTTGGGATATAGCTCTTCTTATTTTATGGTGTACTAGAAACAACATATAAAATACAAACACATGGAGGCCAAACTAACACCTGCACTCTGCCCGTTATACAAAGGGATGTGAACTGAAGTCAGTGAAGAATTTCACCACAGAAATGTAACCCAGCAGATGCCAATTCGCTTTTAATTCTTTTTAACGAAGCCGGCAACTAACATCAAGCACGGCATGTAGCCGTTGTGCAGTTGGTGTAACATAAATGCATTGCATGGACTCCTCTCTGACAACAGTCGCAATGGAAAGGGCAGGTCAAACTGGAAAGGATCCTATGGAAAGTCCAATGAGCAACAATTCATTAATGAAATTTACGTTAAATCTTTATAGAGCTGCAGTAATGTAGTGTTTCTCAAACTATTTTGTACACTGTCATTCTCTTGTCCTGCAAGGGGAATGACTAATGTACATACGGAAAAATTTGAGGGAGTTCTTAGAAACCGTAATATTCTGCTTGATCATTCATAACCAAATACGTAAAGAACTATTCACCGTATCGCTATTGCGCAGCTTGTATGAGATCTCCATAGCTACACTCGGCACAACAAGTACAAAACCGAAGTGGCTTTGCAGGGCTGATAAGCAGACAGGAAGCAAGCGAACATCTGCTGCAGCTTTAGACGGTTTTGCCTTCAGCGACCGTTGAAAAACTTCAGGCTCTGCATTCCATGTACTGCTGGCTTGGCCTTTGACACTACCAGCTGTTCAGCGGGAGACATAAAATGTTATACCTACAGAAGAGGAGGTGCATTATTTCCTAAAGGAGTATTGGGGTTTTTAATGGGATTTTTTTCTTTCCATTTCTGATTGCTAGAAACACTGGATAGCAGATGAGTTATCTCCTCAAGGTCTACCACTTCCTATTTTACAATTATTTTTTTCTAATGCTGTGTTTTCCTCTCCAAAACGACTTTTGTTTTGTTTTGTTTTGTTTTGTTCTGTTTTAAACACCCAAAACAATTGCACCGTATACTGAATAGTAATTATAATCATCATAATCATTGTAAGGAAACCACGTGCTTCCCTGAATCAGGGTTGGGGCTTCCAGTCCAGGCAATCTGTCTTCTTGTAGCATAACAGCATTTCTATAGCATGGACAGCCAAGGAACAGAGTGACACAAAACAAATATCAAACAGTTTAGAGCAAAATATTTCTTTGTTTGAAGAAAGAGCTGTTGAACGTGACGTGTTAAAAACGAGCTCAGCCATACAGTGCAGATTCTCTGCTTGTGTGTGTGGAGGAAATCTCTGCTCCACATCGTTCAGCAGCTCTCCAGCTACATCCTATCTTTATCTGCATGGAAAACTACTAACAGAGAACAACCGACGGCAGCGCATTTCTTAGCATATTGAGGCCCGTGGACTGTAAATGCATCTTTACGTACTTCCTCTGAGACTGTAATTTTGCCTAGGAAATTACAACAGTTGTGATGAAATCGGATTTATCCGTATATGGTAGATCCTTTGGGTCTGACACAATGAAATGACGATGGGTTTCAGAGTAACAACGAGACAGATGAAGACACTACTCCAGAGTTATGTAAGTGTAACTGAGAAAAGAATTTTGCCCAGAAATTTTATGTTCTGTGCTTTGGAGTCGTATGCAGTTTTTTGTATGTTCTATTCTTGAACTGCAGATGGATGCTGTTTTGCCAAAAAATAAATGAAATACAAAGATGACTTCAAACATTTGCAGGAGCCATGCTAACACTCAAAATAAAGAAACATCAAGTAACTTTCCTAGTGTGATCCTAAAAGCAGAGACACGGTGATCAAAGCAAGAAAATACAAGACTCTTACTCCATCCCTAATACAAGACGCTTTCTCTGTCTAGTACCAGGAGCTTACTGGGCCCAGAGACATTTCAATGACCTACAAATACAGTATATGAGGTGGATACTTGGCAGTATTTAGTTAGTTAAATATGGGAATATCCACAAAGACAGTGAATTTTAACCCTTTAGACTGGCAAATGACTGACTCAGGTTATTATTGTATAATAAAGATATCGATATTATTAATAATAATAGTAGTAGTAGTAGTGATGGCAGTAACATATTCCTTTTGGTGGAGCCCTACCGTAATCCTGAGTACTCTCTGCAAACACAGAACAGCAGATTGCTTTTGCTCTGAAGAGTATACTCTCAATCAGGTAAGAAAAAACAAGAGGAAAAATACTGGATGAATTTGTACTAGTGGCAAATATCTTAATAATTCTGTGATTTTGGAGGGGCTTGGTTGTATTAAGCCAAAAGGAGTTGCTGAGCATGAAAACAGAGAATATAAAGTAGGAATGTCTGCATTATTTGCACGATCATAACACTATTATCTTCTGGATTTCACAGGGAACTGAATTTTTTAAACTGTATTCATGCTAGAATAATTAAGCATCTGTCTTGAACTGTGTGCACATTGCAGCTAACCAGCTTGGAAACAGGCCAAAACTTGAAGCAATTTTTAGAAGAATTGCAGAATCAATACATCAATTCCCATTAATCTGGTGTCAGAGGAAACAAATGTGTACCTGTCTGAAGCCTGTGCGTTCCCTGCAGAGATGTACTAAAATTGGCATCTTCTGTCTGCCTTCCTTCCCCGTGCCCTCCAAACATCAGAAACCAGGGTCAGAATGGGGAAACCTTGCCTGGCTCCAAAATCTAATGGAGCCTGTTTTAGTAATGCAGAATCCTGGCCGGGTTATAGACAAAGTCTTGGCCAAATCCAAGTCATCCCAAACTCTACCCCACCCACTGCACCAAGTTCCTTGTTGCTCCCCTGCTGCTCCAGTCCCTCCAAAATGCATCTCCACTCCAGCGCTGAAAACATCGAGGCAAGCCGAGATGGACCTCCTTTCAGCCTGCCAAAGCCACAAGCTGTAATTCTGCACGGTGGTGACACAATATTAATGACTAAGCATAATCGAGAGTACATTTTAAACCAGCCAGAGTTCTTGCTCTATCCAAGCTCCAGAAAATGTGCGGTGTTCCAAACATCTTGCACATCTTGCTCGCTGCACAGCTGGCCACTGAGAAAAATCTTGTCCCAGAAGGTTTGCTCGAGCACACGAAATGCATTTTTAGCATCCCAAAGGTGTGCGTGCTCACAGAGCTGAGAGCACAACCTGCCTGACAGCAGCTGTCCAGAGAAAGGAGCAGGGAAGAGGCAATGGGTGATGAGATTAGCCCCCACAGAAGGAGACTCCTGTTTGGAATATCAACACATCTTTTCAGTCTCTCTCATTGCGATTGTTTGTGCTTTTATCAAATTTTCAGTTTGCTTCTTAAGCTACGGGACCAGATGGCTCCCATGCATTACGCACTGAATCATAGCAAGGCTTGAGGTATTTGTTATGTGTAGCAGCAAACACATGCGCTGGACCAGGTTAAACTCTGTCACAGTGAGCATATGGCGCGTGCTGCCTATGGATGGCACTACAGCAGGTATCTATATATACATACGGTCAGGAGACTGGAGTATCTTGTCTTCCTGCAGGTTGTCAGGAAAATGACTGCCATACCTTCAACACAGATAGCAAGAAATAGAGGCAGTGCAGCGACACATGGCACAGGACAGATGCTAGGCGCTTCCCGTGATGCGCAGTGCCTGATGGCAAGGAATCCTGGTGGGCCAAGGACAGGAGGCTCCTGTTCCCCCTCTGATTTCCCCTTCCCTTCCCCGCTTGTGATTCAGCTGGTGCTGACACCTTGCCCGCTGCCTGTTTGCACAGCCAACAGCCGTGGGCAGTACTGCTGGCCACCAGGCCCCTGCTGGAAAAGGAGATAACCTCACTGCTTGAGAGCATCTTTGCCTCTGGCATTTTTTAAATGGAAGACAAATGCTATTTTCTCCTCACTTGCCTCACGCAGATGTGGGGTAAATTCAAGGCGTGGCACACCTGTAAAACTAGAGTGAAGGACAGGGGAGCAAACGCAACACTCACTGCTCAGCGGAGGGTAAGGCTGCAGGGTTCATACAGAATGATTTGTGCTTCAGGGGCAAGACCGTAAAACTCACCCTGCAGTCGTCCCTCGCTGATGTATCGCAAACACCCATTTCTGAGCACTGAAAGACACTGAAATAATGCAAGACGGTTTTTGGATTCCTAGGAGATGACGGTTTCAGACAAGCTGAGACTGCCGTGCTGGGACTCGGTGCAAGGAACAGATCCCAGGGTGGTTGAGGGATGTCCCGAACAGCATGACTTGACAAGGTCTGTGTGCTCTGGGTCACGCAGTGAAGGAGTTGCCAAGCAGCTGGCCGCTTTCCGACAGCCACACTTCACCCCAAGTATTTTCTGGGATGAGAAAATTATCTTCTGGCTATTTTTCAGCCTCCTTTTCTTCGTAGGTATTTGACATAGCCCCTGTGTTCAGAGTGACAGGACATCTCATGTGCAGGTGCTGTGACAGGCGCGAGCGCCGGCAGCGGGACGCCTGGCAGGGATGGGAACAGCGACCGGGAATGTCAACACCGCAGCCTGGGCAGAGCAGCTCTGAGGCAGGTTAATGCGTGTTGCCACCACCTTTGAGGTCAGCATTGGGCTCGCTTTAGCAGTCCTATAAATAGATGTCCAAGGTTGACCGAGAAGAGGATTTGGCTCTATGGATCTTGTTCAGCATTCCCAAGAGAGGAAGGCAGCTTCTTTTCCTTTTTCTCTTCCAGCCTCTAACCTTGAGTTGGTCTCTGTGGGAAACATTCGCGGCCTTTGCCAAACAGAGCTGCCGCTGTGAGCCAGACGTCCTGCTGCGTTGCACAAGCCATACGTACGCGTCTCATCAACTTGCAAACCCAGACCTAATTCCGCTAAAGACTCAAACCACTTCCTCACTGGCAAAAATGGGGAAAAAACCCAAACAAACCTGGAGCCTAATTGCTTGAAAGCAGTGGGACACCTAGTGGGTTTATAGGGAATATCTTTGGGATTATCAGCAACATTTTGTCATTTTCTTGGCAAACCCAACTATGAACACATTTATAGAGGTATCATTGAAATATCAGGGTTTCTATTTAATAAATTAATCTTGTTATAGCTGTTACAGCCTCCGGTTTGCCTGAAGAAGTTATTGCACCCTATAAAAAAACAATGAGTATTGTTTGAATGATTTGAAAAAAAAATAATTGCGGCGAACTGGATGGTTCTCAAGGTCTGGGAACAGGAGGAAGGGTATTCTGCCATATCAAAGCCATCCCAGTTGTTCCATCTGACAGCTCTCTAATGATCTTAATGAGCAAGGTTTTATAGTCTCAGCCTGGCTCCCTGGATAATTGTACAGCTTCACAACACGCATCGCCACACTGAGCACAGCCAGCCAGCTCCCTGGGTTGGTTCAGCAGTGAATGAATTGGCCACAGAAATCAAAAGATGCCTTCTTCATTCCCCAGAGCTGAGCTTCTGAATCCAAATTAGAAGACGATGGGACATGTGATAACGCTTGCACGGCTGTTGTGGACATTGTATTTGTCTGGTAGTGATACCAACATCAAGCAGATTTTGACCCTATATAGGAAATAAAACCCTCTGGAAGGGTGTAGTAAGAGGAAGAAGATTCTGAGATATGTCTCAGAAATTATATCTTGGCCAGCAATTATCCTGGAGCTGCCAGTATTATCTTGCTAGTGTGTCTCCGGAGGCAGCAGACGCAGACAAGGAGATGCGTGTTGAGTCCAAAATGGGTGCAGGAAATTGATGACTTCATTTTGACAGTCATCACAAGAAACACCAAGTCATCGAGTCTGTTGCCTTCGATCCCTGTTCCCGAAGCATGCCAAAAGCTTCCCTTCCCTTCTGCTTACCATAATATTGTCCCAGTGAAAAAACGTCTCCAGAAGACGGTTAATTTTTCCAGAGCTGCTCCCTTCCCATTCTTTCTTCAGTGCTGCAGAGATCCCTATTGAACAGCAAAACCAGGATGAGGTTTGATTTTGGACAGGTCCCCATTCAGATCCAGGTCCTTTTTTATTCCAACTCCAGGGTTAGGAAACAAAAGGCTGATACAGCAAATAATTTTTATTGGGTCCATTTCATCTTATGTATTATTTTCTTCTTAGAGCTGCAGAACTAGAAAGGGAATGTAGCGGATGCTGGAATTCAAGTGAGTTATCAGCAGAAAAATTCCTACTGACTCCATGCATTTTCATTACTCCTACCTCTGGCATGGAATTACCTGAAAAATAGAAATCCTTCTACATTGTAGACCCTTTAATTTGGTCCAGGGTTTTAGAAAGAGAGGCGTTTTTTTATTTCAATGCATGAATTTTACACTTTAAGTTGTTTTTTTTTTCTGACTGCCATGAGAAACTGAGGGTAGGGAGTGCTAGGAGTGTGCCTTTCTCTAATTCAGCAGCTGGGTTGGAAAGCTTGAATTATCTCTGCATAATTGCAATGATTCATGGATTGTTACAAAATTGCAAAGTATTGATTGGATTTCCCCCTTAGGAAGTATTTCTCCTCTGATAAAACAGAGAAGGTTCTGGGGCTTCGCTTTTGTCCTTCCTGCCTTCCGCCCCGGGGAAACCAGTGGCTTCTTTCATCTGGGAAACGGGAATTTGGGTCAACAGCCATTCAAGGACAATTCTGAATTATCGCGATTTCCAATTCCAGATCTTTCCCTGAGCTTTGCAAAGCATGAACAAGGATTTCAGAGCCAGAAAAGCTGAAACCAGCAGCAAATACAGGCCATCTCTGTTTCACATTCTTCTACTTCCATGTCAAATACCACTGGTGTATTCTGCAAAGAGACCTTAACCTTGTTGTGTGAAGCTACAACCGCCAAAGACCGTGGCAAATTTCCTCCTTTATTAGGCCAGGATTTCTCTTGGGGTCTCAGGAGTCGGTGGCAGGAAGGAAGTGGGAGAATGAAGTGAGAATCGGGCACGGGGAGAGCCTGATGCAGAGCGCCTGGGGCTGAGCAGCTCGGAGCCGATAGCCCCGACACACATCTGCGCCTTAATGGTGCTGCCGAGGCAAAGCTGGGGCCTTTTTGGCAGCTGCTCTATGAATTTCCAGAACAGAACCATAAATACACAGTTATGAGTGTGACCTCTGCTTCTTTTCTTCGCTAAATTGAACATCCAAGGGCCAGCTGAGTATCATTCCTTGTCTCTGCTCCAGTTGCTTGGAACGTGTTGCCTCAGCAAACGGTCGCGCCTAAGCACAAACCGAAGAATTACGAGGGTGCGCTAATTCAGAATTTGCAATGAATTTAGTGTTCCCGCAAGGATGACACTAATGGCAATTAATGCAGCAGAAATGCCAGCGCTGAGTGACTCTTCTCACATTAAAAGCCATCATTCCCAGAGCACAGAGTCCTCTGTTATTTCAGGCCTGAACTCTGCTTTTTGGCCATGTTTCATACACATGGGAGGTGTCCCAGGCCATCCCCGGGAGGGGACACAAAGAAAGAGCAGAGCAGCCAAAACCAGTCTGCGCTGACAGCGACATTTCCCAAGGGTTTGTATATTCTCATCTGGGGCTTGCCTGAACAGGAACAAAATTAACCCAGGACTGAACAGAATACAAGACTTTGATTTCTGGAGCTCCCTGCTAGCCCAGCGCTATCCTCATGCCCTGCTGTCTGTTGAGTCTTGTTAAGATGCAAAGTCCTTCCTGCTGTTTCAGTTTTCACCATGAAGAACCTGATTATAAATGATCAAATGCATTTAAACAGGCTTAGCTAGAAATAACCCCTGCTGCCGCTCATACGCATGGCAATCTGCAGAAATTTTCACGTTACAGTGCACGACTGGTAAAAACGCCTCTGCTTCGTAGTGTCGTGAGTTCAACAAGCGATAGCGGTACAGCAATGCAAGACTGATTTTTAGCTCAGCCAGAAAAGCCACTGTCCTCACTTTGTGCCCTGAAGTCTCGCGTAGGACGAGCCAGTTCCAGATGAGGAACAACTGCACTTTGGTGCAAGAGGAATTAACGCTTACGCACATGCAAAATGTAAATAAAGGGTGTTTCCAGGCTCACAAACAAAATCCAAAACACAAAAAGGAGAACAGCTCTTACAGGAGGATAATGAAAAATACTTCATCAGTGTTGTTGTTACTTTCTTTAGAACTAATATCAATTCTGGAGGATGAAACCAGGGCTGAGAAATGTCAAGAGAAAATGAACAGCTTTTTAACAACAACATTCAGTGGAGAACTGCAAATAGGATGCGAGATGGAAATGTTAACTACTGAGTTACAAATATACCCCAGCCCCTGAACATCAAAGAACCCATTACCAATTTTAATGCACTACTCAGTGCAGTAGGATAACTGCTGAGAAGAGTGGCAGGAGTGGGACAAGCATCTTCAGACTCCAGATTTTGGGCATTGGGGTTCATCTGGAGATAAAAAGCATGAATCTAAAGATGATGCACACTACAGCACCAGAGTGCGTTCTGCTCCTGCGAGGTCTGGCCTTGCCATGCCCTTACGGAACTGGCACATGCCATGATTCCCATGGGACACGCGGAGCGGGGTGCTGGGGATGCGACGCCCCGAACGCTCGTTGGGTTTTGTGCCCCTGCGGGAAGCTGGAGGTACCTGACCTGCCAGGGCACGCCGGGGGCTGGCGGCAGGACACGGCCTGAGCCCAGACCCCAACTCTCTGACCTCACCCACGCGCTCCCGGAGAGCCGCGCTCCCGCGGTGTGACACAGCGCGGTCACACGTCGGGTGGCTTTGCTATCAGTGCTTTCTTCTCCCGGCGTAGAAGCTCTGATGCAGCATAAACTGTTTATTTTTAATAAATAGAGGACCACGTTACGGTTCGTTATCGTCCCAGCAGACAGTAACTGATGCGCAGCGCTGCCGCCGATGCCCAGGGGTTTCTCTCCATGCTCAGAAACGAGCACACAGCCGCTGGCTGCGGAGACGGCGAACGCACTGCAGCTGCTGACGGCAAGCTGGTGGAAAAAAGAGCAGTTTTAGGGGCTTTGGTTTAACCCCTTGGACAAAAGCGCTATTTTTATCCTCTTCTGTTCATGTCTCGGGCCTGCGCCAAGGGAAGCTGATGGCAAAGTCGGTGTCTGCCTGGGCACAGTGGCAGCCGAGGGGATTCCTTCGGGGAAGGGGAGCGGGGTGGGCACCAGCGGGGACGCTTTGCACCTCCTGAGCTGACAGAGCTCGTTGGGGTCTCGGATGCCTCCACCGCCGGCTCTATCGCCTTCGCCCGCTGCTCGCGTTCCGGTTCACCGGAGGGATGCGTGAGGCGCGGGGGGCTTCCCGCCAGCCGGGCCCAAACCCCGCCGCAGGTCTGGGAGCCATCACCTGGGAGCAGGGCACCGGGCTGGTGGGGCGGCGAGGGCTGCCTGGGGCAGCTGCGGGGAGCGGGTCTGGCCCAGCTCCGGGCTGAGGAGGTGAGAAAAAAATATCAAAAACCAAAGAAGAGAAAGGGAAAAAAAAAAACCCCAGGTTCCACCGAGATTTGAACTCGGATCGCTGGATTCAGAGTCCAGAGTGCTAACCATTACACCATGGAACCNCGNTGTTCACACCCCCTCCCGACCCGCACTAGGCCCTTCCCACCACCCCCGGGCTCCCGCTGCAGCCTGTCCCCGGGACCGGGACCGGGACCGGGACCGGGACCGGGACCGGGACCGGGACCGGGACCGGGACGGGCCGCGCCCCGCCGGCACCGAACACCCTCCCCGCCGCCCTGTCAGCGCCGTCCCTTTAAGGCCGGGGCGGGGCCGGGCGGGCGGCTGTGCACCGGAAGGAGTTCTCTCCGCCGCGGCGCTGCCCCGGAAGCACCTGCGCGTGGGCGGGGCGGGGCGCGGAGGGCGGAAGCGCTGCGGCGGCTGCAGGGAGGGTCCGGCTGCCGTTCCCAGTCCTCGGCCTCGGCGCTCCCCACCATGGGCACCCGCGACGACGAGTACGACTACCTCTTCAAAGGTAACGGCCGCGCCCGCCCGCCCCGGGACCCCCGGCGGGGTCACCTCGGTGGGGTGCGAGGGGGGGGGG
>Ga0065711_1038291_pt1 | contig 18947 bp, 17 predicted proteins | sample Hoacrofraction12_FD_59098 | JGI IMG/M metagenome (GOLD analysis project Ga0065711, IMG submission 59098) | Hoatzin crop microbial communities from Cojedes, Venezuela - Epithelial fraction 12 v2 (version 2) | ecosystem: Host-associated > Birds > Digestive system > Esophagus > Crop | place... | reverse complement strand
TTAGAATCATAGAATGCTTTGGGTTGGAAGGGACCTTTAGAGGTCACCTAGTCCCACCTCCCTGCAGTGAGCAGGGACATCTTCCACTAGACCAGGTTGCTCAGAGCCCCATCCAGCCTGGCCTTGAATGTTTCGAGGGATGGAGCCTCCACTACCTGTCTCGGCAACTTGTTCCAGTGTTTCACTACCCTCATTGTAAAAAATTTCTTCCTGATATCCAGTCTAAATCTAGTCTCCCTTAGTTTAAAACCATGAATGATGTAAACACTTCATCTTAGCTCGCTCCCAAAGCTCATCTACGAACGGGATAAGATCCCATGCAGCTATCCAGTAAAGCAAAGGAATATGAGTCATCAGCCTGCAAGCTGAACAACAGACGGAACCACAGATTCAGACCAAGGTAAGAACAGTATGAATGAAACACCAGTTTCTAAATCACACCTCTGAAGAAAGCAGTCTAGGATGGCAACTCATAAACATACCTACCTAGCCTAGCATTAAAAACCATATAGGGAATCCAGTGGACCACTTAGAGAAAAACTCCATGAAATTCAAAGCGGGAAAAATCTCTCTGAAAAAATGTTTGAAAAAGCTGAAGGAATTAAATTACAGCAGCATACACCTCTGTAAATAACTTGGTCAAGTCTTGGGCCCTTTGTTCTTACAGGTTCACATAAATATTATGGATTAGGAAAATGTGATTCTTAAATAATGTAATTTTAATTTATAGTGAACCCTATTAGTCTTACTCCTACTAAGACTAGTACCATTTTCCTCACAGAAGGAAAAAAACCCACAATAGTGAAATGTGCTCTCATTTCATATTCAAGTGATTTCTTCTTTGACTAAACAAAGATAGCAGTCTCTCCTAAAATGAGAGTACTTCCCACCAACCACACTGACAAAAAAGGCTCAAATTCTAATTGCAGTTTTGCTGGTCTAAATGCAAATAATCTAGGTAATAAGTTTATATTTCTACCAAAGCAACTGAAAGCAAAACATGTCCCCAGAGATCTATAACCTGATTAGTGACAATAAGCTGAGATAGCACAGCCCCAGCTGCTCAATATTACACAAAGAAAGAGGTGGGCAGGTTCAGAAAAAGCTGCACATATTGGTGTCACTCCTATTCACAATTTACCCCTACCATTTCACTCACCCACTCTCTCTTCACCAGAGCATGAAACGCCAGTTGCTTAGATTGAAGCTGTTCAATATTCAGCTACTGCCATCACAAATTACTACATAAATTAACAAAATGCCACCATTCCACATAGTAACTCCCAAACACCATGCTAGGCCAATGTATTTTCAGATGTTTTGCTCTCCTCTCGAACTCTTCTGCCTTGCCACCACCTAACCAGTCGCAGCACCTGCACCGAGCTCCAACCACAGCTTCTGCTCCTTCCCTGCCCCGAAGCAGCACAGCCTTCACCGAGGACCGCTGCAGGTGCAGTACCCATCAGGGGTACTCCTCCCCCAAACTTGCACCTATACCTCACTGAGCATTGCATCCCATGAATTACCCCTTTAGTTACTGCATGCTACAGAGATCACGGTTACCACTCTCCTGGGAACCCTATCCACTACCAGTTCATGGTTGCCTGAGCTAGCTTCGCCCTCAGTGAGAGACGGAAAAGAGAACATGAAGGAGGAGAGCCTGGGAACAGGGCCTTCAGCTCAGCTCTTCAAGAAGCTTCCCCACCTGGCAACTCTGCTGGCTCAGGTGCAAGATTCACAGGTTTAATTTTGGTTGTTCTCTTCCTACTAACACTTTATTTTAGCCCAGACATGCTGCAACATACTGTGCACTGACTGTGCCATTCTGGGCAGGGTGAACATGCTGGAAGCGTACAGGTGAGAAAGGTGAGGACCTCATCAAGAAAAACAATACCAAAGACATATTAAGAGGACAAGTGCTCAAAATGGGCAGTACAGGGCAGTACACTGTTTAAAGACTTCCAGCGTATACCAGCATGCCCCAAAGAGGGAATACCACTAAATTTTTTTATTGATACCTCCAAACCTATGCTGCAACAGTTCAATAGGAAAATAATTCTGAAGGCTATAAAGCCTACTTCCCGTCTTCTCCAGTCTGGACCCTGCTTCTTCACTTACTGATTTTTTAAGGTAGCTCTGCTTCCATCTTTGTTTCATGGCTCCTAATTAACTTCTCTCTCATTTTCAGTATTTACAGCTTGGGAGTAGTAAAAGCAAAGGCACAGGTGACGGGCAGAAGGAACAAAAACTGGCTGTGCAGGATACCATCCTGCCTGCAGGCGAGGGGGTCCGCAGCTTGGGGATATCTCCTTCCTGTTCATGAAAACACCAGGGGGCTGTGAAATCTTGCCTTCCCACCAGCTTGCAGCTGTATCACACCTACCACGCAGCAACCCAGAGCACCCCTGCCACACACACAATTAAATTCTGTCAAGCCACTACTGACCACCCTGAGCGCACAGCACATGGCACGCTTTAATTTAGCATTAGCAAAGTACCAACAGCCCCTGGAGAGACTTCATTTAATTCTACTCCAAAAATATGTTCACTGTACTAGAAGCAAAGCAGCAGCAGCAGCAAATAATAATTATTAATTATCAGCTCTTTGAACATTTTCATAACTATACCGAACGTCTTGGAAAGGATAGCTCCTCTTCCCCAACAGGAATGCCAGAAACAGTATTTTTCTGAAAAGGAAGACCATTTCAGATTGCAGATATTAACTACATTTCCTTTCTAAACAATTCAGATTCTGGAAGCAAAAGAAAGAAGAATTCAGTACGTAAAACTGCAGCTCAAATTTTTCAGCAGCCCAGCAAAATCCTCTTGGACACATTCTTGTGAGTTAAAAACCAGATCTGCTGTGAGGCACAGCATGTACCTTATGGCAACAGTGTAGATTTATGTTTCTGCTCTCTGGGAAGTCACTGCTATGTAAAAGGATACCACTTGGCTTTACAGGTCAAGGTAAAATCTATTGCCCTGAAACAGACTGAAAATGGAAAACAGACCTAGCAGCCTAAACACAGAGAGTTATCAGAAGGGGCTGAGAGGTAGGATACACACCACCACTGATTTATACAGTTTAAATAGCATAGTCGATGCCTTTCTTCTCCATTTGACAACTTGTCTTTTTGCGTTACATTTTCCTTGCTTTTCAGCCCTTTGGAAACCTCAGAAGCGAAAAGATGTCACATTTCCCCTGAAACGAAACTGACTTATGACACCTTGTGTAATTCCAAAAATACGTAACACATTAATTTGAGACACTGCTGTCACGAAGAGCTTAATTTCTCATATCTTCTTTTCCAGATACAATTAAAATATTTCTCTGCTTTAGCTGGCTAATTTGTGTCACTTTAAGAGGGAGAGTTTGTTCCCACTCACCCCAAGGTCCTTCACATGGGAGATTCCCAGACCTCCGGGGGAAGGTCCACTGGAGTCTCTTCTGGAACATACTATGTTCTCATCCTAGCAAGTGATTACCAGTGAGCTGCTTTTCTCAACCAACACTTTGTATTTTAATTCCTATCTTTTTGTGGCTAATTTCCTCCCTCTTTTTTTCTGTGCACTAGTTTTTTTCCACTACTCTTGTACTCCCATTAACTCTTTCCCTTCACCTTGGTTTTGCTCTCTAGACCTGCGTGTCCCTCTTCTTTACCATCAGACTACCATGCATGCTACAAGTTATCTCAAATTTTGCAAAGGACTACAGTAATGATTTCTGTGCAATACTCTACAAGTCTAGGAGTGCTGTCTGGCAATTGTCCAGGTAGAACCCTAAAACTTAAGTGGGGCATTTTCTATAAAATAGATGTGCTTGTCCTATATAAACTTTACGCCCTCCTACCCTCTCCAGAATTACCGCTGCTTCTCTTTTAATGTAAAAAGACAGAGACAGAGAGAGACAGGATATCTGGATATACTGAAATGTTTTATAACGTCTTCTGGCAGACAATTAACTGTGGTCTGTTGGTTGGAGAACTGTTAAAAGACCCACTTGCTCACAAGTTTGTGACCTTTCTGGGAATTTTAGGAGTTATATGCCACCTCGTGAGCTGCCATTTCATTTTCACAACGGACCTCACAAGGTTAAATAGTACATATGTCTTGCAGAAAGCAGAAGAATTATTGGCAGAGTCAGTATTAAAAAGTAACAGACCCTTTTTTTCTGTTTCCCACAATACTGAGCTACCCCTGCAGTGGCCTAAGATGAGGGGACAGCTGACTAGGAGGGGATGGAGACACAGCACTGGCAATGCCACCACAGCCAGTATTGTTACAGTCTGACCCAGCATCCCCATCTTTCCCTTATCTCCCTCATCATATACTTTTTTTTTACCCTGCAACCCCAACTGTATGTACACACAATTCAAACAACCCAGTGCTATGTTTTTTCACAGAATGTTGCTAAGTCTTATTCCCTGGTTTCAGAGTTTGATGGTACATAGCATAACAGGAGCAGACCCCAAAAACCAGAAACCCACCTCAAAATGTAAACTGATGTTGCTAACATCAATCTCGCCTCTCTAAATCAGCCTTAAATTAAAATATCAAAGGATGCTTCGCAGAGATAATAAATGCTGGTAATTATTTTTCATAGCCTTCAATACATAGCCATTTGCACTTGTGAAAGACAATTACAAAACATTATTATGCATCACCAAAGCAAAACAGTGAATGTCATGTACCAGCATAACCCCTTTGCATGGCTCTCTGTGACTGTGCCGAGATGTCTAGGAAAAACACAAACTAATATTCGTAATTTTAAAGATTCCCTTTCTGTGTCCTCGCCTATTGGTTTTGTTCAATCTCTTCATGGTCTCACCATTGAAAATCAGAGGACCATTCACTATCATGAAGCTGCATATCCTGGACATAAAGGAAAACCAAAGCTCTCCTTTTTGGACCAAATCCCTTAGACGGGAACATTGCCCAAGTGAAAGCAGCCAGGCTGGGCCATGTAAGAGGTTAGGAGGTGGGGGATCGCATAGCAATCTTAGTATTTCTGGATGCAAATTCAGGAAAGAGAAAGCAGAGGCAGGTGCTGGTAGCTGCAGAGGACACCTGAGGAGTCACTCCACAGCACTGCGCACGTGGACCAATGCTGACCGTACTTATCCTTCCCACATGCCTGGGCAAGCAGCCTAGCTAAATGCACACAGCCCTGGCATGGAGACTCAGCTCTCAATGTGCTCTTTATACCATATACGTTGGCCAGTTTGACCAAAAATACTCCCCCAATTCCGCCCAGCACCAAAAAAATTAATAGAGCTGAAGGGCTGCTGCAAGGCTGGAGAAAAGGACCCTGACTCAGGCAAGCAGCTCTAAAAGAAACAGAGGAGGGAAGACTGACCCTATAAAGATGCATCTTCCAAATATGCTCTTCGTCATGTCTTGGTCAGTAACTACTGTTTTTCTGCTAAATTTGCACAGTCCTTTGCACAACAAGGTATGTTTGACTTAGGATTTTTTAAAAATATTTTTAAAAAAGAAAGAAAAATCTTTTTGCAGATTAAATTAGTAAAGCTATGAAGGCTAAAAAACTACACAGATTTTACTCCGGCCTACTTCATTACACACCTCGCGTGCAAATTTGTTACAGGAAAATGTTACCTAATTAAATTTATTATGCTTTGACTTTTTTTGTTAACTTATTTAATTAAAAACTTTTCGATTTATGTAATTTATTATGGCATGACCATTGTTAATGAAGCTCAAAAAGGTACCGTTGGATAAATTCATGCAAAGGAGATGAAGCAGAGCAGAATGAGGGATTATGTTCTCAGACTTCTGAGGCAAAGAAGCCTGAAATAAATGCAAGTTTTGAGTGTTTGGAGCAGCGGGTGCATTCATTGTAATTATTTCAGACTGCATGCTGATTGCAAAAGATTAACATAAATAGGAGTTATTATTGCAGATGTTTCTATTCTTGCTAGGAAATCCCTTGAATATAGGAAGCACAAAATAAAAAATGTGAAGATACTGTACTACAGCGTCGCAACTTTTGTTCTGTTTTTTTTCTGTTCTGGACATACCAGAAGAAACATATATAAAGCTGTTCCCCTTCAGACCTTGAGGGAAAAACACCACTCCTCTCCAGTAACATGACAAAACATCTAGATGTAACCCCACTGCTCAGCAGGGAGCGTTATGGCACATTCCCTCCTCCCTTCCAGAACTCCCTCCTTCACCCTGCACGGCACTAGGTTACCCTCCGGAGCCTATGCGGCCTGCAGCTACAACCATAGTCAGTACAACAAAATTCATAGTAATTAACATCATTTAAGAACCTTGCTCCTTCATTCACAACAGCAAATTGGACACATAAATAATTCACATGTAATTTTGATAGTTCTGACTCTGTTTCTACATTAAGCAATGGCAAAATTTCCATTCAGTCTGGAAAAAAATACACAAAACTCATGGTTTTGAAAATTTTCAAAAAAATAGAAGTGGGTAAAAAGGTCTAACAACAGTACTGGAGGTGTGTGTAACACATCTCATCATATCTTCTGCTTCACTTCCTCACTTCTCATAATTTGCTTTCTTGTCTCAGTAGGATCACAATGCACAGAAACCAAGCAAAAAAGTAAATGGCTCAGGGCAGGGCTTTTTCACTGTAACTTCAGCCTGCCCAGGTCTATCACTGCAACACTTCCTTAAAGAAGAAATACACAGCTATTCAAGCTCTTCAGCTATTTGTGGACCAGCTGTACACACTCGCAGAGATGGGTATGAGTCAAAGATGCTCTGGTCAGTAGAATACTTGCCTATAGGTTGAACATTATTTCCTATGGATCTGCATTAAACGTGAAACGTGAAGGTTATATGGGCCTTTCCCTACAGCAACATATATCTCCACGCATGCTACGTTTCACAGTCACAGACAGTAGGGCCGTCGGCTATACCACCATGGGCCAGGGCCCAGAACTTCACCCCATTGCCTGGAGACCAAGGGGGTGTGAGCACCTTCCCTTTACACTCCCTTTAAGTACAAGCAGCCTAGAAAGCACATCTGTCTCACAGCACAGACACTGCTACTGAGCCTAGATAAGACAGTTTTAGTAGCACACTCCATTGACAGCACAGCACATCTCATACTCCAAATCTGTCCCTTTACTTCAATGCTATGAAACTGTATCATCGACTGCAGTTCAGGTATGGCTTTAAAATAAAATGTACTAGTGTAAAAACAACAGCCCTGTCTAACATTTACAGAGCGACTTTCGGTGGAGCAGATCTCACGGGATTTCTTAAGTCTTTCCAAGCCAACTGTATAATGCCACAGGTTTTCACAAGTGCAATTAAGGGCAGAGTTTGGGTCTCTGTATAGATGTTTTCTTCTATTCACTGCCAGCTGCAAGGGGTCAAATACTGACAGAGCAGAGAAGCAATTCTACATAAAAACACTGCAAAGAAAGGAAGGCATGATCTGTTCCAGTGGCAGAGGGAATTCGCCACAAGCACAATGCAACCATTGGGGTTTGAAAAAGAGGGAACAAGCAAAAAAATAAGATAGAAATGCCGTTTCACCAACACAGAACAGTAGGGTTGCAACAGAAATTTTACCATTCTTGTAGGGGGGAGCAGAGGATTTATGGGGACAATTATAAATTCTGCAAATCCTTTCCAAAGGACTGTCCTTGAACGAATGAAGCAAGATCCCAATCTCCCCAAACTAACTACATAACAGGGCTCAGCAGGAATGAAATGCATTGTATGACTGTCACTTCTATCATTTTGAGCAGAGTCTTGTTTTAGTAGCCTGTCAGATGACAAGGGTAGATATGAATTCAATAGATAATACTGAAGTCCCAGAAATAGTTATGTCAAGTATTTTTACATCACAAGTTAGGAACAATACCTCACTTCCCATTTGGACATATGCTTGTGTTCAAATCGGTATGAATAATATCCATTCTCAAGGGGTTTTCATTATGATTTTGCGTAAGTCTATCACAAACTAAGATAGCATGCGTATTATGGATGTAAATCTACTATGGCTTACACCCACCTTAATCACAGCAACTTCAGGGAGCTCAGATTTATGCAGGTTTACCTCAAGTCTTTAAATGTGAGTGACTCTCAAGCAAAAAACACCAAACCCACAATACTGATGTTTCCAAAACAAATAGCAACCTAATCACTAATGGGAACACCTCTGTACAACCCTGGTCTCAGTTCTGAATTGATGCACATTCCTATGGCTCCATCCCCAGCAGACCCATCTGTCAGCTCCGTCAAGGGTATGGGAGAACCAGCTCCAGGCAGCTGCACGGAAAGTCTTTTGCTGCCCTGCTCCATGTAACCCTCAGCCCACACGGGGTGTGAAGCTGGTGCCTGGGAAAAGTCCTCTGTAGCTGACACCTCTAAGAAAGGGGAAAACATAACTTTCAAAAAGCAGCAGCAATGAAAATGGAAGAGACCGTAAGATAAAAAGAAAACAGTAAAAATCTTAGGGACTGCAAACATTCTCATTAGTTTCTAAATATTTCCAAGGAAAATTACACAAAGTTTACTTTTTATTAACTGGCTACACCGCTATGCTATAATAAAACATTTTTCCACCCTTGACTGGGAAATGGAGAGCCTTTGTTTAAGCCTTTTAAAGACTCCTCTATCACTTGAGAACACCTTACCTTCTTATTCTGAATGACCATTTTCCCTCGAGAAAGGAAAGACCTAGCCACCTGCCATTTCAGACCTCCTAAGCCGACTCACATCTCCTAAAACTCTTTTTCTTTGTTGTGTCAACATCTCTAATGGACTTTGTTCTTTAAACATTGCTTTGGTTTAGAGAAAAATTAGAACAAGTTTTTAAAAATCTGGGGAAGGAAAGAAAAGAAAAATGAAACGGCTGACAAGCTAAAGATTTTAAATCCACATTGCAAAATGCCACATGGAACCCCCCCATTGCTGAGAACACTGAAATCTCGCCTACCCACCCTCCCCTAAACGATGCCACTCCTTAAGGGAAAAGGAATTAAGCACTTTTTCTCAGTAAGGTTTTGGAGAAGACCTCCTGAACTCCTGAATCACCACCTTGAAGGCCTTATGAAACCATGGCAATTAAGAACATCCTCGTCTCATACTGATGATACTCCTGTTAAAAACTGAAATGGCGGTATTTTAGAGTGCAGTAAGCATAAATAAGTATGGCAGCAGCAGGTACTGAAAACTTGTCATCATTCCTCTTACACCCTGGACCACCCACCCACCCTATGAAGAAACTCCTCTTCTGTAGGAAAGCCCAGCTCTTGAACAGACTTCTGACGACTTCTGAGCAAAGGCCATTACTGCTGCTAGCTGTGAGCCCTTCCCACAGATGCCCAGAGACAGAGCTCCTCTCTGAGATGCTTCCCTGGATGGATTAGGAGCTCCATGACTTGCCCTTTGTACCAGTGTCTGTGTCTCAGCCCTGACAAACCCACACGTCCTGAGCACACTCAAAACACACGCTTCCTCTGGGCCCAGGAAAATGCCTCCATCAGGGGTGCCAGGAAAGTAACTGCAGGCTTACCGAGAACATGTTTTGGCATTGGCGGGATGTTTTATCTTTTACCTCTCACCAGAGGTACAAATCTTACAGGAAATGTTTCAGCATGTTCTGAGCTTTCTGCCCTTCAGCTCTCCAGATGAGCCTTCTTACACAGGTATTTTACCTGGTACATCCCTGCCAGCTCTTTGTAGACAGCGCTTCCCTCTCACACTGCCCCCAAGCCCAACAAATGCAAGCCAACCTGAGGAACACCAGCCCCGTCACCTCTGATGAATTACTGCTGACAGAGGCTGGTACTTTTGTTTGGTTTGTCCGGGGTTGTGGTGGTGGCTTTTTTTTTTTTCTGGATGGGCAAGGAACCCAAGTTCCTCCTTCAAATGAACGTAATGTAAAACCTCAAATGAAAAATCAAAGGCTTTCACCAGCAAGGGGAACTACAACGCAGCACAAGGGTTGAAGGTGAACTGCCCCTGAAATGGAGACACGCCCCAAAGCCATGGTCTAACGTGGTCATAGGTGCACCCTGCCCCTGCGGCGATGAGGCTCCTGGGGAGCCTGCAAGCGCCCGCTCACTCCTACGCCAGCACCGCTGCCGGGCAGCAGGGCACCTGACTGCCAGCCCAGTGTCTTCTCTGCTTGTTATCACAGTCACTGAACAGCAATATTCTCCTTATCGCATCTGAGGAATACAGTGTTCCTCTCTAATCTGAAAAAAGTGCAAGTCTACGGCACAGGAAGCAGCTTTCAAAAGGTTTACACAGATGAGCCTTTTTTTCCCCCATTCTGGTGTGAAAATGATGAAAAGATAATATAAGCACACTTTTTTTTTTTAATACTGAATTTGTTTTGGAAGTGAAGACACAGAGGACTCACTTTTAATTTCCTTTTTCCAGGTTCATTCTTTATTTAATAATAACTTTAAAAATTCTTTTGAAGCAGTAATATATTCAAGACTAATAAAATACAAGTGCAAAATATTTTCAGAGGCAGCTTAGGTACAATTATTAAGTTGTCAAATAAAATCATCCAGTCTAAGTTGTACTGGAGAAAGGACAAAGTTTATAGCTAATTTCTCAGACTGAAAGGTACCTGTTTCCAGGAGCAACGCTCATATCCAAGATGACACTAGGTAGCTCCAAGAACAGTCAGGTGTATGGGTAAAAACAGTGAACCTGAGAACAGCATCAGTGTTAGCAAGAAGTCCACCGCCAGTTTTCACTACCAGGAGTTTTCCACCTCTATAGCCAGCCTAACTCTTCTTACACCAACTGACCACAAGAAGCTCAGTATCTGTAATGAAAAGCAAACATGCTTTTTTTTCTAGATGCCAAGTGAAGTGCATTTCCCTGATAGCTGATCCTTAGAAACTAAATCTTTCTCTGTCAGCTGTGGTATTTAAGTCACGAAAAAGCTATCCTGTCAGTGCCCTTTACCTGCAACTGACTGGTCAAAAATGAAGAAACAACAATGTCAGAAGGGCTGAGACCAAATGCTTTAAGAGCTCCATTAGCTCCTGCATACACACATCACATCCACAGTCACAAAATGACATTTCTACTACAATTCAACAGTCTTTTTAACCCTGTGCTTAAATATTTTTAGAAGAAGGGTAATAATACTATTTTTAAAAAAAAATAAATTGAGGAAACTAAGGACACACAGGAAACTGAGAGGGCTACTTGGAGTAGCCAAGTGAATGGAAGAACACACGTGGTCGCAGAATCGGCCCCTAGCTCCCCACTGCTTTGCATTAACGAAGCACCACTCTGCAAGCCTGATAGTATTTTAGTCTCCCTCTGCAGAAGCCCATGTGATTACTCAGGATTCAAAGCCGCAGTTTCTAGCATCAGAATTTAAAACTAGCAGTTTTAGCCCACATGATTAAAACTGCTTCATTAAAACAGCAACCAAGACACGATAACTCCAGTCAATAAGATTCCTTCTGGGGAGCCCACAGAAAGCCAGAGCCTACCTACTCTGCAATGCCACAGCAAGAGGAGAATAAAGCACCTGCGCAACCTGCAGTGTCCTCATTCAATTCATGTTTTTCTAATGATTTCCCAGCTAACTCAAACATCCATAAACTTTTAAAAGCAATTTACTTATCATCAAAGCATTCCTTGCCAAGTCATGCATGCCGCGGTGAAAAAAATACTAAGATGACTGCGCATGGAGCTGGCACTGCATGGAGAGTGTTCCTCTCAGGGAAGGCTAGGTCCTTCTTTGGAGAAGGGACAGAGTCTGTAGAAGTATGTTTGTGGTGTGGCGATACAGCCACACAGAAAGTCCGAATTCGAATGGTATTTTTATACAAACTAATCCTGAAATTAAGGTAAAATATATTTTATTGGATTTGACCTGCAGTCTAATTTCACATCAGGAAAGATCCCCAGCACGACAGCTTTTTGTGTGTAAAAAATAAATACACATTTGTGAGCCGAAATCAGTGGCAAAGGTGTAATACCAAATGTCCCTTCGGTGAGCTTGCGAGAAAGAGCCGTTCTCAGACAACAAAGACTGAATGTGAGAGGGTGCATCAATTATTGCTGCACAAACCAGATCAAAAGAACAGCACACAGCTGATACGCTCATAGTTGTTCATGCAGCATGACAATGAGCAGGGCTGAGATGATGTTAGACAATACAACAGCGTGCAATCCATTTTTAACAGATTCATGCACATACTGTTTTTTTGCTCACAACCAAGGGAAGCTGCAATGCTACTGACACTGCAGTTGACTGTTGCTGTTCAAAGTGTTAAAAAAAATCTGCTATAATTAAAGAATTGCTTGGCCTCTGTCCATTTTGTTCCACGCTGCTGCTTCACACTTGTTTAAAGAACTGAGAAAATTTGTTGAAAATGTGGCAGATAGTGGGGAAAAAACCCGTTAAGCCTGACTGGTTCAAATTAGGCAGTATTTGTACAGATGGAGCACCTGCCGTGACTGGCAAGAACAGTCACATCGCTTTGCACGAAAAGTTTTTGGATCGAAAGTTATTGAAATATCATTTGTATCCATCAGGAATATTTTCTGAGCCAAAGATTTAGGTTTCTTACATGTCTAAATCCTGTCATCTCCTACTCTAGCAAAATAAGTATTTATACATGAGAGCTACCAATAAGCATACCATGTAATTGATGGAAATGATGAGCAGAATACACGTACAACGTCTTCTGTCAAAGGGCAAAATCTGAAAGATTCTGGAGACAATGACCAATACGTTTTCTTAAGAGAAATTATTAACCCTTCAATGACAACAGTCTGCTTAAAACCAAGAATGGGATCAGAAGTCTGATCTGCAGGGGCATGATATCTCAGTTTTGCAGCCTCAGTATGTACTTACAGAGAAAGGATTGCCCGTTTACTGCATGCTGTCATCCATGTGCTGCTTTTAAGTCGAAACCGAGATGTTCTTATTCTATTTGAACTGGTGTGCTTCAGTTATTTGCCGTGTGCGAGAAGTGACAACTGAAGGTCTCAGAAATACTGTGATCTGATGTTTTGGGAGTTGTTTCGCTCTAAGTTTGAAGATCCTAGAAAACAACAATTTCCCATTTGTATACCATTTTATAGTGCAATGTAGACCATTTTCTTGGAAACAGTTTGGAAGCTCTCAGCTTTAGAAAGAGAGAAGATACCCTTGAAGCAGCAGAGTGAAGATCAATACTCTTATCTACAGAACAGGACCAGGCACACCCAGAGAACAGCAAAACCCGAAAATGAGTACTTAAATGCAGTTATCCTCTGACAAACGCCTCCCTTTTTAGTGCTTGTGCAGATTGGGACCAACATGTATTCATGAACAGTAATACTGTATTACAAACTTTGTTAAAAACAGACTGTTCAAAAGTCACCAATTCTCATCTCAATGACTTAGTGTCAATAAAGCTGAAAACAAGGGCAAAACGGACGTTTAGAAACACTGTCAGACTATTTGAAGGTTGCAATGGCAGTTGCACTCTGTTAACTTCATTTCAGGAGAAAAGAACTAAGGGTCATTCTCGCCTGTAACACTAATAACAATAAATTATGTTTAATAATACAGAGGAATCCATATAAATTTTAAAGACCATTTGCAGTATATCTAGGAAAAAAACCCCAAAAAACTCTAGCCAGACTTGCTATAAAGACTGACCCTTGGATTTACAGATTCCCCGTCTTGTGAACAGTCTCCTGCCTTTGAGTATTTTCCCTCTTCTGAAACTCTTACATTTGCACATATTGATTCAAGATTTTTGCTCTTGGCAAATACCATTTTTGCCTAGACAGAGGAAAGTACAACAGAACATCACCATTTCAAAATAAAACTTAAGACTGAAAAAAAAAGGCATTACAGAATCTGTTCTTAGAAGCGTATGAAAAGGTTTTCTAGGTTTTCGAATTTTTTTAAGGTAAGAGTGTATTGAAAACAATACACAATGCTACATGAAGAATTAAAAAAAAATAATTTAAATGGAAGTCTAAATAGATTGTGCCAATTTCATTTTCAATTTTCATTCGCAAAATACAAACAGGTAAAAAGGAAATGAAAACACCAATAGTTCAAACTTATTTTAGTGTTCATAAGCTGTAGTTTCATCACTAAAATATACAACCACCATTGCTTGCTTAACCATATATGACCTAACAAGCAACTTCACACAAAATTTCGGTTGTATTTCCTCTTCTAAGAGGAAGATGTACCTGCCTCTGCTCTTGAAGGAGTACTTGCACATATACCCAGTGCTTGTGTTTCTTTTTAATTATAATGCCTTTGCAATAGCAAACAGTATAGATTCATCTGAATGTCCAAAAGCTTCACTCTTTTGCTGCAAATTATTCACATGCACATAAAAATGAACACTTTGTAAGTAATACAAAAATACTTTGCATGAAGTACACATAGAAGCAAATTCTGACAAAGCAATACACTTCTGTAATCTAGGTGAGAGAAACAACCCTCACATGCTTTTCACCTGTCCCACTAACTCCCAGTACAAGGATATTAAATACTCGTTCAAGCACTCTAATGAAATGCTGAATACCTGTGATCTTTACATACAAAGTATCTTTAGTTAGTACAGTTGCAAAAGTATGTAACCCAGTTTTGGTACACTGCAAAAATATACTTCCTTTAAACCAACGCTATTATTTGTTGGAGGAAGAGGTAACTTTCACTGCAACTTTGACAGAAGACAAAATGATACTGCCATTAAAACTAACAGCAACCACAAAGTATACCTCTTAAGGCAGCCTGTCACTCAGGCACGCCACCTTTAAAAACACATGCCCTAGTAACTGAGGTTATGCACCCAAAGGATGAAGCAGGAACATGAAGCGACCCCCAGGAGAACACTCTGCATCAGATTTCCACAATCTGAGTAAAATACAGGCTGTTATGTAAGTGCTGCAATACTTGGATTTGAAAAGATAGTATTTTCCAATTGAAAACTCCACGGAATCCATTCCCTGCCCCTTTGACCCTTTCCTGTCTACCTTCTATTCTCTTTATGCATTGTTTACCTTTCCCAACTTTCTTTTTATTCTGTTTGTCTTGCCTTTTACTGTCATTTTATAACCAGACTATTGTTCCTTGAATAATTAAATAGTCTCCATTTGCTTTCCTGCTTCCAAGCCAGAGTAGCATCCCATTTATGTGCTATCATTCATTTCTGTCACCTTTCACTTTCTCTTGTTACCATATTTTTATAGTACTATTTGGCAAGCAGAGATCAACCTTTTTCTTCTTCTCAACGGATAAGTTAGCAGCTTTATGAAACTGTTGGTAATTTAAAATTCATTTTAAACACACTCTAGCTAGTTGAACTGACCCTGAAAAGCAGAGGTAAACCTTAATCAAGTACATCAAGATCTGTAGTGCTAATTTTCATCTCCGTTTAAGTAAAATTTCCAATTACCCAGATCAATGTGTCTCTGAAAAGGCCTTTTAGCAGCCACATTTACTCGAGAGGCATTCTCCTGTCCCTTCTGTCTGTGGAGTTGGGACAGGGAAAGCCAAGTCCAACCCCTCAGCAAAGCTTCTATTCCCACTGAAATCAACCAAAACATCTTTTCCGACGTTCTGCATCCCATGGCAAGCAGGTGGCACAGCAGGGAGCCAAGCCAGAGGGCTGTGGTGCAATTCCGCCAGCCTCACCACCCTTCACGAAGTCAACTACCCAGTTCAGTCACGACCTTTCTCCTTGCGGTCTTTTAAGAAATCTTCCCCTGTTTTGATGGCATCTGGCCTTCTTCATCTGTTTCCATTTCTCTCTCTTTTCTTCATCCCTACAAAAGTTCACACTTTCCAGAGAGAAAAAGCCTATTTTAATTCAGCTACCATTGCCTTCTCCTTGCTGATGGAAAGCAGGACTCAGGAGCTGTGCCAATCCTTACAGTAAAAGGCTTTTTCCATGTCCAGCACTGAAGTCAGGGCAGAAAGTAGCTAATTTTAAAAAAAAGATCTGTTTGCTGAAGGGACTCAATCAAGCATTTAAATATCTGTGGGGAAGAGGAAAAAAAGTTACTTTCCTGTTGAGTAGCACTACGGATTGTGTTTATTCTCCAAAGTTCAAATTAAGTCTCTGTGTAAAACACGCCAGCGCGGGCTACAAATGCTCCTTAAGTCTATAGGGGTAAGCAACACAAGCCATCAACGGCAAGGACAGACACAGACGCCAATTACCCACAGAAGTCTTCATGAAGTAGGAGCATACATCTTTAACCATTGTGAAATAATGAGATCTTCCTCCACAGTGGGTTTGGCAATTGTTTATTTAAACCATGAGTGCAGATGAAGCAGCGAGTAAAACTGATACCACATCATACTGCTTTTTTTCCTGGGGTGCACCCACATGTCTGTTGCACATCCAGACTCACAAACTGCACCAGAATGATGGTAGCACAGAAACTACTTTATGAAAAGAGTTGGATTAAAACTAGAAGCAGAGATTTAAATTCATCAGAAGAGAACGACTCTAAATTTCATGCTATTTCACCGACAGCACACTGTATTTAAGAGTAGAAGGCACACCTTGTTCATGCATGTATTTACAGACTGTAATACATTCAAAAATACTTATTGAATGTGCTGAGAAATTTCTATATGCTTCTTGCTTGTAGTTTCTGTAGACATACTGACATCTGATTCGTACCAGCACTGAAGTGCTCTACCAAAACTGCACTTTCTGGAGGTTACTTTTAGCACATAATATTTAAAAAGGCTTGGCCAAACAAACCAAGGTAAATGCTACATATTCCATGAACTCAAATAATTTATTCTTGGCTCAAAATACGATCATTTTAAAATAAGGTTCTGTTTAGCATGAGTTTCAAAATGTCACAGCTCCATAAGAGTTTTCTCTAAATTTATGAACAAATTTTACTGGATGAAGCAAAATTATAGAGAGTATTTTGCTAGCCACAGAACACTAACTTAATCTGCATTCTCAAGTGAGGGCTGTTTCAAAGACCAGGCATCCAGATATCAAACAAGGACAGTAGTTATATGTAAATCCTGTAAGTCATCACAAATGCAACATTCTACTCTGAGAAAAAAGCACCTTCTTTAGTCCATCTTCTGATTAACTGAAATGGTAACAACAAATATTTCTACGCGTATTCCTGCTTGCTTAAATTATTCATTTCATTAAAAAGTTCCTGCCAGTGAGCCATGTATCCCTTGTGTTACTCTCATAAATATTCCTAGTGAAGTGACAGGAAATACCCTTAAAAGCAAGATTCAGAAGTACCTTCTTATTTAACTGACCATCTAAAGGTGATTTTGTAATAAAGGAATACATTTTCCTTGGGTTTAGACAGCCAAGTTAGCACTTCTGAGTAAGGCTGAATTTTATAAATTTCAGTGCTACTGCTTGGAGGTTATTCCTTGAGCTGACATACCATGCGTTTGCTCTGAAGTTACTCTAACGCAGCTATAGTGTGAGCAGGAAGAGTCCCCCACCTCCCAAAAGATTTGAAATATGGACCCCGCAAAGCACACGGAAGAGACAAATCACAAACATATCCTCAAATTAAGTCTTGCTATTCTGTTTATCTGTGGCAAAGCTCTCATGGACTTTATTAGCAGATGACTGGATCCAGAGCACGAACTTATACGCCTATTAAATAATTCTTTTTTGATTAATCTCTCACTTGAGGCAAAACACATTGATTCTTGATAGTTGCAGATACAGCCCTCCTTCCCACTGACTCAGGCCCTGATCTCCAAGATACTGAGCAGCCTCAACTCGCCCTAAGTCTATGGAAAAGTGCAATCACCCACGGGAACTCATCTTTGGACTGAAGTCGGCTCAAATTTTAGAGCAGACTTCAGGGAAGGCAAGATCATGGCTCACTGACCCAACCAGCAATAGGTGAATAAATGTAAGAGATCTGGACTTAACCCCAAGTTCTTCCCACCCAAGTCAAAGACCTCTCGTTAGCACTGATGGGCGCATCTCCACATCCTGCTGTATGCTGGAACTATCCGATGAGGGGCCCAATCCTGTTATCTCAAATTGTCAGAAGACTACCTACCTGTAGGAGTAATCCCACAGAAACCCACGGCAGTTTGCACAAGTAAGGGCTGCAGAATCAGCTAAGGAATCACACTGATAATTAATTCCAAGCAATTTTACTGTTTAGAAACTAAACTAGAAAACCAGCCTCTGAACACAGCAAAGGTGTTGCGAATTAGTTCATTCTACAGCTTGAATACTTTCTCTCCCTCTAAATCAAACCAGAAGCCCATTGTGTGCCTGCCCTTTTTAATTAAATTACTAAGAATAATACCAGCGGGTAAGCCATGTGAACACTGTGCTGCTTGATGTTGAAGCTTTCAAGCTACCGCTTTCAGTAGGGCGTGACGCACACCTCGCAATTTAAACGTACAAATCAGTAGACGGATTGCCACAAGAAGAAATTGTTGCCAGTTACTTTTCAGCATTCAGAAAAGGCTACCCTAGTCAGAGTTTTCGGCTCTAAAAGTATGCATTTCCCTTTCCTTGCCAAATCTGTAACATTCTCTCACTGTTATTATTTTTTTTTATGATAATCACAATCATCTCAAAAGCATTAGCTTATTTTGTCATTTTCATATATACGTAAATACCTCTGGGCTCGCTTCTTTGAAAGGAGCATTAATGTTGTTTGCCTGGTTTTCATTCTGACTCTTTAAGCAGTTTATTCACGCTTCTCAAGTTATTTGGCTGGTTTTATTCTGTAATCACACCATTTCTGCTGTCTAGGGACGTTCGAAAGACCGGGTGATAAGCTGCAGCCTGAACTGCGATTTTTTAACAGAAACCCTAAAACCTTCTCATTTTCGAAGGCAGAAGCCAAGGAGGAAAGAAAAATTCCAGCTGGCACAACCGAGGCGTTGTCCAAATTTCGGGACAGGAGAAATTCTGGACATGCAGACTGCCGGGAAGGCGGGAGAAGCGCCTGCCGCCCCCCCCCCCCCC
>Ga0065711_1038290_pt1 | contig 18949 bp, 13 predicted proteins | sample Hoacrofraction12_FD_59098 | JGI IMG/M metagenome (GOLD analysis project Ga0065711, IMG submission 59098) | Hoatzin crop microbial communities from Cojedes, Venezuela - Epithelial fraction 12 v2 (version 2) | ecosystem: Host-associated > Birds > Digestive system > Esophagus > Crop | place... | reverse complement strand
TAAATTGATGAACATACGCGTAATAATAACAATGACAGAGAAAAAAATGCCTAGTTAATAATTCAGAGAACTAAGAGGCTAAAAATTTTAGTAACACATTGTTTGTTGGTCTAGCAGTAATTTGTGCTGAAAAATGAGAATATCAGAGGAGATCTATGTTATCTCAGCGAAAGATACTGGAAAATAAAACATATTCTAGATATGTCTTTTTTATTTATTGTTCTATTTATGTTTTTCCCTGTGTGACAGACCACAACAATAATTCATATCTAAAATATAACAGTTGTGTTTATAACAGCTCCTCCTCCTATCTTCCCAAATAGCTGGATTATCAGGGTAACACGTGCAACCTTCTTTCTCCACCATTCACAACATGCAAAAGCATCTTCTTAACTGTTTTGTGCCGACCACTTCTTCATCTTCCAATATGTTTTAAATGGGATTTTTCGAGGGAATTTTCTATGTACAGGTATCAGAGTATGATTTTTTTTGTCCCTAAATATTTTCCCTTCTGTATTGCATTGGTGATCTCTGACAATCATAATTTCCAGGTTTAAGGTGGAAGAGAGAATAAACAGAAGTGAGATGAGATTAATAATTGTTCGAAGGTGGAAGGAAAGAATATCTGAAAGCTATCTGGAACTCTAAAGATTTAAAATTTCATAGTTGTCTTCAATAACCATGAAGGAAAGAAACTAAGAATATCTTTCATGATAAAGGCTATAATTTTTATAAGTAATGAGTCTGGAAGCCTAATAAATCCTCCAATTTTAAGTGGCATCATAAAATCTGTTTAACAGATGTTTTGGTAAATATCAAACAGAGACACGTCCTTTAAAATATGCATGTGGTCTTTGATCTGTTGAAGACCACTGGAAAGATCTGCCAGGTTACTGGACCACATCTCTCCTGCACACATAACCAACCGAAGAACAACCTTATTTTCACGTAATTTTCTGTATCCCCTGCAGTGTATGGCCATTTGCTGTTCCATTTACAGACTGCACAAACATCAGAGACACAAGGAGTAGCTCAAAGCCCACATTCTCAATGAAACCTTTGTCTCTGCTTAAGCAGGCTATCCATTTCCAGTATATTTGACACTCTGGACCCTTCCCACAGCCAATTCTTCTTTGACAGGGCCAGGGGACTGCCAGTGTCACTGACTCCAACCCTGTATCCCCTCAGCTGTAACGGGAGAAGATGCAGCTGAAGACGTCCCAGAGTTGCTCCAGCTTTGCCAGCCTGATATTTCTTGCAAAGTTTCTTGACAAAGTATATCTCCACAGAGCCATCTTCATAAGAGTACAACACTCCATAGGCTTCAGAAACATACCTTATCATAGACTTTGTAAAATTTAATTATTTTAAAAATAATCAAAATATATATTATCTAAAAAGTTGAAGTAAGCAATATTTCCATATGAATAACTTCCTCTGAGAACACACATTAATGTAATAAAATGATAAGAATCTTATCTAGTGGCACAGCATAGGCTTGTGAATCAGACGTCTGTCCCCAGTCCCAGAATAATTTGACAAATGACACCGAGGTTTCTGGTGTCTCCAGTTACTGACTTCTACAACTGAAGAGACAGGGAGAAGAAGCTCTCTATTATTGCTACACTGCAATGTAGACCTAGTGTTTTGCTGGGAGAATTGCCTGATTATGCTTTGATGGGGAAACAGAAGTACCTAGGGCGATCTGGAGGGCCTGATAACATTGGCAATTCATTTCTTTGAAGTTCAGCTTGGTTTGCTTGAAGGTGAGTGAATATAAAACAACCTTTGGTTTGATATGGCCTGAATATTGTACCTTGTCTTCTACACCACTTTGAAATCCTGTAAGACATCTTTTTCTTGTTAGCCTTGCTGTTTTCACTTTGGTCAGCTCAAGCCATTCTTCTTTATTTTCTGTCACAGATGACTCACGCTGTAGTGTGTCTATTTGATTTCACTAGAGATTGAAACATCCAAGAAAAAAAAGCGTCCTCAGAAGTTAATGTTATCTTCTCTTGAATTTCCCTTTAAAAACTGTTGTTATGGCATCTTTGCATGCTATTTTTAAGTTTGTTGAAATGCTGCCTACCTGTTACTATGCAAACAAGCAGCTGGGGACATTAAAAAGGTGAGGACCAAAGGATATAGTGTACTTCCTCCCTCTTTTCCTAGTTGGTGATTAGGCAGACAGAAATCACCACGTACTGTGTTCTGAAGACCTGGCAGGTATTGAATTATGGCTACTGACACCACTTCGCTGGACAGAAAAGACAGGTTTCCAGCATTTGCCTAGCTTTTGTTGTCACGCAATCAGTATGCAGAGGTTTCTCAGGCTTTCTGAGGGAGGTGCTCATCAGCAGCCACAAGCAAGAAAGGGGGTAGGAACCATGTATGACCAAGAGTATGTGTTTGAAAACTTTGTAAAAGGTGTGAATCCAAATGTAAAACATCAAACCCTGAGTCTGCATGACCTTCAACTTTGCGGCTTAGATATCAGCTCTTTTGCTGGTATCTGGCTGTCATCTTGCAGGAGTAGACAGCTATGCTGTCATCAGAGTCGAGCGTATCATTTGGAATACAAATGCTGGGCTGAAAATCAGGGCTTTAATTTAAGGTTTTGAACCTATTTAATCGAAACTCTGAGAAAAAAAAGAAGTTTGCAATTTACATTTTTGACTGATTAATTTGGCCCAGTTGTTGATTTCATAAAATATATTTCAAGATTATTCCCAAACTAGTCGAAAAATGCCCAACCAGAACATTACTGTATTTTGATAAAGCCTCACATGTGTGGCAAACAATGATAGTCTGTCACAATTTAGTCACCAGGTTTTTCATAGATGTAATCTGGAAGGTATAGTGAAAAGAGCTGTAATTCATTTTCCAAGGTAATGAGGCAAGTCAGGTTTCAAAAAACTGTATTTATTTGGCATAATGCATCAAATATTTAAAAAAAGAACCTTGAGTTTTCCTGTGTGACAGCTTTGTCCCGGAGTTTCTTTTAAATGAAGCGAGGTTTGTCCTAAAATGCTCCTTGCACAAAATTTTCTATTATTTCCCCTCTAATCTGTAAAACAATAACAAGGGTGATTAATTAGTGCTTTCTAGCATGAAAAAGAAATGTTGAAAAGTGGCTTGTTTCATATGCAAAAAAAACATACTTTAGGATTGCCATATTCAGTAGTCTTAGCAGTCCTAGAAAAACAGTGTAATGAACAGCTTTGCTTAGTATAGACTTGGAAAAGAAAAAGCTGCCAAACAGCGCCTTGGTTTTCTGAGTCCAAAGGAATTTAGACATAGTTGAAAGTCCCCTTTTGAATAATACAAAATTAGCATTTACTGATAAAATTCTACCTGTTCAATCTGCTAATACTGTAATTATCTCTCTTTTGAGAACATAGTTCTATTAACAAAGAGAACCAACAGACATTTTCTTCATTTCTGAAACGTTTATTCTCAGAATCACAGAACAGTAGGGGTTGGAAGCGACCTCTGTGGGTCATCTAGTCCAACCCTCCTGCCAAAGCAGGGTCACCTACAGCAGGCTGCACAGGACCTTGTCCAGAATTCTCACTTGAATTTTGTATATGTTAAGGTATATATCACCATTCCTTTTTTGCAAATCACAGAAACTGTATACTCTTCCAGTAGCTGACAAAACTGACAGTACATGAGCCTTTGAAGAAGGAAGAAGGTCCTCTCCTGGACAAGTGCCTATGAGGAAACCATCCTCCATGCTTGCTCTGGGCCAGCCTTGAGAGGTAATCAGGACTGATTGTAAATGAAGTTTCAGGTTTGTTACCATGGTGCCAGGGGACAAGCATGCAGCCTTGTTGCTGCCAACTTCATTTCACTGCTTTAATTATTAATTTTGCTGGATTTGACATGAGAATGTGTATTTAGAAAGTTAATGACAGAGCTGTTGGGGTTAGCAGCAGAGATGACAGTGGTGGCCGTTTCCATGGACAGGGCAAAGTTCTCCAGCATGGGACTTCTCTGCAGTGGCAAACACTAGGAAACAGCTGTAAAGACCACCAGAGAACAGAGGAAAATCAGCATGAGAATATCCTATTTTCTCATCCATTTCTGTGCAATTGGATTTGATATCTTTCACAACTAATTTTTCTCTTCAGTGGGCAGAATTCTCTTTTGCTTTGTTGGGAAAAACTTGACTCTATAGCTTTTTTCTACCTCCAAGTCTTTTGGTTCTAGGGATACCAGCTTATCTTGCCTCAGGAAAGAGTGTGAGTCTGGCAAAGACTTTGGTACTACTGTTTCTCTGATCACAGCCGTAGAATTAGACCTATTCAATGTTTTGGATGAAGTTGAAGGCGGGTACACAGGATTTTATTCCTCATTGCATCTTGACCCCACTATATAAGCCTTGCAGTCAACTGATATTTTAATATAAAAAAATAAACCAAAATAAAATATAGTAGAAACCTAAAAATAACATCTTCATATATAACTGTATTATTAGTTACTCCTATCAATTACCCATTCTATTTTGCTTCTCCCCAAGGAAAGAATGGTTATCACCTTGCCTGGGATGTTGAGATGGTGACAAGAAGCTGTTGAGAAGTTTCCAAGCCATAATTAGGCCTCCTGACCTACAACACTTACCTTAGAGTGAGACAAGTATCTTTCTATAATGTGCTTGTCAGAGACTGAAGGAGTTAACATGTGTTAATGCCTCAAACATTGTGCTAAAATAGCTGCCTCAGCCCCGGGACAGTCCGGCAGTCCTTCAAACGGCTGTCCTGAGCAGGCAGGACATGGCGCCCACTCGCAATGGGGGTCTGCCCAGCAACCGCGGACTGCAACAAGGTAACACAGGACAGGGAGGGCAGATTGGAGTATGAGCAGTTCCACTTTTTTGACATACCTTACCCAAACATAGGCAGAAGCAACATAAAGTTCATTTGAGGGAGGGGCTTGAGACCCCCTAAGAGACCCATCGTGATGTCTTCTCCCCACTGGCACCTGTGCAGAAGATCATGAACTTTCTGGAAGAATTGCCATATAAGTCTGCAAGGGGTATGACTAAGGGCAGAGACTGGGTGATGGAAGAACACACACATGCAAAGAGCTGCGTGTGTGCACCCGCCACCAAAGGATGACATGCCTGTTATCATCATTGCAGGATCCTAGGGTGGTGATACTTTTTTTGTTGTCCCTCTTTCTTCTCATTTCTTTACTCTCCCTCTTATATTTTTGATAAGAACCCACATTGACAATGCTTTCCATGTTTTCCAAGTTACCTCTGTTATAAATAAAATGCCTAAATTGATTGTTTGATGTAGTTTCACCTTAATTAGCCTGAGGGGATTCACTGTTTGTTTAGATTTCAAGCAATTTTTTTTTCTTTTAGCTTTTCTTCTGCCTCTCTATCTTTTACATTTCATTCTCTAATCTGTTTCTTAAAAAGGAAACTCTGCTCTGTGGTATGTGGTGGTTGATAGAGCTGACCGTGTTATGGAGTCCCAAACCTTGCCAAACTGACTTTGTGGATAGTTCTTTAGTCTCTTTGTCACTCTCTCTGTTGTTTCTCTCCACCATCTGGCCATCTGGGTGATAAGACAGCTCACTTATTCCCTTAGCTAGGATAGGAACGAGACACATGGAGCGCTTAACCTTCTTAATCCTGTCTTTCAAAAAGCAACATTTTTGTACAACTTTTTCCTTCACCGTTGCTCAGCTGTCACCTGTGGAAGACAATGCGTTAGTCACTGCTAGAGGTGATGCTGCCACAGCTCTAACACTGTAAGAGGAGAAATACATGGTCTCTGAGCTGGAAAAGCGCTTTCTGTGTGGATGTGTAAAACACTCATTTTATGTTTTCCTCCTTTTTTTCACTTGCAAAAGCTGGAGTATGCCAGTTTGTGTGCTTTTATTTGCCTTAAAAAGTTATGACATTTAATCCCCCCTTTCTTTCAGTACAATGCATTGTTTTGTACCACTTCCATCATAAAGTGCTCCAGCAGTAGTCAGAAAAGAAATTGACAACTCTTTGACAAAACAGACTTCTATTCAGCCTTGTACAGTTGAGGGATGCCTTCACAAAAACTGGAAGTGCCCAAGGTGCAATGACTGAAGGTAGCCAAGCACAGACAACCGAATAATCAGCAAACTGGACCAATACCACTTCTCAAAGCCTCTGAGCTCTTCTCCTGTTTAGCAAAAATCTTAACTTTCATCTTCAGTGCTCTTTCAAATGACCACTTTGAGGTTATATTTTGGGGTCCAAAGCATTGCATGCATTCTGTAACCCCCTGCTGTCCATCACAAAGTGTTCGAAATTACCCACACACACACGCTCATGCCTTCTACATTCATGCTGACTTCAGAGCCATCAGACTGAAGTTCAGCCATCAACAAAATACATGCAAATGCTTAAATATTAATGGCCAGCCTAAAGTACATGTTGTTTTGGTCTTTCTTGCTGCTGTTATTTCAGAAATCTCCTAGAAACTGTTCAAGTGCAGTAGTATGTCTTTCTGGGCAGTTTTATTTCCTGCCTGCAAATCCCTTGATATTTCATCAACCTCTGATATTTCATTTTGTAGTGTACTTATCCAGAGACACCTAGGCCCTACCAATGCATAAGTGCATGGCTTGCACCAACTGAATATACTTTCCCATGGTCTGCATTATCTTCTGAAAATACCCTACATTATTTGATTTGGGGAATTCCTGTAACTCTGAATGGCCATTTGCTGAAAGCAAAGCATTGGTCCTTCTTTTCACAGAATTTTCCAGGAGCTTCACAGTAAGTACAATGTAAACTTCCATTTTAAAGTCAAAAAGTTGTTCCAAATCTTCAAAATAATATTAGCAGTATCACAAATATATCCACTTAATTCATCTCAATTTGAAATCAGATGTATTACCCATACATCTTTCACCCTTCATTGTTTTTCACCATTGCTATACCGTATCAAAAGAAACTCCAATATGTCAAAAACCCAGCTTCAGCCATGGTCCCTTATCAAGCTGCAGCTAATGCAGCAGGTCTAAATAAGTAATTCTGGATCAAGATTAAGTATATTAAATTCTTGTAGGCAGATCAGTCTTCAGAATGTTGAATCACTGTCTCAGACTGAAAGTTCAGAAATGCTGTGACAATCAGACCAGAATGAAATAGAAGCAGGTAAAGTGTGGTATAGAAAATCCACAGGATGAAATCAAGTGGATGATGTTGGGATCTGACTGCCAAATATTTAAAAAGAAGTATTTTCTAAGAACTATTTGGTGACATTGAAAATATTTTATGGTTTATTCTTAAGGAAATGTTACTTGAAATAAAAAAGGGGAAGGAGTTGTAGCTCCCTAAAACCTTTTAAGGACCATTTAATTTGCATTAAATTTCTAAAAATCTAAAATATCATGAATATGTGACGTTGTTTTGAGATGCTGAGCTCTTTTAAAACGGTTTTCAGGTTTTAGCATGTCTTTATACCTTTGAAGTGCTCTCATGTTGAATGTACTTCAATATCCTTACTTTTGCAAAGGAGAGAACAACAGCTGCTTATACCATACTTTTTGTGAAGGTTTGGTTATTATACACTTAATGTTGATAACATGTTATTGTACACAAGACAGGACAAAGTGCTAGCATACAGACAGGGCAGTCTCCAAAATTTCGAGATTCTTAGCCTAATTCGCTATGTTGGCAATATCTATGAGATTAACTACACAGAAAGCGAGTCCTTCATCTGGACATGGAAGAAAGGAAGACAAGGCATTAAAGCTGTGCCGTGTATGATCCCCGTAGCTATTTTCCTCACAAGGACCCCAGAAAGAGGGATTGTTCTTATATCTGCCAAGTGGTGTTTTCTCCTTTCATAGAATCCTAGAATCATAGGTTGGAAAAGGCCTCTAAGATCATGAAGCTCAACCGTCAACCCAACACCACCATGCCTACTAAACCACATCCCAAAGTGCCACATCTACATGTTTTTTGAACACCTCCAGGGATGGTGACTCCACCACTGCCCTGGGCAGCCTATTCCAATGTCTGACCACTCTTGCAGTAAATAAATTTTTCCTAATATCTAATCTAAACCTCCCCTGACACAACTTGAGGCCTTTGCCACTCATCCTATTGCTAGCTACTTGGGAGAAGAGACCAATACCTGCCTCACTACACCTAGCTTTCAGATAGTTGTAGAGAGCAATAAGGTCCCCCCTCAGCCTCCTCTTCTCCACACTAAACAGCCCCAGCTCCCTCAGCTGGTCCTCATAAGACTTGTTCTCTAGACCTCTCACCAGCCTTGTTGCCCTTCTCTGGATACACTCCAGCACCTCAATGTCCTTCTTGTAGTGAGGGGCTCAAAACTGAACACAGTACTCCAGGCGCGGCCTCACCAGTGCCGAGTACAGGGACACGATCACCTCCCTACTCCTGCTGGCCACACTATTCCTGACACAAGCCAGGATGCTGTTGGCCTTCTTGGCCACCTAGGCACACTGCTGGCTCATGTTCAGTCGGCTGTCAACCAACACCCCAAGATCCTTTTCCACCTGGCAGCTTTCCAGCCACTCCTCCCCAAGGCTTTAGCATTGCATACAGTTGTTGACACTGAAGTGCAGGACCCGGCATTTCACAGAATCACAGAATCAGAGAATCACAGGGTAACAGAATGGTAGGGGTTGGAAGGGACCTCTGGGGATCATCTAGTCCAACTCCCCTGTTGAAACAGGGTCACCTAGAGCAGGCTGCACAGGACCTCGTGCAGGCAGGTCTTGAATATCTCCAGAGAAGGAGAATCCACAACCTCTCTGAGGAACCTGTTGGTCTTGTTGAAAACTTGAACTTGTTGAAACTCCTACAATTGGCCTCAGCGCATCAATCCAGTCTGTCCAGATCCCTCTGCAGAGCCTTCCTTCCCTCAAGAAGATCAACACTCCCACCCAGTTTGATGTCATTTACAAACTTACTGAGGGAGCACTCAATCCCCTTATCCAGATCTTTGGTGAAGATGTTAAACCAGACCGGACCCAAAACTGAGCCCTGGGGAACACCACTCATGAACGGCCGCCAACCGAATTTGACTCCATTCACCACCACTCTCTGCGCTTGGCCATTCAGCCAGTTCTTTATTCAGTGAAGAGTACAGCCATCCAAACCACAGGCAGCTGTTTTCTCCAGGAGGATACTGTGGGGAACAGTGTCAAAGGCCTTAGTAAAGTCCAGGTAGACAACATCCACAGCCTTTCCCTCATCCGCTAGAGGTGTCACCTGAGTGACTGACATGTTTTGCTAGGATTTGCAAATACAGTTGTTCTTGCAAGTCTTCCCACTAGAACTAAAGCTCCAGCTAAGTGCCATTACTTTACCAACATTGCTCACATCAGTTAGCCCAAAGAAATGATGTGCATGTGGTGTAATTTTATTTTGTGCCATTAACTGAAGTAACTTTGTTGCTAGCACCTTTGTATATAGAACTTGAAGCACTTCTGCTTGGACTCCCAAGCTGAGTATTTATGAAGTGTCATTTGTACTTCAGTTTTTTCCACGTCACCTCACAACCAGAAGTCTGCACTTAAGCCTGAGTTAAGATTTTGAGGACATCCTCAAGACTTTTATTCACGATTTGGACAACCTAGATAGAGTTCTTTGCTCTGCTACATATTTCCTATGAGCCTACCAACACTATTCTGCTGTTTCTTTAATATAGGCAGAATAATATCAGAGAACAACCTCATTAGCTAGTCTTCTAGCTCTCCACATCGTTTTAAACAAGATCTTCGGCAAGGTTTGGCCAAATGCATGTTTATGGGCACATGCCAGGGACTACTAATAATAAGCAGAATGGATTAGTCCATATTCATTATAGACTCTTCTTCTTTGTACAGTCCTGCAATGTGAATCCAAACGGCTTTGCCTTTGTGATTGCAATGCATACTATTTCTATACTAGTCTGAAGGGCTACTGTGGGGTCTCACACTGCTTGACACTTCAAAAAAACACACAAAACCAATCACTGAATCTTAAGCTCATCAAGTCACCAAGGTTTGTAACACACGCAAGACTAGATTCATTGCAATGCAGACATGGCCTTCCCACCATGTAGCTTCGCAACAGGAAACATTTCTTGATACAGTCCTACTTAGAAATGTAGATTTAATAATGTATTCCAATTTTCTAAGTGTAATATGGGGATAAAAATTCCTGAGCTTGGAGTCTTTATGTGAAGATACAAGTATTTAAAATCATGAGATATTTTAACTATATACGAGCATCCTTCTATAAATAAAAATTAAGAATTCTGAAATTTAGTATTTCTTCCATAAATTCACTGATTCAGAAAATGTTCCTTTGCTAATTTATTTATCAAGAATACTTGTGCATCATAAGTACAAAAGAAGCATCTAATGTTTAATGCAAATTCATTCAAGAGTTCAGATGAACATTGACAACTCTGACAAATACTATTCTGAAGCATTAACCGTGCTATAATATTTATGCCAGTATAACTGAAGATTTTTTCCAGAATAAGTAGTATTGTGGAAAAGTTTACAAGAATGAACGAGTGGGAGAACAATGAAGATTAGCTGGGAAGCTGTTTTGAGGGTGTTGGAATATGAGGAAATCCCTGATATTAAAAGAAAAATTGTGTAGACAGAAGGCTAAAGGATAAGCATCAAAATGAAGGCAGCATGTTGCTATGGAGAGCTTTGAAAATGAGAGAGAAGCTTGGGTTTAAAGCAAGGAAAATGAATTAAGTAATATATAGATTTAAGAGTAAACAGAAAAGAAAAAAGATGCACTGATGGTCTGAATGAACTAAAAGGGGTATTTCATTAAATGTATTATTTGTGCAAGATACTGCAACAGAAATTACCACAGTGAAAGGAGTTCTGCTTATTTACATTTATAAAGATAAAAGCAGTTTTCTAGGAGAGGAAAAGCAGAGGGCATCTTATAGATATCAAAGTAATACATCAGGGCAAAAAAATATTCAGATTTAGAATGTGATCTCTAAGATCTGTTTTTATAATTTAATTTCCTTAACATGAACAATTTTTTTATTCAATACTTATATGCAAAATAGAATTTGTATAGAAAAGTGACCATACGTTTTAAGGGTAGTTCTAACAAGCAAATTAAGGAAACAAAATCTATCAGCTGAAGAGGCTGTGGAGTCTCCAGCTTTTGAGACATTCAGCACCTGACTGGACAGTTCTCAGCAATCTGCTGTAGAAGACCCTTCGTGAGTGCTGGGGCTGGACTAGAGACCTCGAGGCGTGCCTTGCAATCTTGTTTATTTTGTGATTCTATGTAGTGTAGAAAAAAAGATAAAAATATTTTACAAGTCACATTTTGTAGTTTTATATGTATCTTTTTTAATAGCTTTAATATAAATAGGGGAGGGGCACTGTAATAATAAAACTGATTGTTACGATCTGAACAACTTGAAATGTGAATGATACAGATTTTTCTAAAAAGAGAGTCAGTTTTGCATGCTTCACTTCTGAAAATTACTCATTCCTACAGTGCTACCCACCAGATCATTTAAAAAAATCCACGAAAACAACCCAAAAAAGAAAAAATCCCCGACCTACCAAATTGTTATATTTTGAGCAGAGACCAGTGTAATATATTGTTATACATTTGGGTCATGAATTTGAAAACATAGTTTGTATGTAGGTTATTTTGAATCAATTACATTTCTTTCCATGTGTCTATTAACGTCACAGCTTAAAATAATGAAATTATAACAAAATCAGATAAATTTCTATTTGCAGTGAAAAATAAACAGCATATGCACATTCACATTCACACGAGGAAGGTCTCCCAAAACTGAAATCTCTCTACTTTAGCAGTCATAAAAATGAATGAAATATTAATTAATCCAAAGATGCTAAGATTTTGGGACTGAAAAACAAAAAGTATAAAGCGTTATCAGTGAGATAGATATTTAAATTTCAAGTGGCATCTCTAGATCTGTTCCTGATGATGGTCATATGGCACAGATGTGAGCTACTGTGTATATCACAGCACAGTAAAATTTACTGTAAACAAGTTTTTAGTGTGGTTTATCATTCCAAAATCACATTTTAATTACATTCTTAGGAATTATATTGCACTCATCAAGATGAGAAGCCCTGTCATGATTTTGAAGTAACAGTTGTTTTTAGGAGCATCAGTCTTAAGAAACTTTCTCCTGTCTCTGGGTACCAGTATAATTAAAGAGGCCGTGATATCCTAAAGCTGATCCTTCCCAAGGAAGTGTGCTGCCACCTGTGGTCATCTCTGAAATACTTACGGAAACAACAGATGTTGCATGAAATATAATTCACTGCATGAGCCAAAAGAAGTTAGGTTTTAATGCAATGCTTTTATCTCCCTTTGCTTTGCTCTGATTTTCTTATAAATACTTTCCCATACTTTTTTCTCACTTTTTCTTAGTCCTAATGGAAAAGACAAAACTCAGAATTTGCTGTGACTGTCTTCAGTGTGAAAGCTTCAGGATGTAGGTTCTTCACAGAGAATGAGTCATTCTTTCAACATTACAACTGCAAAACTGTAGTTCAGTTCTCCAGGATATGTTCCAGAATGGGGTAGAACAAAGCTTGATCCATGTAGTCTTCACAATGCCCTTTCTTCTGGCAGTGAATTTTCTATTAGTAATTCTTGCTTTCCATAAATGCTGTCATTTGATGAGAAATATTCATTTCTACATTTTGGCAAGTGTAAATCTCAGTCTTAAGAATACCATTATCTAAAAAGACCGCTTAAATAAGTTCATGCAAGATTGGGTATGGACAACACTTGAAGTCAGACAAAGGAGATTACTTCAGGAAGAGAGAATGCTCAAGCGGGACTAAGAATTATGGAGCAGGGTAGGAAAGGACACACATTTCTTACACTTACTAACTCCCTTGTGAAACCTGAACTACTGAATACTACACATGTAGTCCTTTTTTACAGTATTCATAAAAACACAGTAGCTCCCTGTTACATTTGTTAACATCACAGACCATTCGCTTCTTTTGCATGACAAATCAGAAAGCATTATTTTTCCTCTTGCAATGCAGAACTCAGTTTTTTTCAGTTGTAATGGTGAGATCAAAGAGATTTTACGATAACTTTGGAGACACTAGTTTTAAACACCTGCACTGACACTTCTCAAGAAGAATTGCATCGTGTTGCGTTTATTCTTGGAATGATTTTGAAGAACAAATGGCTCTTGTACAAATGTTCACAGGAAACAAAAATGCTATGAAGATAAAAGCAAACCCATTATTCTTAACCTAATCAATATTTTGAAATACCTTCTTTTTCAGATTAAATTGTTTTAAAGGGAATTGAAGGTAGATCTGGTGTAATATATATTGAGTATTTGTGCCTGTATTCTTCTGAGCCTGAAACAAGTACAGTCCTGCTAGAAACCTGAACAAAACTTTTGCTTACAAAGATCATTTCTCAAGACCACACTTGAGAAGAGAACCTATACTCTGCTCAAAGCAGAAAAGTGCAATTGACAACTTCTTCATATACTTTTGTTTTCTTTGAACTCTACTGAATTTCTGTGATGGACGTTAGAGATTTGATGACAAGAAATACTAAATCATAACTTGAACTGTGATGTGTAGCCATGAATTCAATGCATTTATATGAATGAGTGTGAGCCAAAGTGAAAGAGAATGACAGTGGCCAAAGAGCTGAAGGAACAGGGTAATTCACAGGAGGCAACCTGAACAAAGAAGCAAGGACAGATTGGGAAACAAGGCAGAAAGGACAAAAATTATTCAAAGTAAACTGGGGTAAAGTTGCAGGCATTGGATTAGCTAACAAAGAAGCATGGACCTGGAGCAAGCCTGTATTTCAAAAGATAGTGGTAAGTAAGAAGAGATCACAAGAAGCATTTGCAGTAAAATATTACAGTTGAGAAATACTTTTAGGAGAAGTCTAATATTTCTAGAAAGTCTTAAAAAGATTAAGCTTCAGAAAAACTTGCCCACAGGAGTAGCAGAACATTCATTATTTTAATAAGCTCTAAAGTTAAGTAAGTTAACCATGGTTTTGGAATTCATCACAGAAATTTTGCACTGCTTTAGCTCAAATGTCCTTCAGCAGATAAAGAACAGTGATAACAATAATGGCACTGTCATTTCACATCCAGACCTGCAAGTGTGATAACAGAAAATCAGCTAAAAAGGGAACTCACTTTATTAAGCTGTAGCATTTTCTGTAAAGATTCAGACATATCAATTCTACCTTTAATATTAGTTTGATCTAACTACCAACAGAAAGTGAGGATTGAGGACTTTTTAATTTTCATTATCAGCTTTTCCCTTCCCATGTACAATTGATCAAGCCTGGCAGTTGGAAAGAAGAAGATACGCAATTTCTGTAAGCAATGTTGCCGCAGCCTGGGTGTAGGACCTTGGCAAACAGGCCATTTTTTCCCCTTTATCATAGTTTGCCATGTTATATTTGGCCTATTTAACTATTGCTGCAAAAGGAATGTTATTATCCATTCCATTTGCAAGTACACCTGTACAATGCTATGCACTGTCATATTATAACCTTTTCCTTTTACAGAAGTAAGAGCTGATTGTGACTTGGTCTGCTTGTCAGGACATCTTTTGTGATGACCTACAACTACTGCAATTTTTGAGCAGCTTTTAGATTTCTTTGAAGCGACTGACATACCTTGCTTTGGAAATAGCTGCACCAGCTGAAGAAATCACCACTTTCAACTACTTATTACTCTGTATCTACAGTGATTATTTATCCTAACTTCTGCCACTTGTAAATTTAACAGCCAATTCTGAAGTACACTGGAGAGGTAAACAGGGTTATTTTTTAAAAGTCAGTGAAGGTAAGTTGAACAATTAACTTTCCTTTAGGTGTATTGGTAACCACACTTCAGACCAGAGGTTTTGGTGTTTCAGGTGGTACTGTTGTCAGACAGTATAGTCAGATCAAGAAAACTACTTCTGCTGTAACTGTTGCTGGTTTGATTCTACAAACTACACTGATCTTTCCTTATCGTCTTTAGGGTATCCTATTGAAGGAAGATACTTAGGCTGTTTTCAACCTCAGGACTCGAAGTGTATGCTAAATGGTGGCCACAGATCTAGACTGGCTCAGGAGGTTATTTTTTTGTGAGTGCAATGCACTGGTACAGATATCCTGCAGTTGAAATGAAAATGACAACAACTCAAAAACAGCTATAACCTCTATATAACCTATATAACCTATATAAGAAATCCAGGAATATCTGCACCAATAAGCATATTCCCATCAAAGGTTTTGAAAATGTTAGATTTATCTAGCATAAGTTAATTTAAAACAGCATTAATCTAACCTTGGTGAGATAACAGTATTTTGGAACCTTGTATTCTACTTACATATTATAAAGGGAATAACCTTATTTCATGAGACAGAAATGGCTCCTAATTCCTTTCACCTGCGGAAAGTTTATTCACTATGAATCATTTATAGTGCTATTTTATTATTCTCCTGAGAAAGACATGAGTCTTGTGTTTTGCTCTGTACATGATGCTGTTTTTAGCAATTCTCTAAGCGGGAGAAAGCCGGAAGTAATCTGTTTTCTCCTCCAGAAAGCTTCACACTCATCATTTGGTCACTCCACATCTCAAACAGGGAAACAGCAAAAATGCAGCTGATGTGGAAAGTTTTGGCTATAGAGAAATTAAAGTTTTCATATTTATAAAGGGCTTTCTAGTTCTACACAGTAATATTTATTCAAATACTTCCGGAATCTGTATTTCTAAAAGCATAATCACTATATTGAATGTATAAGATATGTGAGGAAAAAAAAGAAAATAATAGGAAATTTGTATTCTGCAGATATGAAACAAAATTTATGCAGCTTCAGCTGTTAGAGGTTGTTTAGGAGTCTGAACTTTAAGGGATTTTTATAGTTTTTTTATAGGAGTTTTTGTTTGGGGGCTTTTCAGGAGGTTTTTCATAAATTCAAGGGTAAATAAACAGTACAATTCCAGCAATTAAAGTCTGATGTATTCCATACCAGCTGGACTTGCCAAACACATTCTTCTTGCTGTCTCCCATGTCAGTATTTCCACAAGGATGCAGAATACCTCAATTTGTTGTGGCCTCTGCTTTCAAGTTGTCTGTGAGCAGAATGATCAAAGGATTGTCCACAAAATTAAATTGCTCTAAACATAATCTTAATAGTTACTCTTATGCTAATTCAAAAACGAAGAAAATGGTCTTCTAACCAGAACAGTAAACATCTTATAGTGCAATAATATTCACCACATTCAAGTTTTACTAGGGTAGTGCAATCAGTAATAGAAATACTTTAAATCTCTGTGTATCTGATACTGTTTCCTGAAAGAAAAAAAGTCAGTCTCATTATTTGATAAAGTCATCATGTCAGTTATGTAAATGAAGAATTGAATGACCAGAAGTTTTCTTCAGATGAAGATCTCAGCCAACACATGAAATCTGGGTTACGAGTATGGATGAGATGGCCATTTCTAGCCATAAAGAACTACAAATCTTATGTAGATTCAAGGCAATTATTCTGCCTGAAAGTAAAAAAGAATCATTTAATTGCAAAATGGAGGAGTTTTTACCATTGTGATGCTGGAATTTATATGGAATTAAAGAAAAGAAAACTTCCTTAGGTGAAATCAAGGAAGTTCAAAGCACTTCTGAAAAAATAAACACCCACAGCTTAAGACTCAACGTAACCCTTGTTGCCGTAAACAGCAAGTATTTTTAATTAGAAAACAAACTCGGAGAGTTTCACAAATTTTAAGTCAAAGGAAGTGCTGTAAAGCAACAATTCAGATAGACTTACTGTGATTTCATATATGTGGATTTATTGATCACTTTTTCATAAATTAAACAATTAATTTACGTATTAAAACACAGTTAAATAAAATTACTTATCTAATTAACAGCAAGAAAAACAGATCTATTTTAGCTTACAAAAGTGTGAGTATTCTTTTCCTAGTGTTAACACCCAATTTTTCATTGAAGGCAATGTGCTGATTAGTGGAATAATTTAGATTTTTTGAAAACACATTATATCAGTTGAGAAAGAAATTAATTTTTTGGTAAACTGTCACCCTCACACAGGTATTCATGATTTGTTCAAAGTCATAAAGTTATCCTGTAGGCATTCATTATTAACATCATAGGTTCAGGTACTTAAGTACTATGTTCAACCATAATATCCATCGTATTCGCTCAGATAAAACACAAGTTGACAAAATAAACAGGTGAAAATGGAAAAAAGTCTTTCATTAAGCTGTATAAAATTCCATTCAACTTTCCTGTTGAAACTTCCGTTCCAAGGCAAACAAGTAAATGAGATAAGTCATAGCTCTTTGTTTTGCGGGGGTCAGCATTGGACTTAAAACAAATTGCTCACTTGTGAAGCTGACTGCATGCCATTTTGGAAGCAGAGCTATTCTTACTCATCAGGGAATAGAAGCAAGGTTTCAGATATTTACGTGACTTTCCTAAGGCTTATTTTAATTCTCACTTGTCTTAAACTCAAAGCTTCAGGTAACAATTCCTATGGGCTTTTCTATATTTGTTTGGTAAGGAGAAGGCACACCATTCTTCTTCAACTTCTTTTTTTTCCTTCCCTTGAGAGCCTTTCTAAGAGGCCAAAACAGTCAGAGATTGAATGGCCCCATCCCTTGAAATCTGTTCAGTTGTGAAAGTACAGGAATAGAGTTCTTCCTGTTTTATAGGCAACAGCTGTTAATTGTACCTGTGCTCAGCAAAGAAGGCAGTCCCTCACAGGGAATGGTGTTGGGAGATACGTGAGAGTTAAAAAAGAAATATCTGTAAATCATCCTTTTGGGTCTATTATTGCATGACAAAGAGAAGAAAAACCTTTGCCACACAAGATTATTTAGTGGAAGTCATTGTCCTGGGTTCGGCCAGGACAGGGTTAGCTTTCACCAGAATCCAGGAAAGTGCACAGCCGGGTGGGTTGACCCAACCCCAACCTGGCCAAACAGAGCAGGGTATTCCATACCATGTGCCGTCACACTGGGTTCAGGTGGGGGGGGCGAGCACGACGGGAAACTCACTTGCAGCTCGAAAGCGTGGGAGACGGCCCTGTCCAGGACAGCGGCTCTCTGGATTGTGCGGTTCGCATCGTTTTATCTCCTTATCTGTATCATTGTTGTTACTGTTCCCTCTGTTTGCTGTTCTGTTAAACTGCCCTTATCCCGACCCACCAGTTTCTGCCTGTTTCTTTTCCATTCTCCTCCACACCCCTGCAGGGGGAGGGGCAGCCGTGTGGCGCTTTCTGTTGCTGGCTGCAGCCAAAACCAAAACATTAAATTGGTGCCCAAGCGTGGGGCAGCGATAACGGCAGGGCTGAGCAGTGTGTGTTAAAACAGCTTTCTTAGATTTTGTTAAAATTTATTATACGCATTTACTGTGTTAGTTCAACAGTCGCTGGTAAAAATGTTTCTGTCTTTGATCAGATGGTTGTGGTTTTTGAATCCGTACTTGCTGTACTTGTTTCCTGTGGTGCTGTTCTTTATCGCGGGGAAAAGGATCAGGATTATGATTTTACTATACTGTACGATGTCGACTTCTGACATGATAACATCAATGTGCATGAAATTAGGCTTGTATTTGCATGCGGCACTGCGGTCATTTCCATACCTCGGATCCTATGTCTTAGAATTTGTTAATAATTAAACCAAATCTGTGGGGAAAACCGGAGGGGATACCTTCCCCCACTCTTTCGCCCCCCCCTCTCTCCTTCAGGCTGGTTCTAACGGTTTTTGAGGATTTCAAGTACCCGTGGGATGCTCAGGCCAGCACGCTCCTTTTGTTCTGCCTCCTGAATGGGTTTTGGGTCTTGTTTAGGGTTAAACAAGTAGTTAAGAACATCATGCAGAGACCTGCCCCGGGGCCGGATAGCTGTGAGTGGCTGGGTGTGTGGGACAGCATGGGCAAGTACCTAGG